>MAAA01014287.1_pt1 | contig 17962 bp, 18 predicted proteins | sample 1115971 | NCBI WGS metagenome assembly MAAA01 (sample SAMN04961123, study PRJNA320927) | seawater metagenome | isolation source: sample BD02T6 sea water enriched with oil for 6 days | place: USA:Gulf of Mexico | collected 2013-07-27 | reverse complement strand
CCCCGTAGTATTTCCCCCTGAAACTATACTGATTATACGTTTATGTTAATGGGACCCACCATGTTACCCCTTCCTTTAAATCGCAGGTTCATGGGCATTGCCCTGTTTTGTTGTTTGTTTGCATTAACCGCGTGTTTAGACACCAGCGATTCGGATGTGTTAGTCGTTGAAGAAGGGGGCCAACCCGCTCCCCAAGAAGATGACAGCAGCGATGATACCAATAACCCTGATGATGATATAAACAATACACCTGCTGACAATTACGGCAAAAACACTTTGAATGCCGCATCTCCACTGGCGGTGAACATTGCGCCTTTTGCGGCCTGGACTCCAGGCTGGGTGTTACTTGATGGGTTTGCCAAGACTCAACCGTGGATCTCTAACCTGTGTAACAGCGATGTGTGGGGCTCGGGGCCTGCCTTAAATATGGATGCACAAGGCTGGGTCACTAGCCTTGCCAGTAACCAATGCGCTGATACCTTGGCCTTTGGCTCACAAGCGGGGCACTATCCTGATGGCGAATACGTGGTCTTGTTTGAAGGTGAAGGCAGTCTGTCTTTTCGGTGGGATGTTCAGCCCGAAGTTGCTCATTTGCAAGGGGCCAATATAGAACTTAAAAATGGCCTTAAGCGCTTAACCTTTACCCTACCCAAGACAGATCAAACCGAGCTAGGCATCGGCATTCGTGTTTCCAGTGTGGGTGACACTCCGCTTAAAAATATTCGCCTAATTTTACCCGGCGGCATGTGTGGGCGCAGTAGCAGCGAATTAGACTATTTTGCTTTTTGCCAAACGGACCGTGGTGGCACGGGTACGTGCCCAGTAACTGAGAGCTGCTTTGACTTTGAAGATATTTATTGGGATCGATTTAGCGATTCTATTGCCAGCATGAATCAACCTAAGGCCATTTTTCATCCATTGTATGCGGCCAGTTATCAACAATATAGAGCCATACGGTTTATGAAGTGGTTGCGCCCTGAAGACAGCGAAGTACAACATTGGAGTGAGCGTGTCACCGTGCAAGATCAAAGCTTCAGCGACGACACTAAGGGTTTACCCATAGAATACATTTTAGCCTACGCCAATTTATTAAATGTTGATGCCTATGTGAATGTGCCTATGAAGGCCAATGATGATTACGTTACTCAATACGCACAACTGATGAACTCGGGGTTAAACAGCCCGCTTAAAATGTACTTAGAATACGGCAACGAAATTTTTAATCCGGTAACACCTTTACCCTATGGCCATGCGTTAACCAGTGCCAACTCCAGTGGTTCGGGCATTCCCAGTACTGACAGCGACCTCATTAAAACCGCTAAGTTTACTGCCCGACGCTCCAGTGAAATCTTTGATATTTTTGACTCCCATATTACCGACAGTGCCAGTCGCCTTATTAAAGTATTGGTGGGGTTTAACCCACTCAGTGACTACACCCTCAATGTTTTAGATTTTGAAGGCGCCGCTGCTAAGGCCGATGCCTTGGCCATAAACGGCTATATTGGCCCTAACCGATTATATGTAGACAGTGTGCCCGCGTTTGATGCCATGAATGTAGAGCAAATATTACAAGAAATTAATTTAGGTAATGTGGTTAATTCAGAATCATCATTGCAGGAGCTTAGTCAAAATTATATTACCCACGCCGCCTATGCCAGTGACCGAGGTTTACAGCTTATTGCCTACGAAGGGGGTAACTTTATGCAAACTACCGGTGCGCCTCAAGCCACCATCGATGCCTTTTTTGCCCTAAACCGCGATAGCCGCTTAGGGGATGCGTTTGTTGAAAATGTAAATAATTTTCAACAGGCCGGTGCCACCGCCTTCTTTTATTTTTTAAACGAAGATTTTTGGACCCATGAAGGGGCGTTTGGTGCAATGCGTTATCAAGATGAAACCCGCAGCGAAGCACCGGTGTTTGACACGCTCATGACCTACATAGAGCAAACGGTTTGCTGGTGGCAGGCATGTGAGCGAACGTTACCTGCTGAATAGGGTTACCTATTATTGGTATAAGGTATTGATGGAGTGAATATGAGAGAAGTGCGCAGGTGATTAATACTAACTGGGAGCATTATGTTTAGTAAGGCCATAGCTGCTTTTGGGCTGCTGGGTTTAATTGCAGCTTGCAGCTTTGAAAATAAGGCCCCCATAAAAGTGGGAATTCTACATTCGCTTACCGGCACTATGGCCATTAGTGAGCGCCCGGTGGTGGATGCGGCAATGCTGGCCATCGCGCAAATTAATCAACGGGGCGGCGTGCTTGGGCGCAAGCTAGTTCCTGTGATCAGTGATGGTGCCTCCAACGATGAAGAGTTTGCCCGCCAGGCCCAAGCATTAATAGTAGATCAAAAAGTGGCGGTGATATTTGGTTGTTGGGCATCCTCCAGTCGCAAGGCCGTTAAACCTGTGGTTGAAAAACATAACGGGTTACTATTTTACCCGGTGCAATATGAGGGGTTAGAGCAATCTGAGCATATTGTTTATATCGGCGCCGCTGCCAATCAACAAATTATCCCCAGTATTCATTGGGCCTTAGAGCATATTGGTAAACAAGTCTATCTATTGGGCTCAGATTATATCTATCCCCGTAGCGCCAATTTAATCATTAAAGATTTACTAAGCAATCAAGCCATTACCCCTTTAGGTGAAAAGTATGTGCCGTTAGGCAGCGATGACTTTAGTGAGGTTATGGCCGACATAACGCGCAGTAAACCACAACTTATCATCAATACTTTAAATGGTGACAGTAACCTAGCCTTTTTTACAGCCTTAAAAGGTCATGATGCCATACGAGTGATGTCTTACAGCATAGGTGAGCCAGAAGTACACAGCATAGGTGGGGACCTTATGAAGGGCCACTACTCTGCCTGGAACTATTTTCAAAGCATTAAAAGTAAGCGCAACCAACAATTTGTAGATGCCTTTAAACAAAAATATGGGCAACAACGGGTTATTAGTGACCCAATGGAAGCGGCCTATGTGGGAGTGAAATTGTGGGCACAGGCGGTAGATACGGCACAAACACCAGACCCGGTGAAAGTACAAACAGTATTGGCCTATCAAAGTCTAAATGCTCCTAATGGCGTCGTGAGCATTGATGGCAGTACTCAAAATTTATGGAAAAAACTGCGCATAGGGCGGGTGCTTGCAGATGGACAATTTGAAATAGTATGGCAAAGTAAGTCGCAAATAAGACCGGCCCCTTATCCTAGATACTATGATAAATCCCAATGGTTAAAACGTATTGAAAATTTTGGTCTCGACCATGAATAACCTGTCGTTAGCGGCCAAGCTATCTATCCTGTTTTTTTTATGCACTTTGATCCCGTTGGTATCATTAACACTGTTTTATTTTAATGCTTTTAAACTTGAATTTTTGCAGCAAGAAAAATCACATCTATCCTATCAAGCGGATAAAAAAGTTAAAGAGGTGGAATCGTATATTGATGAACGCATAAGTGATGCATTGGTGCTGTCGCGGGCATTAGAAACCCAGTTAGCATTTAAATCACTATTGCCTTTATACCAAAAAGAATCTACACAAAGTGATGCTTACTTTAAACAAGAAAAAATGTACCGAGGTTTTTTTAACCGATTTAAAGAGCGTGGCTATTACGATATATTTTTAATATCGCCATCGGGGGAAATTATATTTAGCCTGGAACACGAATCGGATTTTGGCACCAATATTTTTCATGGGGAGTACGCTAATAGTGGCTTAAATCAAGTAGCCTTACGGGCTCATCAGTTTCTGCAAACTTCCGTTTCGTACTTCGAATATTATGGGCCAAGCTTCGAAGCAGCCGCTTTCATAGCCACACCTATACTAAAAAATGGGAAGTTAATGGGGGTAGTGGCACTGCAAATTAATACCGACATCATTCAGCGGGTCACGTTAGATGTGAGTGGTTCTATGGACAGTCAAGAAGTGGTGGTGGCCTCTCTGGGGCAGCAGGTTTATTCGTATCAAGCCGAAGTTAAATATAATGAGAGCATCATTATAGGCAAAGAGCTGCCCTTAAGTGGTGTGCCTAAACCTCTGCTCAAGGCCATGAGTGGTGAACGGGGTATCTCCATTGAACTAGATTATCGCGGTGTCAGTGTCATTGCTGCCACCCGCTATATTCCTTCCATGAACTGGGGTTTAGTATTAAAGGAAGATCTAGCTGAAGCCATGGCGGTGTTTAATCAATTACTGTGGGTAGTCTTGGTATTATTGTTATTGGTAGCGGTGCTGTCCCTGTTCATTGCCTTTTGGATTGCCCGCTCGGTGGCTATGCCGTTAAGTTTAATGACCCAAGCCACTCAGGCTATTACCCAAGGGGATTTGGATTTAAAACTGGATGTGCAAGGGTTCAAAGAAATAGAGTTATTAGCGCGCTGTTTTAATGAAATGTCTGGGGAGTTAAGAGAAGCAAGAGATGCATTGAATAAACAGGTAGATGCCCGCACTCTAGAGCTAAAAAGGGAAGTGCTGTTACGGGAAAATAATGAGGTGGCATTGCAAGAAAGTTACAAAAATTTAAAGTATTCCACTAAAAACCTTCAGGCAGCTCAAAACCAATTAATAGAGTCTGAAAAAATGGCTTCATTAGGCTCTTTGGTCGCGGGCATTTCTCATGAGATTAATACCCCTTTGGGTATCGCGGTTACGTCCGCTTCGTTATTTAAAGACAGTTTAAATGGGTTACATAAAAGTTATGAAAATAAATCCCTAACCCAAGCAGTCTTTAAGGAGAAGTTAAAGGACCTAGACAATATTGTCGCCTTGATTGAAAGTAATCTTAATAGAACGGTAAACTTGGTTAAAAACTTTAAACAAGTGGCGGTAGATCAGACGAATATTCACAAGGCCAAGTTTTATTTATACGATTTAGTGGAATCACTATTAAGCAGCTTACACCCAGAAACAAGGAAATACCCTGTACAAATTTGTAATGAGGTTGCCAAAGATGTAATCATGAATTCTTACTCTGGGGATTTTTATCAGCTATTCACTAATCTTATATTAAACGCCATGATTCACGGGTTTGAGGGGCGGGAAAAAGGAATATTAATCTTGAATGCCACCATACTCGAGCATGAATTAACGCTTACCATAAAAGACAATGGGGTGGGCATGACGGACGAAGTAAAAGATAAGTTGTTTGAACCCTTTTATACGACTAAGCGCGGTAAGGGGGGCAGTGGCTTGGGGTTAAGTATCGTGCATAATATTGTTAAACAAAAATTACACGGACATATACAAGTAGAGTCAAAAGAGGGGGAGGGCACAACCTTTATCATTACCTGTCCAGATAGCTGCTAGGCCTAAATGTACTTGTCAAATCGGTGAGTGCCCTGTAATTTATTGAGCCATATTTATTCCATTTCGGGTAAAACATGTCTGGTCACCTTAAACAACAACAAGAAAACTCAACTATTGACCATAAACGCTTTCAGTTTTTGGAATTATTGCTTATTTGGGAGGGCAGTATAGCGGCCGCCGCGATTGCGCAGCATTTTGAAATTAGCCAGCAATTGGCTGGGCATGTTATTAGTAAATATAAAAATTTGTACCCTCATCACTTAATCTTTAACGGAGCCCAAGCGCATTATGTGGCCAGTGATGGTTTTATTATGCAGCATTGCTTAGGCAGTTTAGACGAATACATTGCCCTGAGTAATGATTCAAACCCTCAAATTGAAATGCTGGTTACCCCTATACGTAAACTAGACCCTAAATTGGTCAGGCCCATTTTAAAGTCTATACGCGACAAACAGCGCTTAAGTATTCAGTACGCGTCGGTCTCTAATCCAGATTATGCCAGCAGAACGATTCAACCCCATAACCTGGTATTTGATGGTTTGCGTTGGCATGTACGGGCTTATTGTGAGAAAAACCAAGCGTATCGCGATTTTGTATTGTCACGTTTTAATGGCGACAGTGCATTAATATCAGGGCAAGCGCAGCACAGTGCCGAACAAGACTCGTTATGGAATACAATATTAGACTTAGAAATAACGCCGGATGCAAGGCTTGATGATAATCGCCAGCGTATTATCGCCATGGATTATGACATGCAAGTAACGGATGGGGGTTTTATAAAGGTAATTAAAGTGCGTGCGGCCTTACTGATGTATTTAATGCAACGGCTACGCCTTGATCGTTACCACGAAAAAGCCCAGGTCCAACAAATTATAGTGAGCCCAGCTTGCCGGGAGCGTTTGCAAGCGTATTTGTAGCGGGGGGCGCTTTAGAATTAAAATAACTCCCCCTCTTCATCCTGCGATGTAACATGCACACCCGCTATATTGTTAGCAATGATTTCCCGCTCGGCGTGAGATGTCATAATGTTCATGAGTTGCTCCCCAAACTCTATGTTTAAATTTGGATTATGCTGGCTCTTTATTTGCTCTCGAAAGAGTACCCAAGTTGAATGAAAACGCCCAATGTTTTCAATGTTTTGTCGAATGATATCTTGAGATTGCAAAGCGATCATAAATGACTGAATGAGTGTGCCAGCCTCTTCGGTATGTTGTTCTTGAGTGGCGGCGATTTCATTGATGAGATTGCAGCCTGGTTGATCGTCGTGTTTATATTTGGCTAAAATTTCTTTTATGTCGTCGAAGGAGTCGTCAGAGCCACTAAATAGATAGGCCACATCCGCAGACTCTCCTGTGACTAAATTTAGCAGTTCTAATAGCTCATCAAACGCTTGCTGAGTTTGTTCAATGCAATCATCTAAAGATTTTTGTGAAAATTCAAACATACGGTCCAGTAGTTCATCAAAGCAAGTAATGTTGTGCGGCATGTTGTCGATATTATGCTCCTCCAATTCTATGAATTCATGGTAATTGGCATGTAACACGTACTGATAAAACCTTTCATGTTCATCATTGCTAGACTGAAAACTGTCAAGGGTTTGCAGGGCATAGGGAATGTCTACGTTGTCGGGGTCAATAAGCAAGGATACTAGGCAGGACCAGCAGCTGATGAGTCGCTGAATACGGTTGCTGATTAAGTCCTCGTACTGCATGCATTGCATTACCGGCACCATGCGCTGCTTAATGTGAGCATCTTGTTGAATGAGTGCCTCAAGGTCTTTTTGAATATTCGCTAACTCTAACTGTTCGCCGGCCTGTAGGTTTTGCCCTTGCTTAAGGTTTTCAAGTGAAAAATTGGGATCTTGTGCTGCCTGTAAAATATCGTCGGCTTGTTGATTAACGGCATCTTTATGCTCAGTTAAATGATCTTGTTCAGAATATAGCGTGTGAAAGTCCACAATGGCTTTGGAGACGTCCTTATCAAAGAACATACAGGCTACATCCAGCATATTACCAGCAGAGGATGAAATATTATTTAACGCATTTTGCGCTAATTGTGATAGCAAATTAATAGAGAGGTTATCGTATTCTATGAGCTGTTTTGCTAGGGCCATATTAATACCAATGATGCTAAAAGCGCGTTTATGTCATGTATTATATGCAGTATAGAAGCAATTACTCTCTATGGTGTGCCGTTAAAATACGCAGTCTCTGCTAATAATAAGGTGTTAACTTAAGTTGTTGATTATAAAGGGAAAGTATTAATGTGTGGGTGCTTTCAGGGTTTTGTGTGCAGGGGCAATTGTCAAAGCCATAGGGATCTGGTGCATCTCGAGACTGCTATGGATGAATGAATGCAATATGCCTTATTAGACCTAGCCAGTCCTTGAAAGCCTTGTATACTGCAGGGCAAAAAAGAGTAGTCCAATGAATCTATTTAAGACAATTGTCAGTACCGCCATTATGACTGTGGCTGTCTGCGTTCCCGCTCAAGCCAGTAATGTTATTTTAATCATTGGCGATGGTATGGATGATCAACAAATTACCGCTGCCCGTAATTATTTATACGGCGCCCAGGGACACAGTATTTTATCTACCTTGCCGATTCGTTCGGCCGTTCAAGTTTTAACGGTGGATGAACATGATCCAAGCCTAGTTAAGTATGTGGCCGACAGTGCTAATAGTGCAACGGCCATGGCCAGTGGCGGTATTACCAGTCGCGGGCGCATAGGGACGTCGGCAAACGAGAACCTAGACTTTAAAACCATCATTGAACTAGCCCAAGAATCGGGTCTTAAAACGGGTTTAGTGAGCACCGCATCACTTACCGATGCTACCCCAGCGGCCTTTATTGCCCATGTGAATGACCGCGGCTGTCAAAGCGTTAAACATATGGTGGACTATGACGATAAGGGGGATCGCTTCATTGATTGTAGTAGTGATATTAAGCAACAAGGTGGCAAAGGCAGTATTAGTGAGCAATTGGCCGACAGCCAGGTAGATGTTTTGTTGGGTGGGGGCTTAAAATATTTTAAGCGTCAAAATGAAGCTAATAATCAAATCCTATTGGCCCAAGCACAAGCGAACGGTTTTGAGTATATTAATAAGCTAAGCCAAATTGATGCGACCAATAGTCATAAAAAGTTGTTAGGGTTATTTGCTAAAGGGCATCTACCGGTACGATTGCAGGGCACAGACGGTCGTATAGCCGAAAAATCGTCTTATAGTTTTTTAAACTTTTTTCATCGCTACCTAGGCACTGTCACCTTGCCTGAAATAATGACGTGTGAAAGTAACCCTGAGTTTGTTAAGCAAAATACTCCAGATTTAAAAGACTTAACGCAGCTTGCCTTGAAAAGACTGCAAAATGATAACGGTTTTTTCTTGATGGTAGAAAGCGCCAGCATAGACAAACAATCTCATAAACGAAATCCTTGTGGCTCTATTGGTGAAGCTCAGCAATTATTTGAAACGGTTCAGGTGGCTTTGGACTTTGCTAAACAGCATGAAGACACTTTGATAATGATTACCGCCGACCATGGTCAAGCGGCGCAAATAGTACCTAATGGCAGCATGTTTGATGCTTACGGAGTGCCGGTGGCCAGTCCAGGTTTTCTGGCGCGAATTAAAACGCCTGAAGGAGGCGTTATGGCTATTAACTACGCCACTAACGACTTTAGTTACGAAGAGCATACCGGCGTGAATGTGCCATTGTTTGCTAATCAGCAGGTTTCCAATAAAAAAGGTGAAATAATGTTCACCCCGCTTATTAAACAAAGCAATATATTTGATATTAGTAAAGCGTTTTTGGGCTTGTAATAAAACGTCTGGTTTGTGGTTATAAAAGACCACAAACCGAATTTTTATTTAAACCCTAGACTAACTAAAGGTGCCCTAAAGGTGTTTTAAAAGGTTAAATAGCTTGAGTCATTTTTATATGCAAAATACCGTGTTCTAAATAGGCTTGATTTTTTGTTTCATAACCTAACTTTTCATAAAATACCTGCGCGCTTTTACGAGCCGATAATTCAATATTTTTGATCCCGTCTTTTTTAAGGGCCGCTTGTGTTTGGCTCATAAGCTGCTGACCCAGACCCTTCCCTTGATAATTTTCGGCCACTGCCATTTGTCTAAGTTTAACCAGACTGTGGGTAAGGGGTTTAATGACCACACATGCCTGCAATTGATCACGGATAAAAAGTCCAAAATGACGCTGCTCAACATCTTCAAAGGTATCGCTTTCAGATAATACTTTCCCCAGTGGACGGCGTAGCAATTGATCTCTTAGTAATAAAGAGCTTTGATAATCGGCTAGGCCAAAGGTTAATTCTTTAAATTCCATTTTATTTACTCACTTAACGTGTATTCAGCGGTCTATCTTTACACTCTTTTTAACCAAGATTTAAAACCAACAATTAAAAATATTATCATAAATATCCAGTATGCCACGCTATATGCGTGATAATTTTTCAGTTCATTTAAGATGTTAAATACATGAGGGGCTAAGGCAAGGGTGAGTGACAGGTTAATGATGGCAAGTAACAAGCCTGCTATAGCGTCGCTTGGGTAGTGCACGCCTAAAAATGGGCGTAAAAAAATCATAGCAGGAATAAGCCAGCCTAATATTAATACGGCCGCTAACCCCAATTGAAAACTAATAAGGCCAACACACAGCGTGGTCCACAATACATGACCCGATGGAAAGCTCTCAAGTTCTTTGGATCCGTGGGCGGGGTCTCTATTTATAATTTTTAAATTGAGTGCCTGCTGAAGTTGAGGGTTAGCGTAAGGACGGCGCCGATTAATATGAATTTTCAATTGACCAAATGTAACCTGACTAATCATAAACCCTATGACCAGTAGCGTGGCAAGCTGTTCAAAGGCGACTTGGTTAAATACCTGCCCTATAAAGGCTGCCATGACAGTGGTAACCATCCAAATTGGCGCATCACCAATAAAAATGAGTGTTTTAACAAACCAAGTGCGCTTAAACGGTCGCGCGTAGGCCCAGCTAAGCAAGGCTTGATCTAATGCTATTAAACGCTTCATTTTCATAATAATTTTTGTGTGTTTTCAAGCATTTTATCCACCTGACTAGAACTTACATTACTTAGCAGGCTAGTAGCGCATTGTTCAAAGGTGATACTGGCATCTTTATAAAGTTGTAAACCGGTTTCTGAAAGTTTTACAAGGCTTTGCCTAGCGTCCCTTGGATTAGATTCTTTTTCCACGAGCTTAATTTTTTCCATGGGTGCGATTAGGCGGGTAATCCCTGAGGCGCTTAAACCCACATGTTCAGCCAGTTCAATGCGACGCATAGTGTGAAGTACCGCGCCGTTTAATTGGTGCATGATCATGTATTCGGTAAAGCTAATGCCATGCATGCCAAGATGCAAGTCCACCTTCTTAGACAGTTTAGAAGCCAGCAGGGCATTTTGAAGTATGAAAGTACCATTGATGGTCAGTTTAGGCATGATTATCTCTTTATAGATACTTGACTACTCAACTATAAATCAAGGATGTGTTTTTAGCAATTGCTAAACAATTATGAGTTGTAATAAGAGTTGGAGCTTACAGGCTAAGCAATCCCTGTATTTACGCTTTAGCGCGCGACAATAGATGGTTGGCGGCTTAAAATAGTCATGTGTAAATTGAACGCTCTATTTAATGTTTTAGGGTTGGCAAAGAATAGTGGCATTAGTGAGGGCGTGCATGAGTACTTTAATTTTTCAAATACATATTAAGCAATGGCAAAAAAATCAACGTTCTAGCGAGGATGTGGCTGCACGTGCGGCCTTACCGGATCGGTTTTCTATCAATGCAGAGCCTGGTTTCTTTGTATTGAATCGGCCTTGTGTGATCGACCAGTACACTGATGGCAAAGCCGTGGCTACAGATACTGGCCGCTCACTTAAAACTGCGCTTATGAAGGATGGTGCCATTACGTTAGAGCGTTTTAGGCTGTCGCAAAAAGAAGATCAATTGATGCTGGCATATGACGCTGATGAAACCGCGTCTATTGCGGTGGGGTGTTTAAACAACGGCTGGATTCAAGCGCACTATAATTGGCGTTACGCGATAGAACAAGACGGGCAAATGTATTGGTTATATGAAGAGGTCACTCTAAATGCAGCCAGTGTACAAACGTATGATCGCGACTATTTTTTAAGCCATGAACCTACCCTTATGTTTAGTGGGGATTAAAAATATAACGCTAATTTTAAAGAAGCGCCCTTAAGGTGCCCTTCATTTATAAACGCTTGCCTTATAAAACGGTATTTTCCAATTGATTAAATTGCGAGTGGAGTGTGTTCGTATTAGTGTGTCTTTAAATGAACCTTAAATATAAAAACCATCATGAAGCTTAAATTATCGGTATTGGATCAATCCTTGGCTCGTTCAAGGTCACACGGCGCGGTTGCTTTGCAAGAAACACTGCAAATGGCTAAGTGGTGTGAAGAGTTAGGGTATGAGCGTTTTTGGGTGTCGGAACACCATGCATTTTCTGCGGTGGCAGGCAGTGCCCCAGAGGTGTTGTTGGCCGCATTAGGTGCCGCGACTCAAACTATTCGTTTGGGTTCTGGGGGCATTATGTTGCCACACTATAGCGCCTACAAGGTAGCTGAAACTTTTTCCTTACTGGCCAATTTATACCCTAACCGTATTGATTTAGGCGTGGGCCGTGCTCCTGGTGCGGACATGTCCACTGCAAGGGCGTTAGCCACGGATGGAAAGCCTAAGTTTGAAAAATTCCCCCAGCTAGTTGAAAAACTCAGTGAATATTTATGGCAAGACGTAACTGAGCCATTGGTGAGTCCTAAGCCCCCTGAAGACCTTCCCTTGTGGATGCTAGGTTCAAGTGCAGATAGTGCTGCGTTGGCGGCTAAAAGGGGTTTACCGTACAATTTGGCGGCCTTTATTAACCCACAGGCGTCTCCTGCATTTATTCAACATTACAAAAGCAATTTTAAGCCCAGTAAATTATGTCCTGAGCCTTATTCGGTTTTAACTATGGGTGTTTTTTGTTCAGACTCTCAAGAACAAGCCCAGGCTTTACAATTAACCTATGATATTAATTTTTTCCGCTTTATTACCGGCCAAACTTCGGGGGCATTTTTAACACCGCAAGAAGCCATGTTGTATCCTATTAGTCCACAGCTTCAAGCCTTTATGAACGAGAGACAAAGCTTGCGAGCGGTGGGTACACAACAACAGGTAAAAGAACGCATATTAGACATTGCCGAGACCTTTGGTGTGGACGAAGTAATGGCCGTGAGCAACATGTATTATTTGGAAGACAGAAAACGTTCTTTTGAATTGTTAAAACAAGCCTTTGAATAGGCTTTTTTGAGGCTGTTATGATCACGCTCTAGTCATGCGAATTTTTAGATGTTATTGCAATTTTATCCATTCTATTCGCCAGTACATTTACGCCGTTATACTGTGTTAAAAACTCATTGCTCACCTTAAAACCATATTGTAGGTATAGCTGGTTTGTTTGACTTAGGGCACCTCTATTAATTGCTTGTAGTCTCTGGCTTTACGTCTAATTCAGAATCAAGGCGGGCTTTCGAAGAAATGCTTATTGCCTTTCAAGGAAGACTAACGCAGAGTCTGGATTAGACGTAAAGCCCCGAAGGGCGTGTCCTGAAGCATACATTTACCACGTTGCACACCTTGGAAATGGAACAACCATTTCACTGCGGGGCGCGCCTTGTAACTGCACGCTTCAGGTCATGCAGAGGCTGCAATCAATTAATAGAGGTGCCCTTAGCTACATATAAGTTAACGTTGCCGCTTAACTGATTTAGGCCTTTACCGCGTGCGCTGGGGCATACAAACAACGCACGAATTTCAGAGTTAAATACGGCACCATAGCCCATAACACCTTCAACCTCGTATACATAAATATCGGATTCTAACAGCTGATCTAAACGCGTTTTGTCATGTTGTAATGGCAGTAACGTAAATGTTTGTGTTTCATAACGCAGTTCATCAAGTTTGCTGTTAGCGTAAATTTCTAATACGCAGCGGTAGTCACTAGCTGTATAAGGGCGAATGTTCATCTGAATGGCCTGTGCGGTAAAGCTTTGCTGAGAATTTAGTTTTATGAACCTTATATATCTATGGACTGCTGTAACGCCACCGCTTTAATTTGCGCAAACACATGCATGCCTATTTTTAAATTTAACTTATCCACCGAGTAATTTGAAATTCGGCTCAGTAGCGTTTGCCCGTCCAGTGACAGCTTGATTAAACTTTGGCCATTAGTTTGGCGTGCGATATTTTCAACTTGGGCCGGTAAAATATTTAATATGCTGCTGTCAGTGGGTGCACTTAAAGCCAAGCTGACATCGCTTGCCTGAATGCATAAACGCATGGGGCCAGCTGTGAAGTCGCCTTGTATGGGGGTATACAAAATTAGCTCATTTATTTGAACGCGACTTACCCCGCTATTTTCCTTTTCACTCTTAGTTTCAGTACTTTCTTGGCCTAACAATGTGCCGAGAATAATTGAGCCGGCCTTGGCGTCTTGATTAAAACCTTGTTGTACATCTTGCAGTAGCTCAACCAATGGCCCTATTTTTTCTATGACACTAATATCATCCTGCTTATTAAGAATGATCACCTGATCGGCCAGTTGCATCACTTCGTCAATGCTATGGGTGACATATAAAATGGGAAGTTGCCATTCTTTAGAAATACGCTGAATGTAAGGCATTATTTCTTGTTTGCTGTGCCAGTCTAGCGACGCTAAAGGTTCATCCATTAATAACAAGGCAGGTTTGCTTAATAAGCTGCGTCCTAGGGATACTCGTTGTTTTTCACCGCCACTGAGTTGATTGGAGTGTTTTAATAATAGTGGTTCAAGATTTAGTGCCTTAATCACATGTTGCCAATCTTTTTCTGTGGCAGATGAGCGCTTAAAGGCAAATTGTAAATTACCCTGTACCGTTAAATGGCTAAATAATTGGCTGTCTTGAAAGACAACAGCAACATTACGCAGGTGGCAAGGGCTGTGGATATTTTGTTGGCTATTAAGCCAGGTATTACCTTCATATTCTATGTGGCCATGAGTCACCTCAAGACCGGCTATGGCGCGTAAAAAATGACTTTTACCACAACCGCTTTTACCAAAAACCACATGTATACCGGGCTTTTTCCATTCTATTTGGCATTGTGCCGCCAGCTTAAAATGTTGTTTTTGAACATTGATATTAAGCTTTAACGTCTTAGAGGTGCTCATAAAAGTGGCCCCCCTTGCTGTTTTCGGGTTTTATAAATGATGGCCAGCAACGAAAACGAAATTAATAATAACAGTGCTGATAACATGTGAGCATTTGCATACTCCATGGATTCTACTTGTTCATAAATGGCAATGGACACCACCTGGGTCTCGCCTGGAATGTTGCCACCAATCATCAATACCACACCAAATTCCCCTAGTGTGTGCGCAAAACCCAAAGTGGCGGCACTGATATAAGCAGGTTTAGCTAAGGGTAAAATAACATGGCTGAATGCATCCCAAAAAGAGGCCTTTAGTGTGTAGGCCACCTCTAACGGTTTTTTACCTATGAGCATGAATCCATTTTGTAAGGGTTGCACCACAAACGGCAGGCTATAAATCACCGAGCCTATTAATAGACCGGTAAAACTAAACGCTAATGTGTGCCCGCCCCAAAGCGACGCTAGCCAGCCACCTGGGCCATCGGGTCCCAAAAAAATAAGTAAATAAAATCCTAAAACCGTAGGGGGTAACACTAAGGGTAGTGCCACTAAGGCTTCAATTAAGGCTTTGCCTTTAAAGTGTGAGTGGGCTAACCACCATGCTAATGGCGTGGCCAACACGATTAATATCAGGGTGCTAAATAAAGCCAGCTGTAAGGTTAACCACAAGGCTTCCATTATTGTGTACCCAAGACGGGAAGGGTGTAACCCTTTTGTACAATAATTTTTTGTGCCACTGGGTTTGTTAAAAATGTCATAAACGCGATACTGATTTCTTTATTATTAAGGCGCAGTGCCATTTGCTTAATGGCTTGATAATACTGCGCAGGCACTTCCATAAAGCGGTTGCTAGGTAAGTGTTGCACTAACGAGTATGCCACAAAGCCTGCCGCTACGTTTCCGGTATGAATAAACTGGTAAACCTGCGCCACATTTTGGCCGCGAATGATTTTTCCCTGCCAGTGCTCATCTAATTCTAAATGTTTAAGGGTTTGTCGAGCGGCCAGCCCATAAGGGGCCAATTTACTATTGGCTAGGGCAATTTTTGAGAAGGTTGAACCCTGTAATAGTTTGATTAAATTCTTTTGGGGCAAAGTGTGTGCTCCCAGCAATACTAAACGGCCATGGGCGTAAATACTCAGTGCTTGAGCGGATAGTTGGCGAGTCTCTTTTAATCGAGAAAAAATCTGTCTAGGGTGGTGTACGTTGGCCGCTAAAAATACATCAAAGGGCGCGCCGTTTAATATTTGATTGCTTAGGTGGCCAGTACCAGAAGCAATAATATTGAGGTGGTGGCCTGATTGTTTTTCAAATACCGGTTTTAAGGCCTGTAAGGTGGCTTTAAAGTTGGCGGCCACGGCCACGTTTAGGGTGTCAGCCAGGGCCATTGTAGGTGATAACAGGCACGTAATTAAGCACACATAAAAACATACAAACGGCCTAGTCATCCTTTTGCCACTTATCTAATGCTTTTTGATCTTTTTCTAGGGTTTTAACCCAGTTGTCTCCTTTACGGGTGGTTTCTTTTTTCCAAAAGGGTGCCTGTTTTTTTAAATAATCCATTATAAAATGACACGCTTCAAAGGCCGCCTCGCGGTGACTGCTGCTTACACCTACAAATACTATTTGCTCGCTTAAATGCAATTGGCCTACACGATGAATTAAGCGCACTCTATTAATAGGCCAGCGGGCCTTGGCTTTTTTTACGATGCCGGTTAACGCTTTTTGGGTCATGGCAGGATAGTGTTCTAAATATAAACCGGTTACATCTTGCCCTTGATTAAAATCACGCACTAAGCCACTAAAAAAAACAATGGCGCCGTCTTGTGCGTTATCTGCACGCAGTTGGGCGTATTCAAACGCCACATCAAAATCATGGCTTTGCACACTTACTAAATCATGCTGATCGCTGACATTCATTTTAACCGCCTGTGACCGGAGGAAAAAAGGCCACTTCATTGCCCTCTAATACGGGGGCATTTAATTGCACCATATCTTGATTCACCGCACACATTAACGCAGAGTTAGATAAAAACTCCTGCCACTCTGGGTGAGTTTTTAAAAGTGACTGTTGAACATCCTGCACGGTACAAGGGGTGGGGATGTCCAGTGACAATCCATCACTTTTTAGTTGTTCACGCAGCTGCGCAAAAAAAACAACATTAATCATTATAAGACCTATTTTTTTGTGGCCACAAAGTGCCCAGATTTACCGCCTTCTTTTTCTAATACACGAATGCCGCTGATCTCCATGCTTTTATCCACAGCCTTGCACATATCAAATAAGGTTAACGCGGTGACCGAGGCCGCTGTTAACGCTTCCATTTCCACACCGGTTTGTCCTGCTAATTTACACAGCGCTTCTATGCGTATACGGTTGTGTTCTGGTTGTGGGTCAAACTCTACTTTAACTTTAGAAAGCATTAAAGGGTGACATAAAGGGATTAAGTTACTGGTTTGTTTGGCGGCTTGAATGCCCGCGATTCGTGCTACCGCAAATACATCACCTTTGTGATGGTTGCCGTCTAAAATCATGGCCAGCGTTTCCGGCTGCATATTAATAAAGGCTTCGGCCCTGGCAGTACGAGCAGTGACGGACTTTTCGCTTACGTCCACCATGTTAGCTTCGCCCTGACTGTTAATGTGGGTAAAACTCATATCAAATTTCTCGTTTACTAAATTGTGAATGAACGTCTATCCGATCTTTAGCTTCGCCCTGACTGTTAATGTGGGTAAAACTCATATCAAATTTCTCGTTTACTAAATTGTGAATGAACGTCAATCTGATCTTTAGCTTCGCCCTGACTATTAGTGTGGGTAAAACTCATATCAAATTTCTCGTTTACTAAATTATAAAATTACTTCAGGCCGAAATTTACAGCCGTTAGCCTCGACTTTTACAATTTTCTAAATCTACTTTTTTAAGTTGGGCAACAAAATTACAAGGCCCTTGGCGGCTGTCTAATTGTTGAGCGATGATGTCATCCCACGCGGTTTTACAGGCGTTTGTGGAGCCGGGCATGCAAAATATTATAACTTCGTTGGCCATACCCGCAATGGCGCGACTTTGAATGGTACTGGTGCCAATTTGCTGATAACTGATTTGACGAAATAGCTCTCCAAAACCCTCTACGGTTTTATCCAATAATGGTGTCACGGCTTCAGGGGTGCTGTCACGGCTGGTAAAGCCGGTACCACCTGTCACTAATACCCCTTGAATGTCATCACTGGCGATCCATTCGGACAAAACAGAGCGAATTTGGTAAATATCATCTATCACAATTTTTTTATCGCCCAATATGTGACCTTGGGTTTGCAAGCGTTCAACTAAAAGGTGGCCGCTGGTGTCGGTTTCTTCATTGCGGGTGTCGCTAACCGTTAAAACAGCAAGGTTCAGCGGGACAAAAATGTCAGTTTTGGCTTT
>MAAA01014150.1_pt1 | contig 17972 bp, 15 predicted proteins | sample 1115971 | NCBI WGS metagenome assembly MAAA01 (sample SAMN04961123, study PRJNA320927) | seawater metagenome | isolation source: sample BD02T6 sea water enriched with oil for 6 days | place: USA:Gulf of Mexico | collected 2013-07-27 | reverse complement strand
ACTTTTCTAAAAATCCATGTTTCAGCGGATGTGGTGAAATTGGTATACACGCTAGATTTAGGTTCTAGTGTCGCAAGACGTGAGAGTTCGAGTCTCTCCATCCGCACCATCATGTTACAGCTCGGTTCCACCCCCCCTCTATATAGTTAAAACCTCTGTTATTTAATTCAAACCTAGAATGCCTGTATTCATATTTCAGTTTGTTTCTCGTTGCTGGTTAAAATGTGCTCTCTAGCTATCCTTAGTACGATGCCTTATCAGATGTTTGGCAAAGGAATGGAGGGCCTCTATGAAGTGTATTTTCTGTAATAAGCCTGTACATGGTGCTAATGGAATGAGTATTGCCGGTGTTGGTGTGGCGCACCAGCAGTGTTTTATCGCAAACGAGGCATTAAGGCGCACTTTTCAGAATTTGGATATACGTGCTTTGAATGATCAAGAATTAGTAGAGTTAAAGGATTTGGTATTGGCAGAAGAGAATTCAAGAAGGCCCCCTGGAGACGTTGATGAGATTGAGCTGTTTTAGTGGGAGACCTCAATGCATAACCCGCACAACACATAATTAAAAATACCCTGTCCATTGTTTTATTCTTAGGCTTTCCTTATCTATTGGCCGTTTTGAAAATTGACTGCTGACGACAATTTGCTTTAATGCGTTAATGAATCAACCATCAAATTACTTAAATCCAAAGATATCAGCGCATGCAGTTCGTTCACTGGTGAATTATGCCCAGCGTCGTGGCATTGAGCGTGAGGTATTGCTGCATGAGGCAGCCCTAACTGAGGCGCAATTAAATGATAGTCGACTTTTAATTGATGTGAGTTGCCATGAGAGCATCTATGAATTGGCGGCAGGCTTGCTAGATGACCCTTTACTGGGCTTTTTGCAGGGGCAGTTTTATGAGCCTGAATGTTGGGGAGTGTTGGGTTTAATTGCTATGACTTCAAGCAGTATTGATGGGGCCATTGCTGCACAGTATCGATTTCAGTCTTTGTCAGGAAACATGGGGGCGCCGCTGCAGGTAAATCATGGGCAGCTCACCACTATTCAATGGGTGCCTGCCTATAATTGTAGTCATCACATGAGTGAAAACATCATTACAGGCCTGCTGGCCTCCGCTCGGGCCCTTACTAATCAAGCTGATTGCTCCCCCGTAGCTGTTTATTTTACACACGGCCCCAGAGTCGAAAATGAAGTTTATGCCCGCTATTTTGAGTGCCCCGTGTATTTTAATGCTGAGCATAATGCGCTGGTTATGGATAACGCTATTCTTCAATGGCCTTTAAGAAAGTCAGATGTTGAACTCAATAAGGTACTTGTTGAGCATGCTGTGTCGTTATTGACTCAGCAGTCTTTCACTTCGCCCATGGAGGTTATCAGGGACTATGTTATTAAAAACTTACCCGACCATGTGCCTGATCTTGATGAGGTGGCCAGCTATCTAAATTTAAGTGTGCGCAGCGCGCAAAGAAAGCTGAGTGAGTACGGTACCAGTTACTCTCAAGTTTTAGACGCTATTCGTAAAGAATTGGCGTTAACATATTTACGTCAAACCTCTAATTCGGTGTTGTATGTCAGTGAGCGTCTGGGTTTTTCAGAGCAAAGTGCATTTCAGCGTGCATTTAAGCGGTGGACCAATACAACGCCTAGGCGCTATAGGTTAGAGGTGCTGGGTAAAAACCGATCGTGATTAAAAATTGACTCCACATGCCATTGGCCTGACTTACATGGTCAGTACTCGTTTTATGGGATGGGGTAAAGTGGGGTTAATTACATATAGAAAATAATAAGAGGGTTTGTTATGCCTGAAATACACTACGATGCAGGCCAGCAGTGGGTGCTTAATTTAACACTGGCTATGATGGTGTTGGGTCTAGCACTTGATATACGTCCTAGGGATTTTTTAGCGGTATTTAAGTCCTTAAAAGCCCCATCTCTTGGTTTGTTTGTACAATTCCTGCTGTTGCCTGCTTTTACCTGTGCTTTAACACTTTTGACAGACCTGCCTGCCGGAATAGAACTAGGTATGATTTTAGTGGCGGCTTGTCCGGGGGGGGCACTGTCTAATTTTATTACTCATTTATCGGGTGGTAATACGGCCTTATCTATTTCTATTACGGCTATTTCAAGCACGATTGCCGTGGTTATGTTGCCTGTTAACTTTATGTTTTGGGCAAGTCTAAATCCGGTGGCGAATCAATTGCTTTTAGATATCAATGTTAATGGTTTTGATATTTTAAAATCGTTATTAATGGTATTGGCCGCTCCGTTATTGTTGGGTTTTTTCATTCAGCAGTACTTACCCAATCTTGCCTTAAAGCTTCATAAGGTTCTTAAGTATTTAAGTTTAGTGGCATTAATCGTATTTATATTGGTGGCGGTATTTAAAAATCTAGATCATTTTTTAAATAATTTTTGGCTATTGTTTGCGGTGGTGTTGGCTCATAACGCGCTAGCATTATCGTTGGGGTATTTCTCTTCGTCATTGGCAGGCTTGGGGTTGGCAGATAAAAAAGCAGTGACACTTGAGGTGGGCATGCAAAACTCATCACTTGCCATTGCTATCGTATTTACGCAGTTTGGCGGTGAATATGGCATGGCATTAATCAGTGCTTTTTGGGGGACGTGGCACATAGTGTCGGGTTTATTGTTCGCGACTTTTTGCCGTATGAAAATGCCGACGAACAAAAAGGAGCTGAGCGCATGAGGGTATTAATTACTGGAGCGGCTGGGGATATAGGCAGTCGATTAGTCACCTTTTTTGCTGATAACGAAGATGTCACGTTATTCACTACAGATTTAACCAAGCCTTTGGTGGCGGGTGATTATACGCATCAGAATTTTGATGTGCGCAACCCTAATTTTTTTGAATGGGTTAAAGAGATTTGTCCGCACGTTGTGGTGCACTTGGCCTCCATTATTCAACTGCCTGCCAATATGTTGCGCAGTGATGCATATGCGATAGATGTTGTGGCCACCCAAAATCTTATGGAGGCCTGTCTTGAAGTTGACGTTAAGAAGGTGGTTCTTACCTCGAGTGGAGCGGCTTACGGATACTGGAAAGATAATGCAGATTGGCTAACAGAAGAGATGCCTGTTCGTGGTAATGAAGATTACTTTTACTCAAGTCATAAGCGTCAAGTAGAAGAGTTGATGTCGCATTACCGCAAATATCAGCCTCAGCTTAAACAAGTGATATTGCGCCCTGGTACGGTTCTGGGTCCAAATTTTCAAAACCCCATTACTAATATGTTTGCACAAAAAAGTATTACTGGCATAAGGGGGTGTGATTCACCTTTTGTGATTATTTGGGTGGATGACCTGGTTGCCTATTTAATTGAGTCGGTGATGGGGGAGATTGAGGGTGTTTATAATGTGGCCGGTGACGGCACGATGTCCTTACATGCAATTGCTAAGCGTCTTAATAAATCCTATATAGCTTGGCCCTCTTGGTTGTTGCGCGGCTTGTTGTCGGTGTTGAAACCTTTGAAATTGTCACAGTATGGTGCTGAGCAAGTTAAGTTTATAGAATTTAGGCCGGTGTTGGATAATGATAAAATCAAGCGGAATTTTAAGCATCAGCCTAGTAAAACAACGCGCCAGGCATTTGAATCATTTTTAGAAGAATCCAATAAAAACTACGTCGCTTAAATTTTATCTATAGGACGCCTGCGTTAGCTAATTGTAATCGTCAGGTCACGCAGAGTCTGCAATCAGTTAACGCCAGATCCCTAAATTGTGTAGATTAATGTTATGAAATTATTCTTTTTTTATCTCTCTTGTTTTTTCGGTTTTATCGCCGGGCACATGGTGAATTACAGTGCCATTATGTACAGCTTGCAGGTGTTTAATTCGTCCTTGTTGGCGGGTGTTGCATACAGCTTATGTTTTGGTCCTCCCATTATATTTGGATGGTTAGCCGGCTCCTACATAGATAGATACAGCGCTAAAAGGGTATTGTTGGTGACGCAGAATGCTTTTATTTTGGGTGCGGTGGGCATGTGCTTGGTTATGTTGTATGAACCTGTTCATTCCATGTTATATTTTTTAATCTCTAGTTTTTTTATCGGTATTGCTTGGTCATTCGTGGCCCCCGCGCGATTAGCTTCTATGGGGCAGTACGTGGCGCAAGAAAAATTGCCTCAGGCTATGATTGTATTGAATTTGCTCATTATGTTGGGCTTTGGTTTGGCCCCCGTTTTATTGACTCAGATTTTAGAGCTTGTGGGTTGGCCCGGAGTGGCAAAAACTTGTATTGGTTTGTTTGTATTATCCAGTGTGCTTTTAATCAATGCGCCGAATAAACATAAGCGTCTAAGGCATCAAAATTTGAAGCAGGAGTGGCAGGTGTGTTTTTCTGAATTAAAAACACTTCCTGTGATTCCTCAACTGTTATTTGCCGCCATCGTAGGTTACCTAATGATGGGACCTATGCAGGTGGTGTTACCACAAATCGCCGATCGTCAATTAGGTTTAGATACGGTGCAAAAAGGCCAGTATTTAGGTCTGATAGCATTGTCCCTTATTATTGGTGGGCTATTGGCGATGGTGTTAAAAAAGTATTTGCCCATAGGTCGCTCTATCCTAGTAATGCTGTGTTTATGCGGGCTTAGTCTTTCGTTGTTGGGAGCGATTTCGTCATTGTGGTTAAGTTGCATGGTGTTGGTGGTGGGAACCACGCTTGCTGGTATTACCATTAGTTTTATTGTTGCTGCTTTACAGGCATTTACTCCGGAGCACATTAGGGGGCGGGTAATGAGTATTTATACGGTTATTAGTCAGGTGGTGTCGGCCATGGCGGGAGTGTTCGCTGGCGCTGTAGCACAAGGGGTTAGTGTGCCAAGTGGCTTGTATTTTGTAGCTTTATTGTTGGTTATTTTAGCGCTTATCTTGGCCTTTAAAGCTTCTCACCTTAAAGGTTTTGTGAAATTTCCAGGTTAACCTTTTGTTGCGCTCTTCTAATAAAAAAGAGCGCAACAAGTCTTTGAAGAAATTAATCTACAAATAAATCCGTGTATAGTTTTTTGCACTCAGGGTCGTTTTGATAGCCAATAAAGTCCGTTGTACCTTGGGCTCGCAAAACATCCTCATCTAATAATAGTTGCCCGCTATTTTCTTTGCTATCACTGGTCAGAATGGCATAAGCCGCATCTGCCATAATGGCGGGTGTGCGTGATACGGGTAATATTGCGGCACCGGCTTCAAATTCCACTGCAGATGTGGCGATGGTGGTCTGTGGCCATAAAGAGTTCACGCCAATACTAAATCGACGAAACTCCTCGGCCAATCCTAGTGTTAACATGGACATACCATACTTACTAATAGTGTAGGGGATGTAGGGTTTAAGCCATTTAAGATCCATATTAAGTGGCGGTGACAAATTTATAATATGGGCATTCTCAGATTTTTTAAGGTAAGGCAGGGCCAGTTGCGAGCATAATAAAACCGCGCGAGTATTTATTTGGTGCATTAAATCAAAGCGCTTAATGGGGGTGTTAGCAGCGGGTGTTAAGCGAATGGCGCCGGCGTTATTAATGACGGCATCGATACCTCCAAAAGTCTCAAAGGCTTGTTTTAAGGCCGCTTCAACATTTTCTTCATCTCGAACATCGACTTTAATGGCCAGGGACTGGCCACCCGCTTCAATAACTTCCTGGGCGACTGAGTGAATCGTACCTGGAAGTTTAGGATGAGGCTCGTCAGATTTAGCGGCAATTATAATATTAGCGCCATCCTTTGCACATTTAAGGGCGATTTCACGGCCTATGCCTCGGCTAGCGCCTGTGATGAAGATCGTTTTACCTTTTAAATTCGCCATTGTTAATTGCTCCTTAGTGTAACGGTACTGAAAATACGGTGACTCTGAAAAATTATGAAAGGCGGTGGTAGGTGAAAATCCAGGGGCCACTCATAATCGTAGGTTAGATTCTGCCTAAAAATATGCAGCCTAGCAAGCGCTTGGTTATATTGGCTTGCTTCATTTAGCGCGATACAGTGAAGCCCGAAAGATGCGCAGGCGGATGGGGGTCAGTACCCGTGCTTTTGTTGCCCGACATTGATACTGACGAATGGGTGCAGAGTGTGGCTATTTACTAATGGTAACCCGCTTCAAAAGAAACTGGTTTAAACCACTTAAGATGGCCTGCAAACTGGCACCCACGCTGTCCTGCTGTGAAGCCGCAGCGAGGTATTTTTCGTTGTTGATTTTCATGTGAGCAAAGCTCATGGCGTGGGCGCTGGTATGTCGGCCTTGAGTGATTTGGTCATATTGAATAACGTCCACTGTCACTGCAAATTCCTGACTAAGGGCGTCGCAAAATGCCGTAATGGTGCCTTGCCCTCGACCTTGAATATCTAATTCTTGAATGTCACCATTAAGTTGCACATGTATGTTTTCCTCGCATTTATTGTTGGCGGTTAACTGATAACTCGCAAGGGTGTGCGGCTGTTTTTGGTGAATAAAGTGGCCTTCAAATATCCGTAATATATCCTGTGCAGATACTTCTCGTTGATGTTCCTCACTAAAGTGTTGCACGGCCTGGCTTAATTCTATTTGACCCCACCTTGGCAAGGTAATGCCAAATTCATTTTCTAATATATAGGCAACGCCTCCTTTACCACTTTGGCTGTTGATGCGAATGACGCTTTGGTAGTCGCGACCTATGTCTTGCGGGTTAATAGGCAAGTATGAAACGTCCCAGTGCTGATCGGTTTCTTGCACGGCTAAGCACTTTTTAATCGCATCTTGATGGCTGCCACTAAAAGCGGTGTAGACTAATTCGCCCATCCAAGGGTGGCGTGGGTGGGTGGGTATTTGAGTGCATTGCTCAACAGTAGTGGTGATACGAGTCGCATTGCTTATATCTATCTTGGGGTCGATTCCCTGGCTGTACAAATTCATCGCCATAGTAACGATGTCCATGTTACCAGTGCGTTCTCCATTGCCCATTAATGTACCCTCAATGCGGTCAGCACCGGCTAAAAGAGCCATTTCGGCAGCGGCCACCGCACAGCCACGGTCATTATGGGTGTGTATGCTAATGATGATGTTTTGTCGGTTATTAATGCCTCGACAAAAGCTTTCAACTTGATCTGCAAATACATTGGGCATGGAGCTTTCAACCGTTGCGGGCAAGTTTATAATGGCTTTATTCTCAATAGTAGGTTGCCATACCTCTATAACGGCATTACAAACATCAACGGCAAAATCCAGCTCTGTATTTGAAAAACTCTCTGGGCTATATTCAAACGACCATTGAGTGTTGGAATATTTTTTAGATTCCTGAAGTACTTTTTGGGCACCATTCACTGCAATATTTATTATGCCTTGCTTGTCTAAATTAAAAACCTTCGCCCGTTGGGTAGGAGACGTCGAATTATAAACGTGCACGATGGCTTGTTTTACCCCTGTAAGTGCTTCAAAAGTGCGTTCAATTAAACTGTCTCGCGCTTGAACCAAGACCTGAATGTTAACGTCTTTAGGTATTTTATCTTCCTCAATTAACCAGCGTACAAAGTCATAGTCTGGTTGTGATGCGCTGGGAAATCCCACCTCAATATGCTTGAACCCCATGTCAATAAGTAGCTGCCACATGGTTTGTTTTTGACCTACGCTCATGGGCTCGATTAAAGCCTGATTGCCATCTCGTAAATCGACAGCACACCAAATAGGTGCGTGTTGGATGGAATGATTGGGCCATTGGCGATTGTTTAAAGTAATGGCCGGTGATGACGTGTATTGGGCGTGGTTAAACATGGTGTCTCTCGGTTTTAATGGGGTGGTTTAAAATTAATTCTCGGATATCCCGCTTGTGGCGAGAGGGGATTAACCATGTGGCTTTTGGCGTGATGGTTAATGTCCGAGTAAGATTATTATAAGGGGGTTGTTGTGGTGAAAGGTTGCAAATGTGCTGCTATATTGATTGTTCTGTGCAATTATATCTTGTGAATGTGCTTTTTGGGGGCTAAATATGTCGTTTAATGTGGTTTGGTTGGAGAGTGTGGGTGATGCATGAGCTAGATAGGACAGATAGGCGCATTTTGTTTCAGCTTCAAAGCAATGGAGCGATCTCGAATTTAGAGTTGGCGGAAAAAGTAGATCTTTCTCCTAGTCCTTGCTCAAGAAGAGTGAAAGCGTTGCAGGATGCGGGATTTATCTTGAAAACGGTTGCATTGTTGGACCCTAAAAAATTGGGCCTGGATATGATTGTTATGATCTCTATAAGTATGGATCGGCACACGCCCGAGCGTTTTGAAGCTTTTGAGGCTGCGGTGTCTGCCTATGAAGAGGTTTTAGAGTGCTACTTGATAACAGGGCAAAGTGCCGATTATGTACTTAAGGTTGTGGTAACGGATATGAGTGCTTTTCAGCAGTTTTTATTAGGTAAGCTTACGCGTATTGAAGGGGTGTCGGGAGTGCATTCTAGTTTTGTAATGCGTAAAGTGCTGGATCGCACGACTCTGCCAATTTAGTGGCTTTAAACCATAAAGATATAATGACAAGTATAAAGGTGACATTAATCGTCAATTTTGTACCAAAATTGGACGCAATGCACATCTTAAACCTGCCTACTTTTGATACTATATGGTTAAATATTTGACGGGTGGGCCTAATGTTTGCAAATTTTGCAGCAAAACGGCACCTGACTGGCCCGTTGCGCGCGGTCAGTCCGGTGGCTGCTAACGATACAGAAATTGATTGGAAATCCACCAATAAATTGCTGGTGCAACCCCGTTTCCGTAAGTCTCAGCATATCCCAAGTGCTAATAGCGTAAAGCTTGATAAATACTTCAAGCACGCCTTCAGAGGGCAGGTTCCGCTTAAAAGAAGCAGTCTTAAACAGTCTTTGCAGTTGTTTTATGTAGAGGCCATAAGTCTGTGTATCCCCATGCTGTACATTAGCAGTGTTTTGCTTGTTTTTTCATTGGCTATTATGTTGTTTAGTGAGCCGATGGTGGCTCATATTTTAAGTGAGCAATATTTTGATGCCACATTGTGGGCGTGTCCTGCAGTGTTAGCAACGGGGTTGTTATGGTTGTTGTTATCTCCTTTGTTTGGTGGTTTTCGCTCCTTTCATGGCAGAATTTTACAGGATCATGAGGCGCCCGCTCTCATGTCTTTGGTTACTCAGCTTAGTCGTCATCTCAATGTAAGGCCGCCTAAGCGTATTGAGATAAACAATGAAACGGCTTTGCGTGTAGACGCCTTTGCAGGGGTTAATAGTATTTATCGTGATGAGTATAAAATTATCATTGGTGCACCGTTGCTTATGTCGTTAACACTTAATCAGCTTGCCGCGATGTTGGCCCACGAGTTATCTCATTTTCGTATTAAGCAGCAAAAAGTGGCTTTTTATCTAATGCATCATGTCAGTGAATGGCTTTATTTAAGGGCTTCTGGGCAGGACAAGCGTCATTTGGCATTGCTTAAGCGTATGCAAAAAGAAAACATATCGTCTTACGAGTATTTGGAGTTGTGGGTTTGGCAGCGTGTGCACTTAGTGCAGCAAAGTATTTTTGCGTGTCTGTTTAAGGTTCATAGAAATCTAACGTCTTGGAAGTGTCGTGAAATTGAATTGGAAACCGATGCTGTGGCCATTTCGGTAGTAGGCTCAAGAAATTTCTCCGAGATGATTCAGCAAATTCGTGTTATTCAAAATGCTCAGAATGCAGTGTCAAAGCAAAATGATTGGGCGTGGAAGGAAGGATTTTTATTAGATGATTATGCAATGGCTATTGCGCTGGAGTCCAAAAAAGTGACTCCAGCACAAGCTCTTGCGCTGCAGAAAAACAATAAAAAAGAAGTGACTCGTTTTTGTCCTAATGACAGTACTCGTTTGGCTCAATCGAAAGCGCTTGAAAAAGTGGGTAAATTAACCGTGCAAGTGTCTGCAGCCTTGTTGATTGAGCACCCTAAAAACATTAGCCAAGAGTTGACGTTGCTAGATTACAATGCATCTGGAATTGCGCAATCTAAAAGTTGTTTATTGTCATCGGAGAAAATACGACAGCTAAAGCTGCGTCAAGATAAGTTGAAGACGCTCGCCAAGCGTTATTTTGATGGGCGAGTCGACAATCGTATTATTAAGTTTGAGCCATCTGAAGAGCGTGATGTGGCACGCTTTGATATTCAAACCAGTATTGATTATGTGCGTCGCTATCGTGTTGAGGATCGTAAGCAACAGGCTGCAGCCACTAACCTGAAAAGACGAATCAGTAAGTCGTATGTGGTTGAGCGGTTGGTGGCCTCTAAGCTTCCTGTAACAAAATACCTAAAAGACGAGGTTATCTCCCGTAAAGATGCGAGTGCTTATTTAAAACATATGCGATTGCAATATGAGCAGGTCTTGCATCATATGGAGGTTATGGATCAGGTGTTTTATCAGCGTGCTTTTGACACGATGAATTACTTGGATATGAAAGCGCGCAGCGAAGTGAATTCTGCATTTCATAACCTTGAGTTGTACAGTCAGGTTCGTGCGTCAGTGGTGTCATTACAAGAGGCATTTATGCCGCTTAATCTCATTGTGAATGGTATGGTTGATGGTGTGAATGGTCGTGTATTGCAGGCGGGTGCCAATGAAAAACAAGTGGTGTGGGCGGCCGTTCAGCAATTAAGGCAGGTATTAAAAGATCGGCCAATTCAGGTGGGGTTGTCCCGCAAAAAAATTCATTTATTGGCCTACTTGGATGTTAAGTTAGGTGAATTGCCGCCGGATAGTAAATCCATGTGTATTGAGGATATGGCGACGTATGTTGATGAGTTACTTCAGTTGTTGCAGTTTCAATACCATAAGTGGCAATCTCATTTGGCCGTGGTGATGGGTAGGTTTGAGAAGGAAAACGGAATAGCGCCCGTAAATTTACTGCGTTAGAGCGATGAAGTTAGCTGTTCAATAAAAAGCCCTTGATCAAAGGGCTTTTTATTGAGAGTATATTTCCAATAAAGTCGAAATAGCAATTTAATCTATTTTAACGACTACGTGGCTCTCTGGGGTCAAATGAATTTATAGGTGTTGTATGTCAGATATATTAGTTCCCGATCACAGTGTAAAAGAGACGTTGGCCAGCTTTCGAGCGAACAATACAAGCGAACATGCCCCACGAATCCTAATGTTGTATGGCTCTTTACGGGCGGAGTCCTACAGTAAAAAGGCGACGCAAGAGGCTGCTCGTATCCTTGAGTCTTTTGGGGCAGAGGTAAAAATATATGACCCGACTGGCTTGCCGGTATTTGATCGAGAAAACTATCAGCATGAGAAAGTTAAAGAATTACATGAATTGGCAATGTGGTCAGAAGGCATGGTGTGGTGTAGCCCCGAGCTGCATGGCAACTTAACATCCGTCATTAAAAACCAAATTGATTGGATTCCATTAAGTATTGAGGCGGTGCGACCCACCCAGGGTCGAACGCTTGCGGTTATGCAGGTAAGTGGAGGTTCTCAGTCTTTTAATGCGGTGAATAGCTTGCGTATTCTAGGTCGTTGGATGCGTATGTTTACGATACCTAATCAATCTTCTGTGGCCATGGCTTGGAAAGAGTTTAACGATGATGGTTCTATGAAAGACAGTGATTATAGAGACCGTATTGTAGATGTAATGGAAGAATTGTTTCGTATGACATTGTTGCTAAGGGATCAAAAAGATTTCTTGGGTCACCGCTTCAGTGAGCACAAAGACGATTACCAAGAAAAAATAAAGTCTAATTTATATGGGCGCTCCATAGAGTAACCTGCACGGTTTAGGATTATGGCCTTGGATTCAAAAATCCCTTACCATAGCAACATTAAAATAATTGTTTTTTAGGTATCAGATGCGTTTTACAAGTTTATTTTTTGTGTTGTCGCTTATGGGAGGGTGTGCGCAATTAACACCCCATGGGCAGATGTCGTTGCTGCAGGCCACTGAAGTTAGTGAGCAATATGAGTTCGAGTTGTTGCCTACTGGAATGCAGGGCAGTCCTTCGTTGCGTGATCATGTGATTGAGATATCTGGCGGAAAATCTTTTTATAAGGGTTATAGGCTTGAAGACGGGCACGGGGCTTTAATGGTTCAGCTTCGTACTTATATAGTGAAAAGTGCTCAAGGAGAGGGCTTTTTTTATCCTGTAGTGGAGCTGTTTGATCGCAATAATAAACGTATAGATATTGTAAGGCCTCAATTGCGCTTTACCCAAATCAGCGCAGATGGCCGCTATGCGGTGGTGCCGTTGCAATTAAACCCAGATATAGCCTCTTTTATCATTCGTACAGAGCCTAAATTGTACGGTCAAGAGGCGTCGTATACTAAACAGCATCAGGGGGCCAGCTGGAGCTACAGTGTTTCTCCTTTTACAAAACGTCATGCCGCTAGTTATTTAGCGCTAGGGCGGGTTGAATTACTGACGCCTGATGTGGGTCATTCAAGCCCTTTTGAAAAACTATCAGGTCCTTTCTGGAATTTTTCTCTGCAAAAAGGCTCTCATAAGTTGGCCAGTGGTGAAGACTACTTGCCAGACCTAACCTTGGGAGGAGGGCCTAACCTTTCATTTGGTTATGCCTTTGGTATTTCAGGGCGTCCAGGAGCTTCGGTAAGAAGCTCTGTGGGGGCAAGTTATTACTCGGTGACGGACAGTTCGGGCAAGGGGCATCGACAGCAAGGTTTTACCGGTGATTTGTTGTGGGTTGAGTCGAATCAGGTAAGTAGCTTGGGTTTTGGTATCACGTTTAATTCAGGGTTGTCTTACCATTATGATGGAAGTAGCACTGAATATAAAAATAATTGGGGTCCTAAGTTGGTGCTTGAAATAAGAGGGGCTATGGGTGTTTCTTTAGGTGTTCAGGCTAGCTGGCTGGAATTTGAAGATCAATTTGGGAATAAAACCAATAGTGACCAATTAGGGTTTTATCTAGCTCGTTTCTATTAGCTTTTATTAGCAAGGGCTCGCAGGTGTAATGTTTAAATTATGCTTGCTTAATGCCGTCTTCCTCTTCGCTTAAGTTACGCACGCCATCTTGAAGTTTAATGGCTAAAACATCGCAGATGGTTGAGTCTAAAACCTGCTCAACGGTACTGCCCAGTATAATGCTTTGTACATCCCCTTGGCTGATCACGCCTACCAGAATCACGTCAGCATCCAATTCTTCAGCTGTACGGGTGATAACTTCATCGGGTTCGCCTTCACGTATATGCATGTTTTGTGCGGGAATGTTGTATCTATTGGCAATAGCCTCGCATGCATCCTGATGTTGATTAACCACGTACTGCTGCAAGTCTTCAGGTATTGGGGTGTCGGGTAAGCTGGCTAGAGTTAGGCTCATCATGGGGTAGCTATTGGCCAAGTGAACCTGGTAATTGTTATTTATATTGATGAGTTCAGAAAACTCGAATATATGTTCATTGATCACAGTGTGCGCATCATCTAGGGAGGTCGCATCTACCGCTGCCACTATATTTCGCGATTCCCAGGCAAGTTTTTCCTTAACCAATAGTAAAGGTGCTGGACAAAACTTTAATAAATTCCAGTCTTGATGGTGCAGTACTCTATCAACGATGCCGTGATGCTTAGCGGAAGACTTAATGACCAAATCAAAGCTTAGCTCTTCGCTATTATCTATGACGGCCTGATAGGCGTGTTTACGCCAACAAATAGAAAGAGGTGTATCTTTAGGTAAATAAAATTCATTGAGTAACGCTTCGGCCCATTGTTGGGTTTGCTCCAGCAGTAAGGCTTTTAAGTCATGGCGCAGCGCTAGGTCTCTCAAAGATCCTTCTTCACAGGCATGGTTGTAGGTGTAGCTACTGATAAATAAGTTGGCTTGCTGTTCTTTGCAAATTTGCATTGCTCGCTGCAGGGCATTTTGGTTATCCAGTTCTTTGTCTAATAACAACAAGATGTTTTTAATGGCTAACACGGCCTGCTCCTGTTTTGGACTTTAATAAATAGCTAATAATAGTCTAGACGCTTCTTGCCAAAAACACTGATTTTGGGGTGAAATTTGTTATTTTATTTGATCGCTCTATTTTCTTTGTTGGGCGTTATTGTTGTGGGAGTATGGCTAAAAAGGCCTGTCCCGCAGTGCTAAGTGTTTTACCTTTACGCTGTAACACTCCCAATTCGCGGTATAGCAACTTTGGGCCGACATTTAGTGTGAGCAAATCGGTATCATTTGCCATATGTTCAGGGAGGACTGCCCAGCCAAGCCCAACACTGGCCATCATTTTGATGGTCTCCATATAGCTGGACATCTTACTGATGGTTTCTCGGTAGCGACTGGGAAGTGCTCTGTCTAAGGATACTTTCTCTCTTTTAAATGCATTTTCTATGATTTCAAATGTAACAGTATCGGTTTCAGGTAATATTGCTTCAAACGTGCCAAGGTCTTCAAGTGTGGGCTTCTTAAATTTGCTGAGTGGGTGAGTATGGGCGCAAACAAATTTTAAGGGGTCACGCCAAACAGCCTGCATCGAGAGCTTGGCATGTTCATCAAGCGGCAGCGTGGCAAAGGCAATATCCAGCTCTCCTTGCGCCAGTGCTTCGCAAGCGGCTTCTGAACCCAGAAATTGTATGGCCAGCGTAACCTGTGGGTAGGTGTTGTGAAACAACCTTAAAAAATGGGGTAGGTGGTGAAGGCCTATGTGGTGGCTAGTACCTATGCGTAATGTGCCGCTAATGTCACCATTTAGGCTGGCGAGTTCTGTTTTTATCTCCATTAACTCGTTGATGATGTGGCGTGCCTTAGGAAGCAGTGCCTCGCCGTGAGGGGTGAGAATGGCTTTTCTGGGGAGTCGGTCAAATAGTTGGCTGTTGAGGTTGGCTTCAAGTTGAGCGATGCGCTTGCTAACAGCGGGTTGTGTAAGGTGTAGGCGTTGTGCTGCCAAAGAGAATGATTCAGTTTCGGCAACACAAATGAATGCGTGTAGAGATTGCATGTCCATGGGCTTTGCTATTCCTTTATGGAATTCAATAGATAAGAAATATGAATTTGTTTTATTGATAACCCTTAGATAAACTTGTGTCAAGTTAATAGATTAACGGCGTCCCCCCATTAAGAGGGGGAGCATTATATAAAAGAGAGAATTCAAATGGCAGGTTTTACCCTTTACGATAAGTTGTGGGATCAACACGTGGTAAAAGAGCGTGAAGATGGCACAGCCTTAATTTATATCGATCGTCAGTTGCTGCATGAGGTGACGTCTCCCCAAGCGTTTGAAGGGTTGCGTTTAGCGGGTCGTAAGCTTTGGTCGATACCGGCCAACCTTGCCACGCCCGACCACAACGTGCCTACCACATTAACTGAGCGTAATGCGGGCATTGAAGGGATAGAAGACCCGGTTTCTAGAATTCAAGTGCAAACCCTTGATGACAACTGTGATGAGTTTGGTGTTGAAGAGTTTAAAATGAACGATGTGCGTCAAGGCATTGTGCATGTCGTGGGCCCAGAGCAGGGCGCCACATTACCGGGAATGACCGTGGTCTGTGGTGATTCTCATACCGCCACACATGGTGCATTTGCGGCATTAGCCCACGGAATTGGTACCTCTGAAGTGGAGCATGTAATGGCCACTCAGTGTTTAATTCAGCGCAAAATGAAGAACTTGCTTATTAAAGTAGAAGGCGAGTTGGGTCAGGCCATTACCGGTAAAGATGTGGTCTTGCACGTGATTGGTGTGATCGGCACAGCCGGTGGTAATGGATATGCTATGGAGTTTGGTGGCAGCGCGATTCGTAGCATGAGCATGGAAGGCCGAATGACCATGTGTAATATGGCAATTGAAGCCGGCGCTCGTGTGGGTATGGTGGCGTTTGATCGCATTACTCAGAACTACGTACAGGGTCGTCCTTTTGCTCCAACTGAAGATCAATGGGAAAGCGCGGTCGGTAATTGGCAAAATCTTGTTTCAGATGAAGACGCGGTATTTGATAAAGTCGTTGAAATTAATGCGGCTGATATTATTCCGCAAGTGACGTGGGGTACTTCGCCTGAGATGGTTACCACCATCGATGGTTTTGTACCTAAAGTTGAAGATGGCGTTACTGATGAGCACAAAGAAGCCATTCAGCGTGCCCATAAGTATATGGGGTTTGAAGGTGGTGAAGCCATTACTGATATTCAATTGGATCGAGTGTTTATAGGCTCGTGTACCAATAGCCGTATTGAGGACTTGCGTGCTGCGGCTGCTGTGGCGAAAGGCGGTAAGGTTGCAGACACCTTGAAGCAGGCGTTAGTTGTGCCGGGCTCTGGTTTGGTTAAAGCGCAAGCCGAAGCCGAAGGCTTACATACTATCTTTACCGATGCCGGATTTGAATGGCGTGAGCCAGGTTGTTCAATGTGTTTAGCCATGAATGCCGATAAATTGGGCAGTGGTGAACATTGTGCATCTACTTCAAATCGTAATTTTGAAGGTCGCCAGGGCTACGGTGGTCGAACGCACTTGGTAAGTCCTGCTATGGCGGCTGCTGCTGCGATTGCCGGTCATTTTGTGGACGTACGTCATTTTAACTTAGAAGGAGGGGCTAAATAATGAAAGCATTTACTACCCATAAGGGAATAGTAGCTCCTATGGATCGAGCCAATATCGACACCGATATGATCATCCCTAAGCAGTTTTTAAAGTCCATCAAGCGCAGTGGTTTTGGCCCAAACTTGTTTGATGAATTACGTTATACGGATGTTGGTTTGCCAGATGCCGATAACTCAGCTCGCCCGTTGAATAAAGATTTTATTTTAAATCGCGCACCTTTCGATCAGTCATCTGTATTGTTGGCACGTGAAAACTTCGGTTGTGGCTCGTCTCGTGAGCATGCACCTTGGGCATTGGAAGATTTTGGCTTTCGTGTGGTGATAGCACCGAGCTTTGCGGATATATTTTTCAATAACTGTTTTAAAAATGCACTGTTACCGATTGTGTTGTCTGAAGCGATTATTGATGATTTGTTTAAAGACGTGTTGGCTGTGGAAGGGGTGGAGTTAACCGTAGATCTTGAGAATCAAAAAATCATTAAAAGTGATGGTGCTGAAATCGCATTTGAAGTAGATGCATTTCGTAAGCATTGTTTATTGAATGGCTTGGATGATATTGGTTTAACCTTGCAAGATGAAGGCGCCATTAAATCGTATGAAGAGCAGCGTAAACAGCAAGCCCCTTGGTTGTTTCGCACGTAATTGAGCAGCGTGTTTAAGCGCATTGTCGAAACTGTTATTTATACCGCTGTAAGGCGGTAATTAAAGTTGGTATTAAACGTGACTAAAAAAATTCTAGTATTGCCAGGTGATGGCATCGGTCCAGAAATTGTAACTGAAGCAGTAAAAGTGCTTGAAATTGCAACACAAAAATTTAATTTAGATGTGGCTATTGATAATGCCCTGGTAGGTGGTGCCGCATATGATGCGTCCGGCTCTCCGTTGCCAGAAATAACCATGGATAAAGCGCGTGCTTGCGATGCTATTTTACTGGGAGCGGTGGGTGGCCCTAAATGGGATCAGCTTGAAGACAGAGAAATGCGTCCAGAAAAAGGATTGCTAGGTCTGCGTTCAGGTCTTGAGTTGTTTGCAAACTTCCGTCCTGCCATTTTGTATCCTCAGCTGGCGGATGCATCTACGTTAAAACCAGAAGTCGTTTCCGGTTTAGATATTCTTATTGTACGTGAGCTTACCGGTGGTATTTATTTTGGTAAGCCTCGTGGTATTCGCACCCTAGAAAACGGCGAGCGCGAAGGGTACAACACTTACGTATACAGCGAATCTGAAATTCGTCGTATTGCCAAAGTGGCCTTTGAATCCGCAATGAAGCGCGGTAAAAAATTATGCAGCATAGACAAAGCCAATGTATTGGAAGTGACTGTGTTGTGGCGTGAAATCATGGAAGAAGTCGCTAAAGATTATCCTGAAGTTGAATTGTCCCACATGTATGTGGACAACGCCGCCATGCAGCTAGTACGTGCGCCTAAGCAGTTTGATGTAGTGGTTACCGGTAACATGTTTGGTGATAT
>MAAA01014149.1_pt1 | contig 17986 bp, 9 predicted proteins | sample 1115971 | NCBI WGS metagenome assembly MAAA01 (sample SAMN04961123, study PRJNA320927) | seawater metagenome | isolation source: sample BD02T6 sea water enriched with oil for 6 days | place: USA:Gulf of Mexico | collected 2013-07-27 | reverse complement strand
TTTAAGCTATCAAGGTGCTGAGCATTGGTTACTTCATAGTACTTAAGGTTACTGTTCTCGCCTTCAACTTGTTTGTTTAGGCCCAAGTACGGACGAGAAGAATGGTTCGCTACAATAAGCGCATCGCTACGACCGTGTATGATTATAGTTGGCTTGCCTTGCAAATCACCACTGGCTTTAACTTCAGATATACCGTTCATTAGGCGGGCATGCAATGGGTTTTCAGCGTTATCGAAAAGATCCCAGTAGCAAAGCGCCCCTTCCAGATTGTAATCCTGAGTGCCATTGGCAGAGGTGCCGACGTGCTGCCTGATTGGCGCTCCTGAGTTGTCGTTGTCTTTAATCAACACTAGGTTAGCGGTTCGGGGAATACCGTTACTGGTGGTAGCTAGCGTGGCATAAGCCGTATTTTCTGTAGGGGCATTATCGGCACCAACGACACCCATGCTCACGTCACACAAGGAATCTATCAGCGAACTACGGGTATATTGATTGGCATAGGTCGTAACCAAAGACTGGTAAATATCAATGCTGCCGTAACCCGACGCAATAATTAGCGACTCAGGTGTAAACCCAGCAGCCACTAATTTAGCACTGGCTTGCGCACCCACTTCCGCTTCGGTGCCTGTATCTAATAGACCCGCTTGAACAAGCGCATCACAACGGGGAGTCACATCTCCACGTAAGTTTGGCAATGCGGTACCGGCATTGGCCGGATCATCAGTGGCACAGGCAGCATACAACTCAGCCGTTGTGAAATATTCGTAAGAGGTTTTACTGTGATTTGTAATCGTGCGATCACCTACCTTAATTGAAAAGGCGGTGGCTGCGGTACTAGGATTCACATTAGGTTCCCCTGAAACGACAGCATCAATCAAACCCAGAGTATCCAATTCGGCCGCTCGTAATACCCCTGCCCCACCGTTAGAGACACTGGCAGCAATAACCGTAGTGTTATGCGTTGTGAAATCTTCTTCGAACTTCTCGTTTAAGATGTTAAAGGCAAATTTAATGGCTTGTAGTGTGTGTAAACCCCAATCTTTTTCAGTATTCTTTTGTGAATAAGCATGCTTAAACGCATAACGATTGGGCTTAGCCTCTATATAGGCCTGTACTTGTGCATCAGTAGGCAATGTTACACCAGAATATTCACTGGAAGCTTCATTTGCATTTTCTTGCGTTGGAACAATAAAGGTCAACTCTTCAGAGCTATTTAAATCCAAGGCATTAAGTTGAATGCCATAACCTTTTTCCTGAGTTAGATCTACTGCGCCTGTGCCCTTATTCATATCGGTATAGGCAACCGCGCAACCATTTTCAAGGCCCCAAGCTCCCGCGGTTCCTATAGCGCCATACACACCACGGGAACCTGACGCTGGACCGGCAACAATACAAGACTCTTCCACATTAAAGCTATTTGGAATTTGCACCATCACTATGGCTCGATTTAGACCTTCACCTACATAGGCTAGGTATTCGTAGCCAGCATACTTTGTTTCATCGGTAGGACCGTACTCTACGCCAAATAAACCATCTCCTTGAGCAACCAAGGCTGTGTAGTTTGCATAAATTGTATTTTTTCTTAGCTCTTCCTTAGTTGGGTTTTCCGCATCCAAATATCCAGGTGCCGCACCTTTAATTCCAGCCAACCCCAAACCTGCCAATAAGCCATCGGTCACACCGTCATATTCGGTGGAGATCACATCACTTATATTTAAAGGATAGATCTTTGCAGAGTCGTCAGAATCCGATCCGCACCCGCCTATCAAGGAGGCAGATGCCATTAGCATCAACGTATAAAATCGTTTTCTCACTAGTATTCTTTTCATTATTAAATCCTGTTATTTTTATCTGCTTAAAAAGTGGATTATTGTAAAAATCATTATCGAAATAGTCGTCCGCGATCGATCAATTTTTAACTCTCTAAACTTTAATATTTGTGCCCCCCCCACCACAATCCTTCAAAGGTACTAGAATATATTTCATGACATTTTCAGCGCATAAAAAAAGCGGCGAACAACTTATGTTGTTCACCGCTTTATTTATTACCTTTGAATTTTTAGATCTTTAATATTATGGACTATAAACCGTAGCCGGTAACCAGTTAACAATCGATGGGTAAGCCAAAATCAACGTTAAACCAATCAGTTGCAATACAATAAACGGCATAACACCTTTGTAAATATCGGTCAGTTTAATCTCAGGTGGGCACACCCCTTTCAGATAAAACAAGGCAAAGCCCACCGGTGGTGTCAGGAAGGAGGTTTGCAGCGTCACCGCCACCATCATCACAAACCATACTAGCTCTGGGTTATCGATTACACCATAACCATTAATAGCAATATCCAGTGCACTGATAACAGGGGCCACCAGCGGTAAAATGATTAAGGTAATTTCGATCCAATCGAGAATAAAGCCCAGCAAGAATATAATAGCCAACACAAATAAGATGATGCCGTAAGGACCAAAAGGTAAGGATACGAGAAAGGACTCAATAAATTCATCACCGCCTAATTCACGTAATACTAAAGCAAACACGGTGGCACCGATGAAGATCGCAAAAATATAACCACTCACGTTAAAGGTATTATGCAGACATTCTTTCACCACACGAATGGAGAACTTCCCGTTGTACCAGGCCAATAACATCGCCGACGCAGCGCCCACAGCTGAGGCTTCGGTAGGCGTGGCTATGCCAGTAAATATACTGCCCAATACGGCCACTATCATTAATAAAGTGGGCAACACTGCCTTCGATACACGAATCCACAATTCCAACGTCACCGGTTTTAACTCTTCTGCCAATGGCATGGCTTTGGGTTTAAGCACACCAAATCCCACAATGTAAATCACATACAAGGCACCCAGAATTAGCCCCGGGAACACAGCCCCCATAAACAAATCCCCCACTGACAAGGCCAACTGGTCTGCCATAATTACCAGCATAATACTGGGAGGAATAAGAATACCCAGCGTTCCAGAGCTGGCTATCACGCCCACGGCGACTTTTTTATCGTAACCCTGTTTTAGCATGGCAGGCAGTGACATCACCGCCAATAGCACCACGGATGCACCGATAATGCCGGTAGAGGCGGCCAAAATAACACCAATTAAAATGACTGTAATGGCTAAACCACCACGTACACGTCCAAATAATTCCTGAAACGATTGCATGAGCTTTTCAGCAGCACCGGATTTATCCAGCATGTTTCCCATGAAGATAAACATGGGTAGCGCCACCAGTATCCAGTTGTCCATGATTTTATAGATACGGTTAACCGACAAGCCTAGGGTCATAAAATCTAACCCAGTCATGGTTTCCATATAGAAATCTGAATAGTAACCAATGGCGGCAAAAATAACCCCTACACCACCCAGTACCCAGGCGATGGGGAAACCACTAAACAGCAAAACTAAAAAGCTTAACATCATGCCAACAATCAGGACTTCATTCATTTCCATAATTACTCTCCCCTCTTAAGTAACACTACTTCACGATACAACCGATTAAGGGCGGTGAGCATTAGAAATCCGATGCTTAAAGGAATCACAGATTTAATTATCCAGCGAAATGGCAAACCCGATGGTGCATTGGAGCGCTCTGAACTTCGAAAAGCTTCGTAAACAAAGTCCAGACTGTGATAAAAAATAACATACAAAAAAGGTAACAAGAAAACGCAGATTCCGACGATTTCAACTATGTGTTTCCATCGGCTAGAGAAATGCATTGATAAAACATCTACCCGTACGTGGGCGTTGGTGGCTTGCGCATAGGCCAATCCAAACATGACACCAATGGCATACAGGTGCCATTGTAATTCTTCCAGCACTATGAGCCCCGAGCTAAAACCACGACGCAAAATTACCTGAGTAATAATAACCGCTATTAATATGACGTAAATCCATGAAATTCCATGGCCAACTTTTTTAATGATATGATCAATTTTGTCCGCTATGGGAACCGGCTTTAGTTGTATTTCCTGGCTCATAATATTACACCCACATAACCCACTACTAATAAGACTCTATTAAGGATTTATTATTGAAATAAAGTTTGGAGAATGTGCCGACAGATCATCAGCACATTTTTAGTCGAACTACGTTTTCAAGAAAAATTAGTTTCTTGTGATGAACGCCCGTGAAGACCAGATAGCATAATTGGCGCGGAACTGAGACAGATCAGCATATACTTCTTTAAACATTGGATCCTGGCTTTGCTCAACGACCACTTCATCCCATGCAGATTTAAACTGAGTCATCATGTTGTCAGGCCAAGTATGCATGATTACACCGCGCTGAGACGTGTTTTTCTTCATGGCGTCAAACTGGATGTATTCAGATTCGGCGATAGAGTTAGATACCGACGCTTTACACGTCGTGGAAACCTGAGCCTGTTGGCTCTTGTCCATTTTGTTCCAGGTATCTTTGTTGATTAGCAGTTCAAAGAGAGTAGCTTGCTGATGCCAGCCAGGGAAATAGTTGTGCTTAGCAATCTTGTAGAAGCCTAGCTTCTGATCGATGGCTGGTTGAGAAAACTCTGTTGCATCTATGGCACCTTTTTCAAGTGCACCAAATATTTCGCCACCAGGAAGTAACGATACCGACACCCCTAATTTTTGCATTACCTGGCCACCAAGACCGTAGAAACGCATGTTTAGACCTTTTAAGTCCGCCATGGATTTAATTTCTTTCTTGAACCAGCCAGAGGTTTCAGGAGAGATAATGGCACACGCTTCAACATGTACATTGTAACCGGCTTCATCGTACATTTTTTGGTACAACTTCATGCCGTTACCATAATACATCCAAGCCATGAACTCAGGGGCTTCAGGACCAAAAGGTACGGTTGAAAAAATAGCTGCGGCTGGCATCTTACCAGCCCAGTAACCCGAAATGGCATAACCTGAGTTTACTTTACCGCTGGATACCGCATCCAGAATTTCAAGTGGTGCTACCAACTTACCAGGCTCATACACTTTCATCTTTAACTGACCGTCAGAGACCAAGGACAGCTGCTCTTCTACCCATTTAATGGGGGTACCCAACGCTGGTAAATGTGAACCAAACGCGATAGGGGTTTTAAGTAAAATTGGTTTTGCTTCTGCCATGGCCGCACACATTAATAATGCGCTGACTGCAGTGACTGTTTTAAGGATATTGTTCATACATGTCTCCACTTGTTATTTTTTTAACAGATCCGGTTACTCACATGAGCTTGGGATAGTGAAACTATAGTGGACAGACTTGTACACCAACCATCCTTCTTTGGTAGGAGTGATGAGACGTCACATGTTTTTACATCGCATAATAGAATTAAATACCGTGACTTAGAACTAAAGGAGGATAGCCTCTATAATCCTAACCACTACTATGAACAGCCCTTTTTCATCCTTTGGAGTGTATAGAATGGGTGACATGATGCAGTTCCCATTGCTCACTAGCCATATCATTAAAGGTGCGGCATCGCGTTACACCCAGACTCAAATAGTTTCTCAATTAGATAATGGCAGTATTCACAGATACACGTACAAGGAAGCCTATACCCGCATTAAAAAACTTGCGAATGCCTTAACCCATTTAGGCATTAAAAAAGGTGACTGTATTGCGACTATTGCTCTGAATAATTTTAGACACTTTGAATTGTATTATGGAATTTCGGGTATAGGAGCCATATTCCACACCGTGAATGCACGGCTATTTACACATCAAATTCACTATATTTTGGAACATGCAAAAGACACCTTCATTTTTATTGATGCAACCTTACTGCCTTTAATAGAACCTATTATTGACGAACTCCCCAGCGTAAAGGGCATTATTGTCAATTGCTCAGCCGAAGAAATGCCCGCAACCAAACTTAATAAACTTTATTGTTATGAAAACTTAATTGCAGGCAACAGCGAAGAATTTAACTGGCCAAGACTACCCGCTCACAGCTCTTGCTGTTTATGTTATACATCCGGCACCACAGGTCACCCAAAGGGAGTTTTGTATAGCCATCAGTCCACGGTCTTACATGCCATGATGTCTGGCTCATCTCAATTACTGGATTTTAATCATGCCAGCGTAGTCATGCCTGTGGTGCCTATGTATCACGTGGTGGCATGGGGAATCCCTTTTTCAGCTCCCTTATATGGTGCCAAATTGGTATTGCCTGGGCCTTGCCTAGACGGAGAATCTATTCATAAGCTAATTCAAACTGAACAGGTAAACAAAGCATATGGCGTTCCTGATGTATGGCAGGGTTTACATCAATATTTAAAACACTCCAATCAACGTATTCCGAGCTTAAAGCACATAGGCGTGGGCGGATCGGCTTCTCCTAAAGCGTTGGTAAAAATTTATGGAGAGGAATATGGGGTTTATTGGATGGGCATTTGGGGCATGACTGAAACAAGCCCACTGGTCACTGCTGCTATTTATGAGCCTTACATGGATAGTATTGCAATTGATGATAAATATGCCCTGCAAGCGTCTGCTGGGCGCGCCATATTTGGCAGTGAAATCGCCATCTTTGATGATCAACAAAACCCGCTACCCCATGATGGCGTGAGCCAAGGTCAATTAAAAGTCCGTGGACCCTGGATTATGCGACAGTATTTTAATGAAGCCACTTATGTTGCTGACCCGCAAGCTTGGTTTAACACAGGGGATACTGCCACAATTGATTCTAAAGGTTATTTAAACATTATTGACCGCCTGCGTGATGTCATTAAAGCTGGGGACAACTGGATTAGCTCAGCCAGCCTAGAAGATGCCGCCTTACACTACCAGCCGGTTAACGAAGCCTGCGTCATATCGGCTAAACATAATAGGTGGAATGAACGGCCTATCATGCTCATTACGTTAAAAGATCATCAACGGTTCAACCAACAGCATTTCATTCAAGAGCTAAAAAATCACCTTTGTCATTGGTGTATTCCTGACGCCATTATTACGGTGCCCTCTTTACCCCATACTGGAACGGGTAAGTTAAAGAAGTATGAACTAAGAGAAAAATACCAAGATTACCTCTTAAACCTTAGGAGTCAGATTTAACAGGGTAACCGGTGAGTGCATCTGATATATTTAAGGGAATTAAAATAATAATATTGAGCTAGCTGTGATGGAATATCTGCACAACACTTGGTTTATTGCCGTCGTCTCTTTAAGTTACTTAGGGCTTTTATTCGCGGTGGCTATTTATGGTAACCGTTCAAAAGAAACCCGCTGGCAACCCTACGTATACAGCCTCACTATGGCCATATTTTGCACCAGCTGGGCATTTTATGGGGTTGTACAGCAATCTATTACCACCGGCTGGTTATTAGCTCCTACCTATTTCGGCGCTATCTTATTAATGATGTTTGGTTGGAAAGTAATTGACCGAATTATTACTGTCGCTAAAAATGAAAACAGCACCACCATATCTGATTTCATCGCCGCACGGTTTGGTCACTCTCGCGGCATCGCCATTTTGGTTACCGCCATTTGTTTAATTGGCATTATTCCCTATATTGCCCTGCAGTTAAAAGCGGTATCCGGCAGCTTTCAAATGCTCACCGATACCGGCGCTATACAGCTAAGCTGGTATACCGACCCCACTTTAATCATTGCCGCCATTATGGCCGTCTTTGGAATTTTATTTGGCACCCGCACCATAGATTCTAGTGAAAGCAATCGAGGCATGATGCTCGCCATCGCCTTTGAATCCATTGTTAAATTAGTGGCGTTCATGGCGGTGGGTTTATTTGCTGTGTACGGATTTTACGATGGATTTTTTGATTTATTTAGCCAAGCCATGAACAGCCCAAAACTACACCACACGCTTACTGACTATTCTAACCCCAGTGTGTATCTCACCCATGCCGTCATCGGGGCTATTGCTATCATTGCCTTACCTAGGCAATTTCATGTGGCAGTGGTGGAAAGCAGCAGTGAAAAAGATTTAAAAACGGCACGCTGGCTATTTCCTGTGTATTTATTGCTCATTAATTTATTTGTTTTACCTTTGGCTATGTTCACTATATTGCAACAGGATGACTTTGTTACCCTGAACTATATTACCCTTCAAATCCCCATGGTCTATGAACAAAACGGCCTAGCTTTACTGGCCTATATAGGTGGGTTATCGGCAGGTACCTCTATGGTTATTATTGCCGCCATTACGCTTGCGACTATGGTGTCTAACGAAATAATGTTGCCTTTACTGATTAAATTTAAATACAAACAAGACGCCCATTCACTGCAATTAAAATCCAGAGTCTTAAATATACGCAGGGTTGCCATCGTGATGATCCTCTTTATGTCTTTTTTCTATTACCGGATTTTATCCCAGTATAATTCTTTATCTGAAATAGGCTTATTGTCTTTTGTGGCAGTGGCACAGTTTGCACCGGCCATGTTGATTGGACTAGTGTGGCAAGGTGCTAATTCCCGTGGTGCCTACGCAGGGTTAATCACCGGTTTTTTAGCATGGTGTTACTGCTTATTTATTCCCGTATTAGCCAGTGCTGGCTGGGTGAGCGCTGAGTTTATGTTAGGACCATGGGGCATTGAATTTTTGCGTCCTTATGAGATGTTTGGTTTAAACGGTCTTGAGCACATTGTCCATGGCACATTTTGGAGCTTAGCGTTAAATACACTGGCATTAGTCATAGGCTCTCTTTATTACAAACCCGGCTTCGCAGAGGCCGAACAGGCCCTTCGATTTGTTAAAATTCACAAACCCACAAAAGACCCCGCTAATGCCAATTACAGCATAAAAATAGCAGACCTTAAGGCGCTACTGCTGCGTTTCGTAAATGAGGCCAAAGTAGATGGATTACTAAAAGCCTCTAGTAACCCGCTAACGGGACGTTTAATTGACAAAACAACCGTGGATGACAAACTTTTAAAGTCGGCCGATCGCTTATTAAGTTCGGTATTGGGCCGACGAGGCTCAAGTTTACTCATGGCAAAGCTCGTTAGCGGAGAAACAGATCAGTTTAATCACTTAAATACCATTATGGAGGAGGTCTCCGAAGTTGTGAGCTTTAATCGTGAGCTATTAAATTCGGTACTGCAAAATTTTAATCAAGGGGTCAGTGTGGCCGATGAAAATTTAAACCTTATTGCCTGGAATCAAAAGTTTGTTTCTTTATATGAATTCCCTAATACCTTTTTATATACGGGAATTTCGTTAGAAAAAGTTATTTTGTTTATCGCCAAATCAGGCGGTTACGGAACACAAAATATAGATCAACTGGTTTGGAGACGCATGTCAGAACTGCGTTCCGGTAGTCCACATCATTCAGTACGTAAAACCAAAGAGGGCCGGTATATTGAACTGCAAGGAAATGCCATGGCTGATAACCGCTATGTTACCACCTACACCGACATTACCGCCCACCGCAAAATTGAAGACGAACTTAGAGAGAGCAATGAAGAACTTGAAGAGCGGGTTGAGTCCCGAACTCAAGAACTCACTCATTTAAATGAAGTCCTACACAAGGCTAATAGTAATAAAACACGATTTTTAGCGTCGGCAGGCCATGACTTGGTGCAGCCTCTTAACTCGGCCTCACTGTTTGCAGCCTCCATATTGCATAAAATTAATAACCTGCAAGAAAATGACTCTAAAGATAATTTAGTAGACGTAGCCCACAACCTTGAAAAATCACTCAACTCTGCCGAATCCTTACTCAACGAATTATTGGAAATATCCAAACTGGATGCTGAAGTTATAAAACCTAATATCCATGTATTTCCCATTGACCAAGTACTGACCACGCTTTATCAGGAATTTTTACCTTTAGCACAAGAAAAAGGCATTGAGTTGCATTTTGTTCCCTGCCATTTAAGTGTGCGTAGCGATGCGGCATTATTGCGCCGAGTTATTCAAAATTTATTAAGTAACGCACTTAGATACACCCCCAATGGTAAAATATTATTAGGTGTAAGACGTAAAAAATCTGACCTGTGCATAGAAGTGCATGATACCGGCATTGGTTTACCACAAAACCAAACTGACGCCATTTTTGATGAATTTACACGCTTAGAAGATAACAAACACAACAGCGAGAAAGGCCTTGGATTGGGTTTATCCATAGTGCAGCGCATTGTGAACCTGCTGGGACATAAAGTATCGGTTCAATCACAACCGGACGTGGGCAGCTGCTTTAGAGTGAATGTGGCCACCGCTAACGCTGAAATATCTCAACAAATTAAGATTGAAATAAATGATGAAGAAAGCACTACCCAGGGGCAGTTAATTTTATGTATCGATAATGAGCAACAAATTGTGGATGGCATGAGTAGTTTACTAAACGACTGGGGTTATCAAGTAGTGACCGCCACCAATGAACAGCAGGCGCTTAATATTTTAGCAGGTAAAATACCTAATATGACCATCATAGATTACCATTTAGATGCTGAAGTCATTGGAGTTGATGTGATGAAAAGCTTACTGAAGCGTTGGCAAGTTAGCCTTCCTTGTTTAGTTATTACCGCCGACTATACCCAGGAAGTTAAAAATGAAATTGCACAAAATAAATTTTACTTACTTAAAAAGCCAGTAAAACCCATGGCGTTAAGATCTTTGTTAGGAAAACTAATAGGGGACTAATATACATTAAGGTGTGAAAAATCGCCTACTCAACCACGCTTAATTCTTTTAATATTAAGGCGGCTTGAGTACGGTTGGTTATTTCTAGTTTTCGCAGAATATCACTAATGTGAGTTTTCACTGTGGTTTCTTTTATATCCAGTCTGTATGCAATCTGTTTATTAAGGTCGCCTTCCCCAATCATATGCAGCACCTTTAGTTGCTTGGGTGTTAACAGATTAAGTTTGCTGACCACCCTAGTGGCATCGTTAGGTTTAGTAAATTCTGGGAATGAGAATTCGCCATTTAATACAGCTGTTAGCCCCTGGTGAATATCATCTCTTTTGGAGGATTTTGGAATAAAGCCCATGACTCCCATATCTTTAACATCACTTATGGTTTGCGGGTCTTCATTGGCGCTTACCACCACTATGGCCAACTCCGGAAACTCGCTTCTTAATGATAAGACCCCCAACAAACCCTCGTTGCCCGGCATGCGTAAATCTAATAACAGCAAATCAATTTCGTGGTTTATAATGTGTTGCTGGGCTTCGTCAAAGGTAGAGGATTCTGCAATATCAAATTTCAAATCCATTTCAATAAGAGACCCTATTAAGGCAGCTCTAAACAAAGGATGATCATCCGCTATTAGCACTTGATACATAGGAGATCCTTTCTGTTATTTTTATTATTCGATTTAATCTGCTCTTGTAACGATACGCAAGAGTGAAAGAGGACAAAAGCACCCTATGGGACCAAAGGATGAGGTCGAAAATCGCCAAACAGGTCATTTTGCACACTTTAAATAACTAATACATATAATAAAATAAGGTTTATAGGCTTTTTACGGGATTAACAATACAGCAATCAGCCCTATTCATTTAATTATTTAAAGTACTATAAACCCCTTTGTAAATGATTAATTCCTCCCCTACTAATGGACGAGTTTAAAATTGAAACTTGTGAGATATATTTTAATCGTCCGGTTAGAAACGTTTAACGAAACGCTTTTACCAAAACAAAGTGCGCAACGAGGAATAACATTATGTTCACAAATAAAAAAAATATGTTAAGTGCAGCGGTCGTAATGGCAAGCTTAGTCGGTACCTATGGCATCGCTAATGCGGCCCCTGTGACGACAACAACAGTAGGTGGTTATGTAAAATTTGACTCTATCTACAACCAAGAAAATGACACTAGTGGTCAATTACGAGAGCAAGCACTGCTAACATTAAATGGCAATGAAAGTGCCGATGAAGAAGGTGATTTGTATTTCTCTTCTTATGAATCCCGTATCAAGTTCACCTCTCAAACCACAGGAACGCCGGTTGGTGATCTTAAGGCCGTAATTGAAGGTGACTTCTACTCTGGTGCCACACAAAACATTGTTAACCTACGTCATGCTTACTTCACACAAGACAACCTAACGATTGGTCAAACATGGTCTACTTTTATGGATCTAAGCGCCCTGCCAGAAAAGGGAGACTTTGGAGGTGCTGCAGCTCGAGTTTTCTCACGTAAAAGCTTGGTTAAATACTCCACCGATGTAGCTGGCGGTAAACTGGACCTTGCTGTTGAAGCCCCTATATATAAAGTAGAAGGCCAGCAAGATGCGGTAACACCGGATTTTATTGCTAAATACACTTTAAAAACGGGTTTCGGCCATGTATCTACCGGTGTTCTTATTCAAAATATTGCTATAGATAATACCTCTACCGATGTTGATACTGTTACCGCTGGAGACCAGTTTGGCACTTTGGATGATGCTAAAATTGCAGTAGCAGCGAGAGTATCGGGTCGCGTTAACTTCGGCAAAGATAACTTAAAATTTGCGGTTATTGCCGGGCAAGGCCTAGGGGGTTACCTTAACTTTGGTGATACTGCCACCGGCGCCGCTTCAAATGACGGCACTAAAGTCGAGTTATCTGACAGCTTGGCTACACGAGTATCTTTCCAGCATCACTGGAACACAACTCTTCGTTCAAACCTAGTATATGGCACCACCACTGCCGACATCAACGGACTTGACTCGGGTGATTACACCTCAACCCATTTAAACCTTATTTATTCACCCTACAAAGCGGTTAAGTTTGGTGGTGAAATCATCCGTGCAAGCAAGGAAGTAACCGGTAATGCTGAGGACAAGAAGCTAAGCCGTTTACAGGTTTTTGCTAAATATGCGTTCTAGGATATATTTATATATTAACGCCTCATAAGTTATAAAATTAAGAACACCCTTACCCTAGGTTCTTCTTAAGTTGATAAATCACTGGCCACAAGCCGGTGAATTATCAACTTTTTTATTTTTAACGCCGCAATTTCAAAGATGCTCCTCGAAAAATCTTATTTCACCCCTCCTATAGTAGGACATTAAACATCCACCCTTTTTGTTAATCTTATAGCTAACCTTATAGCCAAATAGTAATTGGGATGCTCACATGTCAAAAAAACAAATATTAATTACCGGTGCCGCCAGTGGAATAGGCCAAGGCATTGCTTTCTTTTTAGCAAAAAATGGCCACCACATTATTGTCTCAGATATGAACTTAGAACACGCTCAAAAAAGTGTTAATGAAATTATTCAACACGGTGGCAGTGCACAGGCAGTAAAACTAAATGTAACGTCCAGTGAGGATGTAAATAATCTAGTCGCTGCTTTAAATAAACCTATAGATGTTTTAATTAATAATGCGGGTATTCAGCATGTAGAATCGCTAGACAGCTTCCCCATGGATAAATGGGATTTTTTAATTCAGGTTATGCTGGTCGGTGTGGCTAGACTGACACAAGCGGTGCTGCCTGGCATGAAATCACAAAACTTTGGCCGCGTGATTAATATAGGCTCCCTACATGCACTAGTCGCCTCGCCTTACAAAAGCGCTTACATTGCTGCCAAACACGGTCTATTAGGGTTTTCTAAAGCGATAGCGCTTGAGATAGCCGAAAACAACATTACTATCAATACCCTGTGCCCAGCATACGTTTTGACCCCACTGGTTGAAAAACAAATAGCCGCTCAAGCCAAAGAGCACAATATTTCTCAGGAGATGGTGATTAACGACATCATGTTAAAACCCATGCCTAAAAAAGCCTTTATTGAAATTGACGAGCTGGCTGCCAGTTGTGAGTTTTTAATAAGTGATTTTTCAAAAAACATTACCGCACAAGCTATTGCCTTAGACGGAGGTTGGACGGCGCAATAAGAATGACTTAAAGGATTATTATAAGAAAGGAAAATCGAATCTTTAGGTGGGGTAATAAACCACTAAGCCTTAATAGAAGGACTTAGTGGTTTCAGATTTTTTTGGGAGGTAGTTAACGCTTAAGCTCTGGCTGTTTAATGCCATAAAATAAACTGTATAACACTGGAACCGCAATCATAGTTAAAACGGTCGCAAATGCCAGGCCGCCCATAATCGTCACCGCCATGTCTGCAAAGAATGCATCAAATAATAACGGGCCCATGCCTAGTATGGTCGTAATGGCCGCCAAAGATACTGGACGTAATCGACTTAAACTTGCCTCTACCACAGCTTTATCCGGCTCTAGACCTTCGTTTAATTGAATATCAATTTCTTCCAGCAATACAATTGCATTTTTAATTAACATGCCAAATAAACTTAAAAAGCCCAATAACGACATAAAGCCAAAGGGCATATCTGCCAACAATAGTCCCGCCACTACCCCACATACGGCCATAGGGACAATTAACCAAATAATAAGAGGCTCCTTTATACGGCCAAACAAAAAGATGGTAATTAAAATCATCACTAAAAATCCTAAAGGCAATCCGCTGCCTAATGATTTTTGAGCATCACGAGAACTTTCAAATTCGCCGCCCCACTCCAACTGATACCCTTCAGGTAATTCTATGGCCTCTATCAGGGGCTGAATGCGCTTAAGCGCTTGCCCTGCGGTCTCTTCAATGCCAGGTTCAGCCATTACCGTAAGCGTACGCAAGCGATTACGACGGTGAATCAACACCCCTTCAGATTGAGTTTTTAATTCTGGACTCAACTGTCTTAATGGTACGTAACTGCGCTGGTATGGACTCCACACTTGAGCATCATAAAGCTGTTGAATGTTATTCACTTGCCCAGTATTTTTTGCAATAGGGTTATAGGCTTTGGCAATAATGTCGTAACTGTAATCGCCGTCACGCAATTTACCCAACTTCAATCCGTTGCTTGAAAACTGTACCGCATCGGAAAAATCAGCTCGGGTAACACCGGCAATACCGGCATTGTAGTCATCGTATTGAGGTGCCAATATCAATTCTTTTTCACGCCAATTGTGCCGTACATCAATGAGCTGTTCATCGGCTTTGAGTATCGCCAATGCCTGCTCACCTAAGTCTCTTAATACGGTTTTATCAGGGCCGGTGAAGCGGCTTTCTAGTTTGGCGCCACTGCCTGGACCAAACACAATACGCTCCATGTATATTTGTGCATCCGGATCCAAAGCGCTGAGCTCTTCATTTAGCTGAGCGACTAATCCTGGAATCTGATCACGCTCATGGGTACGTATCACTAACTGACCATAACTTTCATTGGCTTGCTGGGGATTATACGTCAGGGTATAACGCTCCCCCCCTTTACCAATGAACGTGGTCAGTGAAGCTACTTCTTCATGCTTCATGGCAATGGCTTCGGCTTTTTCTAAAAATTCAGCCGTCACTCTAATATCACGGGTTTGCGGCCCCCAATAGTGAACATAAAACATAGGCGTATTAGAGGATGGGAAAAAGCCCTGCTTTACAAACCCAAAGCTGTAATAACTTAGCATCGTAATAGCCAATAAAAGTAAAACAGTTTTACCCGGTTTATCTAACGCTTTAAGTAATACATGGCGATATTTTTTATGGAATACACTATTAAAATTATCTTCGCTGGTATTTGTTCCCACTTTAAAAAAGTACGAACCAAACAACGGTGCTACCGTAATTGCCAGTACCCAACTTAAAAATAAGGAAATGGTAATTACCGCAAACAACGAGAATAAAAATTCACCGGTTGAATCGTTTGATAAACCAATACCCGAAAAAGCCGCAATACCAATTAAGGTGGCACCCAATAAAGGCCACTGAGTTTGTTTTACCACGTGGCTTGAAGCTTCTAAGGCACTAATGCCTTTTTGCATACGTAATAACATGCCTTCAGCCACCACGATGGCATTATCAACTAACATACCCATAGCAATGACTAAGGCACCTAGAGAGATACGCTGTAGATTTAACCCATACAGCCACATCACTAAAATGGTGCCCAATACAGTCAGCAATAAAACGCCGCCCACAACCACACCGGCCCGCCACCCCATGAATAAACATAGAGTTAAAATAACCACCGCAACCGACATCACTAAGTTTAAAATAAATCCACTTACCGATTCATCCACCACTTGGGCTTGGTCATAAATGGGCTCTAAAGTAATGCCTGCTGGCAACTCACTTAAGATTTCACTCATGCGAGTACGTACCGCTTGGCCCACTTCCACTACATTGGCTTCCCGGTTAGCGGCGACCGCTAAGGTAATAGCACTTTGGCCATTGTGGCGTACTAAAAAGCGAGGGATATCCACTACATCTAAGGATATTTTGGCAATATCGCTGATGCGTATTTGTGAGGTGGTGCCGGGAAGTCCTATGGTGATGTTTTCAATGGCATCTACTTTAGAGCCTGCACTGTCTACCGGAATACGAATACGTTGGCCATCCATGATCAAGCGGCCTGAACTGTAGGGGCGTAAACTGTAATTTAACGCTTGCTTCACATCGGGTAGTGACAAACCCAAACTTGCCAATTGAGAGGTATCAATATTCGCGGTAATTTGTTGCTTTAAAACACCCGCTACCGACACCTTAGAAACATTAGGTACGGTTAATAAATCACGGCGAATAATGCGCGAAAATTCTCGTAACTGATAAGGAGTAAAATCGGCCGCTGTGAGAGCATAATACAAGCCATAAACATCGCCAAAGTCATCAAATACCTGAATGGGCCGTACACCTGTGGGCAAACTATTTTGCACATCAGTCATGCGTTTACGTAATTCATCCCATATTTGAGGTAACTGGTCACCATCAAATTTAGATTTCATTTCCACCGAGATTTCAGACACCCCGGGTTTAGAAATTGACGTTACTCTTAACACCTGCGGCATTTGCTGCATGGCGGTTTCTAACGGTTCGGTAACTTCACGCTCTACCTGCTCGGCACTGGCACCTGGAAAGGCCGTTACCACTTGAGCTAATTTTAGGGTAAAGGCCGGATCTTCTAGGCGACCGATGTCACCCAGTCCAACCAAACCACCAATTAAACAAATGATGATTAATAACCAGGTATTAACAGGGGTTTTTATTGACGCTTTTGCAATATCCATAACGTCTCCTTTACTCAGCCACGTAAGGACGAACCAGCATGCCTGGTTTCATCTGTGAAGCGCCTGATGCCACTACTTTCTGTCCAGCCTTAAGACCTGAAAGTATCGCTACCCAGCCTTGGCTCATGGGACCTACACTTACTAACTGTTTATTAACCGTTTGTGTTTTTTCATCCTGTAGCCATACATACAGTTTGTCATCGTTGCCGGTCACCAGCGCATTAATAGGTACTCCTACTGCCGCTAGGGCCGTTTCATCACTGCTTTTAACGGTAACAGTGGCGCGAATTCCAGGGGTAATATCCAAGCCTTTTGGATAATCCATGGCAAATACCACTTGATAGGTTTGGGTCACCGGGTCCGGTTCAGTACTGTGTTCTAGGTATTCGATATCAAAGCTTTTATCAATATGGCCATCTATATAGGCACTGGCCTTAGCTCTATGGCTATCAGCACTGCGATAGCGACTGACTAAGCGCTCTGGCACATCAAATTTGAAATGGATGCGAGAAAGGTCTTGTAAATGCGCCACAACAGCGCCCGTTTTAATGTAGCCCTGATTTTCTATAAGACGCTTAGCAATTAACGCATCAAAAGGTGCATGCAATTCACTGTAACGTAAGTTAGAAGCTGCCGTTTCCAAATCTATTTCAGCAAGCTCAACCGCTACTTGGGCATTATCAACTGATTTTTCTGAGCCTATGCCTTTGGTGGCAATGGCCTTAACACGCTTAAGGTCTAACTTTGCTTGCTTAAGTTGAACCTTGGCCTTGGCCTTGGCCAGTCTAAAGGTAGTGGGGTCTAATTTAGCCAGTAACGCGCCTTTTTTTACAAATAAGCCTTCCGTTAAATGCACTTTATCTAAACGCCCGCCCACTCTAAAGGCTAGGTTAGCCGTACTTTTAGGCAGCACTGTCGCTGGAAATGTGTATATCTTTTCACTGGTTTGAACCTGTACATCCACAAGCTGCACTACGGTGGCTTTTTGCTGGACGGCTAACTCATCGCCATCACTGCATCCTTGTATTGTAACAGTGGCCA
>MAAA01025589.1_pt1 | contig 18063 bp, 13 predicted proteins | sample 1115971 | NCBI WGS metagenome assembly MAAA01 (sample SAMN04961123, study PRJNA320927) | seawater metagenome | isolation source: sample BD02T6 sea water enriched with oil for 6 days | place: USA:Gulf of Mexico | collected 2013-07-27 | reverse complement strand
GTAATAACCACCAGTTTGTCACGGGGGATATCAAGGTCGATATTTTTAAGATTATGGGTGCGGGCCCCACGTAGAGAGATGGTATCCATAATCACTATATGCCAATTGTACAAAAGCGACAGTGTACCCGTAATAGCATTGCTTTGCTTGTGACATAACAGCAAAGCACTGTTACGTCACAAGTATAATGCAGCAGTTAGATGCTAAGTTCGTGCTCAGGAAGGTGTTGCTTAGCCCAGTTAATGGCTTGAATACGATTGCTTACGTCTATTTTCTTAAATAAGTTGTACATGTGAGTTTTAACAGTATGAGTACTCACGTTTAAGGCTTCAGCAATATCGGCGTTTTTGGCACCGCTGGCGCTTAAATGTAGAATTTGTTTCTCGCGCTTGGTTAACGTAAAGGCGCTGCTAGGAGTTTTAGTCGGGGTTTTGCGATTACTGATCATAAAGCGGCTTAGCAGCTTACGGCTAAACCAAAGTTCGCCGTTAATAATAGAGCGCACGCCCTGACTAATCTGGTTGTGGCTAGACGCTTTGTAGAAAAACCCACTTACGCCCGGCCATTGCAGTAATTGCTCGTGTTGGCAGCCTTCTTCAAGGTTAACAATAACAATTTTATTGGACGTTGGAAGTTGCTCAAGTATCTGTAAGCAACGCTCGTATTTAAGGCCGGTGCCGTCAATACAGATAATATGCTCATCCCTAAGGCGATGGTTATCACTGTGACTATAGGGGTCGAGAATTTGGCATTCAAAACCAAGCTGTTGCTGTAAGAAGCCCAGTAGTAATGAATTTTGAATGTTTTTCTGGCCCAAGAGCCATAGTTTTGGGTGTGGCTTGATATCCATATCCTGCTGTCCTTGCACGAGTGATTAGTTGATTTCAAGCATTGTAAGGAAAAATGTGCAAAATGACACCTTTAGCGCCCTTTGTATTTCACAAATTGTCTAACTATTGGTCATTTTTGCCAACTACTTATTACACAAAGGTTCTCATTGTGTGGGGAGATTGGTAAAATGCCGCTCTTTTTACTTTTGTACTTTGTATGTCACCTTTAGAAACACGCACAGTCTCAGCCCTTGCCCTGATTTACGCCTTGCGAATGTTTGGCTTATTCATGGTATTACCCGTGCTCGCTCTTTATGGTTCCGAGTACCAAGGTGCCAGTGCCACCCTAGTGGGCATAGCAATAGGGGCTTATGGTTTAACTCAGGCCTTATTGCAGCTGCCCTTTGGCGCATGGTCGGATCGTATTGGCCGTAAGCCGGTAATCTTAGTGGGTTTGATCCTGTTTACCCTAGGGAGCGCCTTGGCAGCCATGGCCGATGATATTTGGATGTTAATATTAGGCCGTGCGCTACAGGGTGCCGGTGCGGTGGCCAGTACGCTAATGGCATTGATGACCGATTTAACGCGTGAAGAAAACCGTACTAAAGCCATGGCCAGTATTGGTGCCAGTATTGGTTTATCGTTCACGCTGGCGATGGTAGCTGGGCCTATTCTTGCCTCTTGGCTTGGGTTGTCAGGTCTATTTGCACTGACGGCCGTATTGTCTGTAGGAGCTATTGTGTTGCTATATACAGCGGTACCCACCCCTTCTCAGCAGGTTCGCTCTCGTGATGCGCGTGCTTTTTTCCATCAACTGGGTGATGTGGTTAAGGATCGACAAATACTGCGTATTAGCTATGGTATTTTTGCCCTGCACGCGGTGTTAGTGGGATGTTTTGTGGCAGTACCGGCGGCGCTACATCAATCGGGTATGGTCTTGAGCGATCACTGGAAGGTCTATTTACCCGTTATGATTAGCGCGTTTGTGGTGATGGTGCCTTTTATTATAGTTGCCGAAAAATACAAAAAAATGAAATGGATATTAACGCTCGCGGTTGGGCTATTAATGGTAAGCGTTGTATGGCTTGCCATGGGGCTAGAAAGCATTGAACATCTGATTATGGCTTTATGGTTATTCTTTTTAGCTTTCAATATCTTAGAGGCTAGCCTGCCTTCACTTATTAGTAAATTTGCCCCCCCAGGCTTCAAGGGCAGTGCCATGGGATTGTATTCCACCAGCCAGTTTTTGGGCGCCTTTGTGGGTGGGTTTTTGGGCGGATATTTAACCGAACATGTCTCATTGGCTGGGGTTTTTTGGGGATTAATGCCCCTGTTACTGGTATGGTTCGCACTGGTCGCCACGATGGCTAAGCCTAAGCATCTAACAAGTTATATGGTGAACCTGAACAATCAGGATCAAGACAGTGTTTTGGATCTAGAAAACAGTTTATTAGAGTTGCCTGGGGTTGATGAAGTCGTCATCATGTTAAAAGAACAGGCAGCCTATCTGAAGGTAGATAACAAAACCTTCGACCCTACAAAATTAAAACTACTTAATATTTAAATCGTTAACAAAATAGCCGGATTAGGCGAGGAAGCAGCATGGCACGAGGCAGTATCAACAAGGTTATTCTAATCGGCACTCTAGGGCGCGACCCTGAGATGCGTTTCCTTCCTAATGGTAACGCAGTATGTAACCTGAACTTGGCCACTAACGAAGGCTATAAAGATAAAAATACAGGTCAACAGGTTGAGAAAACTGAATGGCATCGTGTTTCTGCTTTTGGTCGTTTGGCTGAAGTGATGGGCGAATACCTAAAGAAAGGCAGTAAGTGCTATATCGAAGGTAAACTTGAAACGCGCGAATACGAAAAAGACGGCATTAAGCGTTACAGCACCTCCATACTTGCCAATGAAATGACCATGCTAGATAACCGTAACAGCCAAGATGGCGGCATGAACAGTGGTGCCGGTGGCGGTTATTCTGCGCCTCAGCAGACTCAACAACAAGCGCCTGCAGCGGCTCCAATGCAGCAGCCAGCTTACCAGCAGCCTGCTCAGCAACAGCAAGCACCACAGCAAGCTCCAGCTCAGCAGCAATATGCGCAACCTCAGCAGGCAGCAGCACCAGCCGCTCCTTATGGTCAACCTCAGCAGCCACGTCAGGCAGCGCCTCAAGCGGCCCCTCAGGCTCAGCCAAGTAATTCATTTGATGACTTCGATGATGATATTCCTTTCTAGAGGTCACCTGAGATTATCTGTGTAAAGTAATTCAATGAAGCCCCTGTAATAAGGGGCTTTTTTGTATATGTAACTAAAGAATAATTTCGCTTGTATTCAGGTATGTGACAGCTGGTGAATATGTAAAATAAATAGGGTGATGCTGTGGGTAGTGTACAAAAAGCATTTGTAAGGGAATTCGTGAGCGTTATTACTCCTTGTGGATGGTGCTGGCTTGCCGCTGGATTACCCGAATTTATATATAACAAGATAAGTGCGGAATAAGTCTTTGTCTTTCTCTGAAATGGAATCTACATTGAGTGGAATATCCGTTTTTATTGATATTTAGAAGAACGGGGTGAAACCCTTCTAATGCGACTTCATGAGGGGCTATTCCTGATGACTCAGAACTGGATGTGTTAAGGGATTATTGACAGGTTAAGTCCAAACGAATTCAAGTATGTTTTGCGAAAGCTGAACTTAACCCTACATACTAATGTGTGATTTAGAGAACAAGCTGCTTTTGGCAGCTTGTTCTGTTTATATTTACTCTATTGCTTTTTCTGAATACGTACTACTCCTCCGTAGGTGCCCGTAACGATATCGCCATTTTCAGCCACTTGGGTTGCTGCATAGTGGCTGTTCCAAGTAGGTGCACCTGCAATTAGAGGGTTCGTTCCTCCAAGCGGTAATGCAAACACTGTTTGGCCGTTATCCCACGAGGTGCCTTCGAGTGTCCAAGCACCTTGGCGAGTACCAATGCAGTAAATTAAGCGTGTCGCCTCACTCATGGTAGGGATGCCATTAGGGCAACTAATTGTTGGATTGGCCCACTCACTTGAACCTGTGTTCATCTCGGCATCCCAGGTAAACTTCTCGATACCATAAGGCGCAACACCGGGAAGATTAGATAGCAATACTGATAGTTGAGCTGGAACGGCATCGCCGTACTCATTGTTAACCACTACTGCACTGTAACCGCGTACTAACACTGACTGCTCTGACATGCTACTGGTAGCATTTGGATTCCCGTAAGTTACAGGTATTTCCGCTGCAATGCGGCGGTCTTTTCCAGGCGCAATAGGTTCCCAATCGGCTGGAATCTCATCACGCCACATCAGTACCAGATGCATTAATTCCTGACCATCTGTGAACACAACGAACTTATCATCCTGTTCGCCGGTTCCCATCAATGTTGGAGTTGCACCAGATCCTGTTCCCAGACGGCCTGGTAAAGGAATTTCCGGTCCAATGTCATAGTTTGCAGTCCATGCACCAACGGCAGGATCACGACTCAATTCACTACCTGTCCATTGTACTCGGTGCATTTGCTTGCTAGAGACAATGTAAATTCCACCCTCTTCATCAACGGCAATTGAGTTTGACACAATGCCTCCATCTCCCAGCACGGTATAGCTGGCTGATTCGAAGTCTCGATCAATCACGCCAATAAGACCCGCTGCCGTTGCAAAAACGATATGCCCATCAAAGGTGATATTCATACCCACAATGAAATCATCGGGACTAAGCGTGAGTTCTACTGGCACTGTATACGAGGCGGCTTCTTTAAACTTGGAAAATACGACTCTTTCGTGGCGATCATCATATTTATGTATGGACAGGTCTCGCGGCACAAAAAAATCATTTTCACTGTCTACTATGGAATAAGCGCCAGATAACGGATTTTTGGACGCTGGAACATTGATTTTATGAACGCGCCGAATATCGTCGCCATTCATTTCCATTTTAATGACTTCCAAGGTAGTAGAAGCCCAGGCGATGCGACGCTCTTCACCGGTCCAAGTGTTGTATGAGCTAGAAAACGGCACGGTAATTGATACTGGTATCGTTGCCTCTATATCCACTTCAACATTGCCGTTGTAAACATCGATAGGCGAAATACCTGGGTAAGGTGAAGACGCTTGGTTATAGGGATTTCTATGAGACATGGGCCAAGCGGAGTCTGCGAGATATTGGTTCGTTGGCGGTTCTACAGATGGCTCTGCGTGAAGAGACATTGAACTAGTCGCAGAAAGTGCAACAATCCCCAAACCGATTATCAGATTTTTTTTTATTTTCATAATCAACAACCTTCATTTAGTGTATTAAGTAGTTATTACTTTGGAAGTGGAATAACACGGTTAAGACACTAACTTAGAGAGGGGGCAAATCGATTATCTGAAAACGACGCTGGGATTTCCGATCGCGACAAGTTTAGGGAAGGGCATTAACAGTCTAAGCAGTTAATATTAAATAGACTATGGAGCTAGAGTCGCTTATTAGCTTTCGAAAAACTGCTTTGGGGGATAACCTGTTTGGTTCTTGAAAAAACGAACAAAGTTACTGGGAGAACTAAACCCCAGTAAATAGCCTATTTCGCTGATTTGATATTTTTGCTCCTTTAAATAGCGAGTTGCTAAGTCCATTCTCAAATTGCTTAAAATCTCGGTGAAACCGGTATTCTCCTCCTTGAGCTTTCGTTGAAGTGATCGTTCCCCCATGTTCATGTGACTTGCTAACTCAACAATAGTAGGCGTACCAGAAGGCAGCATTTGCATCAGATTGCTGTATATTTTTCGGCTCAACTCCTGCTCATCTAATGTTTTTAAAACATCCGAAAGATATTGCTCCAAATAAGCAGCTAACCTTTCATTTGCATTGGGAATTTCAAAGTCCAATATTAAAAGAGGAAAGCTAATTGCGTTACGCTTTGCATTGAAGTGTGCTGGGCATTGAAAGAATTGATCATAGTCCACAACTTGTTTGGGAATAGGCTTCGTCAATTCGATTTTAATAGGGTTTATTTTGGCGTCAGTAAGCTCTCTAACATGTCTTACCATTACCCCAAACGCGGCATCTACTGCTTCTGGGGCAATAAATTCACCTGAGGGCGTATTCTGAAGTTCGAGTACTAGGTGGTCTTCTTCATGAATAACTAATATAAATCCAGATGATACAACCTGATAATACCGGAGTAGTCTTTGAATGGCTTCGCGAAAACTTGAGCTTGCCAGTGTGGCCGCAGTTAATGCGTTGAGCGCTTTATCATTCAAATAATCAATAACCTTTAAACCAAAAGCTTCATTACCCGTAGCGGTTACTGACTCATTCCAAAGCTGTTTAACTTGTTCCAGCGCGAACCGGTGATTGGTCTCTCGAATATCATCTATATCTAAGTGACACTTTCTAAGAATCGCATCACCATTGATACCTTGTTTATTTAGAGCTTGATAGATTGCAAATACCCAGCTTGAAACGGTCGAAGAATAGGACTCGCTCATTTTCAAAATTACCCAATTTGGACTGATATTGTTATTTTTTAAATTAGTTTACAACTAAAGTCGGGAATAAAGTAGAGGTTTGGAATTACGACATCGTTTACTAAAAAACGGTCCAAGACTGGGTGTACTTGGCCATCATAATGGACTTGCACTAACATCAAGTTGCCTGTTGGCGAAGAGTTGTCATTGTTTAAAGTGAAACCTTCTGTTTGATCTTAACGATAAACCTCATACTAGACGTTTAATGCAATCCAACTATCTGCCAGGTTGTGTCAGGAATTTACCTAGAGATGACATGATCGAGCGGTATCTCGAAGGTTGTCTATCATTAGGAAGAGGTTTAATTCGTATTGTGTTTGATTGCGTCCTAAACCGTTGCAGTGCTCACTATTTATTGGAGTTGCTGTTTGCTAAAATTGTAAAGAATCGCTTCTAACTTTTACAAAATACTTTAAAAACTGTCGTTTACTGTGTTTTAAGTGGTCGTTTGGCTGAAGTGATGGGCGAATACCTAAAGAAAGGCAGTAAGTGCTATATCGAAGGCAAGCATGAAACGCGCGAATACGAAAAAGACGGTATTAGCGTTACAGCACCTCCATACTTGCCAATGAAGTGACCATGCTAGATAGCCGTAACAGCCAATATGGCGGTATGAACAATGGTGCCGGCGGCGGTTACTCTGCGCCTCAGCAGGCTCAGCAGGCTCAGCAACAGCAAGCCCCAGCACCGCAGTATATGCGCACCTCAGCAGGCAGCAGCGCCAAGCAGCGTCTCATGCGGCCCCTCAAGCTCAGCCAAGCAATTCATTTGATGATTTCGATGATGATATCCCTTTCTAGAGGTCACCTAAGACTATTTGTGTAAAGTAATTTGATTAAGCCCCGCATGTTGGGGCTATTTTGTGTCTGTCTTATGGCTATGAGCTGTTAAGCAGGAGGCTAAATAAGCCTGTTATTTGCTGTTAATTAAAGAAATGTAAAATTGGTTGGGTTTAACACAGCGGTGATTAATAATAACAGCAACTATAATTGAGCTAATAGCTCACCTAGGCTCGCTAACATGCAGAAAAAACACTTTTTAATCCTACTCATTCTCGCTGTGGGCGTGGGTTCGTTATACACCATCGTAAAGACGGCGCCTAAGCCTCAAAAGAAAGCGCATCAAGTGAACATTCCGTTAGTGGAAACTAAAGTCTTTCAACACGCTAATGAACGTCCTTCTTGGCAGGGCGGTGCGTCAGTTAATGGTAATGCCAGTGTTAAGTTAGTGGCGTTGGTGGCTGGCCAAGTGACACATATACCTAATGTCATTATCCCGGGTGCTTTTGTGAAAAAAGGCAGCGAGCTGGCCCGTATCGACAACGCATCTTACCAACTAGTGTTGAAACAAAAAAAGGCGCAGGTAACACAGGCTCAAGCCAGTTTAGACATGGAGTTAGCCCAGGTTCAAAATGCCAAAAGTGATTATAAACTGTCAGGTATCAACTTAAATAAACGTGCTAAAGCGTTAGCATTACGCGCGCCTCAATTGGCCAGTGCTAAAGCCGTATTAGAGAGTGCTCGGGCTGATCTTGGCAAGGCGCAACTGGATTTAGAGCGTACCGTTTTAGTTATGCCATTTGACGGCCATATTATGAAGCAGCTTGTGTCTGCAGGTGGCTACGTTAATAACGCCACGGCTATTTTTGAAATAATTAATAGTGATAGTTATTGGCTGGAAGTAAAAGTACCACAAAATTTCATGGCAATATTAGATCAGAATTACTTGGTTAGTATAAAAAAGTTAAATTCTAAAGAGACAAGATCGGGAAAAATATTATCTGTGTTACCCCAAGTGGATGGCAGTGATCGCCAAGTAAGAATACTGATAAGTATCGATGATCCGTTAGCGTTAAAATCCGAAAGAATCGCCATTAGATACAATGACTACGTGCAGGTCACACTGTTTGGTCAAAGTTTTGAAAGTGTTATTCAGTTACCCAGTGATGATTTAAATAGTGACATGAAAATATGGGTGGTGGACGAGAACTCTCAGTTACATAAACGCTTTGTGAAGGTCTTGTACAAAGGTCGTATTAAAACCTGGGCGAAAGTAGACCTTAAAAGTGGAGATGAATTACTGGCTAGTCGATTGGTCATTACACGTGAAGGTATGAAAGTGCGTTTAAAACAAGACAAACCATCAATCTTAGCTGAGCAGGACGGTAGCCTGTGAGCGTCATTTCGGATACAAAGGCGGCTCTTTTAAACTCGGGTCCCATCGCTTGGATGGTGCGTCACGGTATTGCGCCAAATTTATTAATGCTTGCCTTGCTCATTGGCGGCTTCATGTCATCCCTGAGCATTAAAAAAGAAGTATTCCCTGAATTTAGTATGGACCGTGTAATCGTCAGTGTGGCGTATAGCGGCGCGACCCCCACTGAAATGGAACAAGGCGTGGTATTGCCCATTGAAAATGCATTATCTGAATTAGACGGTTTAGAAGATGTAAAAGTAAGCATTCAAGAGGGCAGTGCGCGCGTAAATATAGACATTCAAACAGGTGAAAATTTACAGCAAGTGTATCAGGATGTGCTGCAAGCGGTGAATCGTATTTCTACATTTCCTGCACAAATGGAACAGCCCATCGTGAGCGTGGTGGCGCATCAAAACGACATAATGGATTTAGTATTACATGGCGATATGGATAAGTTTGCCATGAAGCGTTTAGCTGAAAACGTAAAAGAAAAAATACTTGAGTCTCCCCATGTGACACAAGTGGATATTAGCGGTGCTCCCCAAGAAGAAATTCACGTAGAAATTTCCAGTTTAAACCTAGAAAAATATAATTTAACGCTCTCCAGCGTGGCAAAAATTATTGTCGATAATGCGGTGGAAAAAAGTGCGGGTACGGTAAAAACTCAAGGTGGGGATATATTAGTCACTTTAAACGACCGTAAATATTGGGCACAAGACTTCGCACAATTACCAATTCTAAGCGATAAACAAGGGGTCGTTCTACGCTTGGGAGATGTGGCCAGTATTCAAGAGGGTTTTGAGGATACACCCAACCTCATTACGTTAGACGGCAGTCACAGTGTTAAATTTAGTGTGTACCGAGCGGGGGATCAAACGCCCATTAAAGTGGCCGACAGCATATATGAAATGTGGCCCGATATAGAAGCGATGTTGCCCAGCGGAATGAGTATTACCGTGGTGGATGACGATGCCGAGATGTATCGTCAACGTTTAGGTTTATTGATGAAAAATGCCTTCATTGGTTTATTGTTGGTGTTTATTTTATTAGGTATTTTTTTAGAGTATAGATTGGCCTTCTGGGTGACGATGGGCATTCCCACATCATTTTTAGGGGCCATGTTATTTTTGCCCTATATGGATGTCTCCATCAATATGGTGTCCATGTTTGCCTTTATTATTTCGCTGGGCATCGTAGTGGATGACGCCATTATTGCTGGCGAAAATATTTACGAGAATTTAGGCAAAGGCTATTCCCGTATGGACGCGGCCATACAAGGGGCAAAAGAAGTTAAAATTCCGTTAACCTTCTCTATTTTAACCAATATTGTCGCCTTCATGCCCTTGTTATTTATGCCCGGTGGTATGGGTAAAATCATGATGGTTATTCCGCTGGTGGTTATTTTTTGTTTTGCCATTTCTTGGGTAGAAGCGCTGTTTATTTTACCTGCCCATATTGCCCATTTAAAAAATCGGCCCGATTCAAAGTTGGGTCAAAAACTTGATGCGATCCAAGAAAAAATTGATCAACGCTTACGTCATATCATCCATGTTCATTACCGCCCTTTATTAGGCCGTATACTTGAGCAGCCTGGTATTACTTTATCAGTGGCGTTAGCGGTAGCCTGTGTGGTACTTGCGTTTCCCATTAGTGGGCGCATGGGGTTTACCCAGTTCCCTGTATTGGAAGGTGAGTCGGCAATTTTACAAATTGAAATGCCGCAAAATACCCCTATAAAACAAACCCTACAGGCCCGTGACTTAGGCGAAGCCGCTCTTAAAGAGATCATGGTAAACATAGAGGCGCAGCACGGAAAATTTTTGGTGAGCACCAAATCAGAAATTAATGATACCAGCATAGAGATAGACGCCCGTTTAATACCCGGTGAGTCACGCCCATACAGTACCAATGAAGTGGTGCAAATGTGGCGTCAGCAGTTAGGTGATATGGCAGGGGTGAAAAGTATTAGCTTTGACGCTGAACGGGGAGGTGGTCCAGGGGGCGGCCGACCTTTTACTATGAAATTACAGTCCAGCGATGCCATATCACTTGCGCTGGCCAGCGATGAATTAAAAGGTATTTTAGAATCCTTAAGTGCGGTGAAAGACGTCACCAATAGTTTAACCAGTGGTAAACCTCAGTGGGATATCGAATTAAATGAACAGGGCCGCAGCTTGGGATTAAGTGCCAGTGATGTGGCTGGTCAGATGCGTGATTCGTTATATGGTGCGCGTGCATTACGTCAGCAACGGGGTAAAAATGAGGTGACGGTATTGGTGCGTTTACCTGAGTTAGAGCGTCAATACCAAGCCGATATTGAACAGCTAATTATTGTGACGCCCAGCGGTGCTCGTGTGCCGCTTAATTCCATTGCGAATTTACAAAAAGGTCGTGCGCCAGCTAAAATTCAGCGTGAAAATGGTACGCAAGTAGTGAGCATCAGCGCAGCGGTGGAGCCTCGCTCAATGATTCCAAATCTGCAGTCGACCTTAGAAGAACAGTATTTAAACGAACTTAAACTTAAGTACCCCAGCGTGAATATTGGTTACGGCGGTCGTCAGGCCGACAATAAAAAAAGTGCCAGCAGTTTACAAACGGGTTTGTTGTTTGCGCTGATGGGAATATATATATTATTGGCCATTCCGTTCAGAAGTTACAAGCAACCCTTATTAATCATGGCCGTCATTCCGTTCGGCGCCGTGGGCGCCATCTGCGGGTTGTTAATGCTGGGATATGGGTTGTCGATTATCGCTATTATGGGCATGTTGGCGTTGTGCGGGGTAGTCGTTAACGACAGCTTAATTTTGGTGGATTATGCCAACCAGCTAAAGCGTTCTGGTGTTGAGGTAAAGCAGGCCATTATGGATGCCTGTGAACGTCGTTTTCGTCCTATATTACTCACGACCGTCACGACCTTTGGTGGTTTAGCGCCCATGGTTTTTGAAACCTCGCGCCAAGCTAAGTTCATTACACCTATGGCGGTGTCGTTAGGATTTGGTATTTTGTTTACCACCTTTGTATGTTTATTAGTGTTGCCAACTTTATATGTCCTAATGGAGGGCGGGCGCAAGTCTAAACAGTCCGCAGTGGATTTAGTTAAACCTTAGTATTTAATAAACCCCAGCTCAGGCCACCTGCCCCTAGTTTTATAGGAGCAGGCTTGTTACCTTTCAGGTATTAGGTTTGTGAATTTCAATACGGGTTTGCCATATAGATGCTGCAGTCATTTCATTTAGTTATTTTAGGAAGCGATACTTCCGTGGGGCAAGCCCTCACCGAGCAGGCTCAGGCACAGGATGTTTCGTTACACGCCATATCCTTTAAGGATTGGGACTTAACCGATGCGGCGCTTACCCTTAAAAAAGTTAAAGAGCTAGAAGCTAGCATTGTGATTAACTGCGTGATGCCTTCGCCTTTTGGCACCACTGCCAAAATGGCTAAGGTACTCGCGCAAGTGTGTGGTGAATTAGAGATTGGACTGCTGCAGCTATCTAATAATAAAGTGTTTACAGGGCAAGAAGGGGGGTTATTTAAAGAAGAAGATCAACCTTACCCTCAATCTGAGGCAGGCCAAGCGGTATTGGCGGTTGAAGAAGCCGTAGCCACATGCCCACAACACCTTATATTACGCAGTGGATGGATGTTCAGCTCGCAAGGCGAGGATGATGTTACTCGCCTGTTATCGTTGGCTCAACAGCAGCAACACCTATATCTGTCAGATAATAAACAACTCTCCCCGACTTCAGCGTGTGATATCTCGGCCGTGTTATTGGCTATGGTGCAACAGGCGCAATTTGCAGAATTATGGGGCACCTACCATTACTGCAGTAGTGAGCCTACTACCCTGTTCAAATTCTCTGAAGTTGTGGTAGCCGAAGCGCGTCAACATCAAGACCTAAAAGTAGATGAAATCAACAGCGACGCGAGTCACGAGATGAATGCCCTATTTGCCGAATCCAGCCCTAAACTGGCTTGCAAGAAGCTACTATTTACCTTTGGTATAAAGGCCAAGCCGTGGCGTCCTGCCCTGTCTCGCATCATTAAAACCCGCTACACGACGGCTTAGCGCTTACTTGGGGCTCTTTTTCTAGTTGAGCCCTGTTGTGTCGGTAACAAAACTCTTCCCAGCAAACATGGCTCTTTGAAATTCTCATCTATACTCAAAATTAACTGGCTTAATTGACCCTATTTCTACCCTTTTTGGCTAAATAGGCGATTAACCTTTGGGTGCATCTTTGGGTGTGGTGAAAATGTATAAAAACCTGTTGATCGTTTGGCTTGTTTTCAGTTTATTTTTTAGTTTTAACATCTCGGCGCAGCCGGATATGGGCTTTGGCGGATTTAATGATTTGCCCGAGTTTGAAGAGTTCTCTATGCCAGTGGTATTAACCGCCACCCGTATTCAGCAGCATCAGGCCGATGTTCCCGCCAGTGTGACCATTCTTGATGCCGACCTCATTAAGCAACTGGGCGTAACGTCGCTTTCTGAATTACTTAGGTATGTGCCAGGCATGATGGTGGGACCCGACCGCAATAATAATAGTGATGCAGTTCATTATCATGGAGGGCCGGCGGCCTTTCCTAAAAATTTACAAGTATTGGTGAATGGACGATCCATGTACCGCAGCGTAGTCGCGGCGGTTAGTTGGTTTGAAATGCCGGTAGCCTTAGAGGATATTCGGCGTATAGAGGTTGTACGAGGGCCTAATGCGGCAAGTTATGGATCAAACGCCTATCAGGCCATTATAAATATTTTAACCAAACACCCCGCCGATACTTATGGCTCTACTGTATCGGTTAAAAAAGGCAATAACGGCGAAGAAAACATTTATTTAAAAGAAGGGGGTGTGATTGGTAATACCGATTACAGGGTGTCGATTAGTCAAAAAACAGATGACGGATTTGAAGATCAAAATGACCATCGCATGGCACAGTTCATTGATATAGAAACTCATCGCCAGTTAGATTCGGTAGGAGACCTTGAAACTTCTATTGTTTATTTACACGCCACTAAAGAATTGGCCGATCAAGTGAGTTATCAAACCAGTCAAAATAAAGTGGATGAAAATCGATTGGAACTAGGTTTGCGTTGGACTCGAGACTACAGTCATAAACATCAGTTGCAAGTTAAAGCATATGCTACACAGTATAGTCAGCGCCAAGCAATAGACGTCGCAGAGGTGGAAGTGGCGTATCTGGATGACAGTTTACGAGAGTTATTTAAACTAAATTCGGCAGCAGTAGAAGGCGAGAGTGCACAAGTGACGAGCGCTACTTTAAAAATAGAAGAGGCATTAGGGGCAGGGGATCCATCCATATTTACCGATTATTACAGCGCCCTTAGTAGTGATGATAAAAATAATATTGGTCTACTAAATATGTATAAATTAGCGGATGTGTTTACGTCAGTGGGAATGGAGTCTACCGGATTGTTATTGGTGGGGGACTACATAGCTTCTTTGCCAGCATCGCAACAAACTCTGGCCAGTTCATATAATTCTCGCTACCCAAATACCAGTAATACAGAGATACCTGTTAGCGGTACGATCAATGCCGACATGGATGAATATCGCTTTGATGTGGAAATACAAGACACCTATATTTATTCGCCGGAATTAACATTTGTTAGTGGTGTTAGCCTACGCCGCGATGCGGCAGATTCGCAAACGTACTTGGGTGGTAGAATCAATAATAATACCGCGCGAATATTTGGCAGTGCCACTTGGAAAGCAACAAACTCGATTAATGTGCATTTAGGTTTAATGACCGAAAAAGAAAGCAATGCCGATTTTGTATACGCACCCAGAGTGGCACTTAACTACAAACTAACACCTAGTCAATCATTGCGCGCGGTTTATAGTGAATCGGTGCGTAGTCCTGACATGTTTGAACAAAGTGCAGATTGGTCGTTTACCTTGGATGGTGTCACCAGTACAGCGCCCTTAAATGGTACAACCTTTTATCAAAACCAGCAGGGGCCCAATACGCTAGACCATCAATTTATAGAGTCTTATGAGATAGGGTATTACGGCAGAGTGGCCTGGTTTGATATGGAAAGTGATGTGCGTATTTTTCACGAACATCAGGCAGATGTTTATTATCAAACCCTAAGGTTAGGTGAATTCACCACGGAAGAAAATCTCAGTATGCGTTTTGAGGGGGTGGAATGGATGCTGAACTTCACTCCCTGGGAAAAAGGTAAAATTCGCTGGAACGCGGCTGTGGTAGAAGCATTTACTAATGCTAGCAGTAATGAAAGGGAGATAGTGTTATTGCGTGTTTACGCGAAAAACACCACCACACTTACCTGGCTGCAAGATTGGCCCATGCAAATTAACTCATCGCTCAGTTATATGAAGGTCGATAAAATGGATCAATTAGATGATGATTTAGATGGTCGTTTTTTAATTGAGCGCATCGATGGCCGATTGGCAAAAATCCTAAATATTGCCAGCTATGACATGGAATTAAGTGCCACCTTTCAACACGATCTATCGTCTGATCCTTACGTGCTGAGCGCAAATGTTTACGAGGATAAAACGCGCATTCAGTTTGGTTTTAGTTTTAATTTTTGATTGAATGTTTTTGTGGTTGATTAACGTTTGGCCAAAATTCTGTAATCTATCTATTTCAGGTAAATAGAACTTCCTCTGAATGATTCAATGAATGTACCCTTTTATTTTATAAGTGCCTTCCTGATTCACGCCCCGACAATAAATACCTACTAACCTGTTGACGAAACTTAGGTTACCAATGGATCTGTATGAGATGTTTTGGCATCGTCACACGGAGGTGGCTTATTAGGGCAACGCTAGGAGAAGTTGTCGATGGATGCCAAAGCTAGCGCCAATGGATGGGTTTATAATGGCCTCATGTAGGATTATTGGTAATCTTAGTTGGCAGGTTTCTTAGTTTATTTAACTTTAGTTAAGGCTGGTTCGGGGGCTTTAGAATGATTTTTACTGTTTGGCATTTCGACATTATTTATGTGGATGTATATGTTTAAGATTTTTCGGGAGAGAGTCTTGATCGATTATTTATGGGGAATGCTATTGAATACTACTTTTAAACTTCAGGCTTATTAGATACAGCGTCCAAAAGTAGATGGTAGCAGCTAACAACGCCGCTCTTTGCCATCCTTGGCACCGCGTCATACCGTACATCCTTGGGCATACCCTAAAATATTGCTCTTGGGTGTTTGAATATCTTATCGTGATAACCGGAAAACGCCGCTCTTTGCCATCCTTGGCACCGCGGCATACCGTACATCCTGTACATACCCTAAAATCTTGCTCCTGCAATTTTAGGATACTGCCCATCCCTGGGCATAAAAAAGCCGCTCAGTGAGCGGCAATCGTCTTCCATGGCACCCCAATGTGCTTCTCCTTTACCGCTGTCTTTTATGGTTTATGCTTCACGATAAATGCCCATTATTTTTTCACTGATAATATTTTTAACACCTAGGCGTTCTAGCATTGAAAAGTTATCTAACGCACCTAAACGTAATCTATGTAAATGTAGGCAAGGCATATTTGAATCAAACTCTCTAAGGTCGCCTTTTTTCAAAATAGGTAAAAACGGATCATTACCTTGAAAACGTTTTAAAATTTGACGTAAACCTTCTTTAAACGGAATAGGGATCGAACGTACATTTTTGTCTTTCTGGGTAATCACTATGTATAAACCTTCGCGGTTAATCGTTTCACCCGGAATAATGTGCAGTCCAGTAGGCTGTATGGCCTCTTCAGGAATGTGATTAAACGTATCGTGAAATGCATATGGGTCAGGCAATACCACCATGCTCTTGTTTGCATCTTCTGGAAAAAATACGCTGTAGTTACTATAAAGTTGATTCACGGTAGGTGAATACACACACAATTTATTTTCAAAGCGCTTAATGAAGTCAGTAGCACGTTGTTGTTGAGTAATATGGCCTAATCCCCAAATTAGGTCAGTGTTGCTCGCTTCTTGGTGAATTGCATAACCCATAATTGCCTCGTTGGTTGCGCTAATACGTGTTGGATTTGATAGTTTAAGTATTAACCAGTAGGCGTGTTATGTCCGTGCGCTTTTAGTGAGTGTTTAGTGAGCAATCGTGTGAGTAAACAGTGTTATTGTAATGGGCAGGCAGATTGCGGTGATTTGGCGTAAAAGTGAGACTTAACGCCCGTTTAAGCGGGGGTTGGTGGGCTAGGAGCGGGTTTTAAACGCCCTAGCTTCTATCAGGCACAATGTTAAGTCCGCATAGTTTTATAACCAGCTGGCTAAGCAGGCGCCATGCGTCATCTTGTAACAAACCTTTACAGGCAAAGTCGATTTGCTTACATAACATTAAACTTTGTTGCACATGATTAACAGACAGGCGACGGGCCGCCCCTTTTATCTGGGTTTGTTTCTTTGGCCAGAACACTTTTAGCTGCTGCAAGGCCTTATCCTCGGGTATGCCGTTACCGGTAAGCTGGGTAAAGCTCATCAGTAAGCGAATGTCATTGGCTAGAATCGCTAAGGGTTGCAGGGCATGTAAGCCCTCTGCTTGCAGTACACTGAGAATGTGTAAGCTGCGAACACTATCACCCTTAAGAGCGGTCTCTGCCAAAGCAAAAACATCGTAACGACTAGCATCCCCCACCGAGTTTTCAATATCATCTAGGGTAATTTGAGCGCTGCCCAGCATTCTAAGCTTTTCGATCTCTTGGGCGGCAGCCAGCAAGTTGCCATCGGTGCGATCGGCCAATAAGGCCAATGCGTCTTGGTCGGCCGACATCTTGTAAGCTCGTAAGCGATTCGCCAGCCAGCCCGGTAATTGGTTGCGCTCGATAGGCCAGTGAGCGATGAAGGCGCCTACTTTATCAAGTGCCTTAAACCATTTACTGTTTTGCGTGCCTTTATCAACTTTGGGCAGTACCAATAGGAATATATTGTCTGGGTTGGGTTGTTCTAATAAGGCGGTGAGTGCCTTGCCGCCCTTGTCGCCAGGTTTACCTGTAGGTAACTGAATCTCTATGAGTTTACGGTCACTGAACAGTGAGAGCGCATTGGCGGACTCTAGCAGGGTGGCCCATTCGTAGCGAGCATCCACATTATGCACTTCACGCTCATCAAACCCATTGTGACGGGCAGCCGCCCGTACTTGGTCACAAAGCTCTTGTGTTAATAATGGCTCATCACCACTAATGATATACAGGGGCTTTAGGCCTTGCTGAAGGTGCTGGGGCAATTGCTCGGGTTTAAGGCGCACGACTTGACTCAGTGCGCTTAAGGGTTACTTTTTGCAATCGTTGTAGCAACTTTGAGGCATTATCACGCTTCATTTGGCGGCGCAGGTTTTGCTCTTCTTGGGCTTTACCTATAACCGCTTCATTGTCATAAAGCAGGGTACGGTAGCTAATCACGTCTATGGTGCTGGTTAGTGCTACGTCTTGATCATCAAGCACCATAAAACTTAGAATTTGGATGAGTTCGTATTCGCTGGCTTTACCGTTATTTTTCACGGCAAG
>MAAA01014147.1_pt1 | contig 18126 bp, 15 predicted proteins | sample 1115971 | NCBI WGS metagenome assembly MAAA01 (sample SAMN04961123, study PRJNA320927) | seawater metagenome | isolation source: sample BD02T6 sea water enriched with oil for 6 days | place: USA:Gulf of Mexico | collected 2013-07-27 | reverse complement strand
CTCGATTTTGAAAGCCCAGTAAAAAGCGATTAACCAGGCGCTCATTCACCACCCCCGCCGCCGCAATAATCAAGGCCTTGCGAGTGGGAAAATGTCTAAACAATCCGCCCTGGGAAATGCCCGCCGCCTTGCATATAACGCTCAGAGAAGTGCCGTGATAACCCACCTCAATAATAGTGGCAATGGTGGCGTTAATTAACTTTTCTACCGCCGCGGCCTTGCGTTCCTTTTGGGTACGTCGACCTGTGTTGCTTGCTTCACTCAATGAACTGACTCCATATTTCACCTACAACGATGCTTAAAGATAGATTGCGACCGTCCTCTATCTATAATACAGTATTGATATTGGCGCAAATAATAGCAAATACGCGCATCTGGTGGCCATTGTGAATATGGCTTGCTTGTGACAGATGACAAGGCCGTTAATTAAAGAGGTAACCATCATGATCCAACAACCCCTGCCCAGAAGGCGCTTCTTAAAGCTCTTCGCCACCGCTGGGGCCGTGGCCACCAGTGCCGCTCTGGCTATGCAACTAGGCGGCTGTAGTGATAGTGAGCGGTTGCATATTACCCATACCGCCCAGTTTGGCAACTTGCTGGCTTTTAATGCGACTCAGGCAAACACCTTGTTTGCCCTGGCTCAAACCTTCATCAGCCATGCAAACCAGCCCTCTCAAATCATTACCCTGGTTAAACGTTTGGATGAAGAAATGCACTTTGTTCAACAGAACATCAGTGACGATTTCAAGCTGGCACTGGATTTCCTCGAATACCTGCCCATGGCTTATGGTGAATTCTCGCGCTTAAGCCGCATGTCGTTAGCGCAACGCACCACATTCATCAGCTCCATTCAGGGCTCTAGCATAGAAGCGGTGCGTGTGGCGGTGAGTGGCTGTCGCATGCTGATATTTGTTTGTTATTACAGCCAGGACGCCAGCTGGCAAAGCATTGGTTACGACGGTCCCCATTCTCAAATTCCTGAAAAGCTAAGTCCTCAGCGCTTGCACTATAGGCAGCTCACTCAATTAGATATGACCTCTACCAATACAAATCAGGTGATGAAATGAATATTGAGACTAAGAAAGAACGAGTATACGAAGCGGCTGATTACCAGAATGGGGCCAGCTATGCCACTCAAGTATGCATCATCGGCAGCGGCTGTGGCGGCGCCACTCTGGCCAAGCGACTCACCGATTTTGGAGTGAATGTGATCTTACTGGAACAAGGCAGCTACGTTCCGGCCACTAAGATGGATCAGCGTGAACTCAACATGATGGGCAAGCTCTATGGTGATCGCGGCATGAGCACCGCATCTGACCAAAGCACCCAAGTATTACATGGTAACAATGTAGGCGGGGCTTCGGTGCACTACTGGGCCGACAGTTATCGCACGCCCCAAGACAAGCTGGATTCCTGGCAGCAGGACTATGGCATGAAGGGCCATGACATGAAGGATCTGAGCCCGGCCTTCGATGCAATTGAAAAAAGTCTCAACATACATGAGGCCCCCAACCAACTCTTTAATAACCTCAATAAAAAAATTCGCAGAGCCTCGCAATCTTTATCCTGGCATGGCCACCGTGTGCCCCAGGCCCGCAAGCATTGCGTAGGTTCCGGTCATTGCATGCAAGGCTGCCTGTACGATGCCAAACAGAGCCAGATGATTACCCACATCCCCACCGCTATTAAACAAGGAGCGCGAGTTTTCGCCGATGCCAAAGCCGGTAAACTCATTAGCCAGGGCGGCACAGTTAAACAAGTGCGAGTGGATATTATGGATCCGGTGCACGCAAAGGCATCGGGTAAAACCATAACCATCTCTGCCGACGTGGTGGTGGTAGCCGCCGGTGGTTTCAATTCTTCTTACTATCTATTGCAACAGGGAATGAAGAAACAACTGCCAGCCCTGGGCAAGTATTTTTCAATGAATCCTTCCACTATGGTTCACAGCTTATTTGATGAAGACATCATTCAGTGGCGCAACATTCCTGCCGCCTGGGGCATAGATGAATATCGCCAACGCCGTTATCAACAGGGGCAGTATTCAGAGGGCGGTTACTTGCTCATGCCCAGTCAACTTCAACCCGCCATGCTGGCAGGAGTGCTTCCCGGATTTGGACAACAACATCAAGACTGGATGAAGAATGCACCCAAAATAGGTGGCACCATTGCATGGATAGATGACATTGAAAGTGAGTTGGGAGAGATTCGCCTTAAGAGTAATGGCGCCCGAGAAGTTTATTACCCCTATGGAGAGCTCACCCAAAAAGTCTTAAGAGACAGTGTAGAAAAACAGATCACCCTTAGCTTTGAAATGGGCGCCAAAAAAGTCATGGTGGCCGGTGCCCAAGGCATTGAATTAAATTCACTGAGTGAAATGAAAAAGCTGGATGACTTAATGTTAACGTCTGCCGGCCTGTTTCTGGCAGCCCCCCATCCCGGTGGCGGTTGTCGCATGGGCGAGGACCCAAAAACCAGTGTGGTTAACTCCGACCACAAGGTACACGGTTGGAACAACTTATTTGTAGCCGACAGTTCTGTTTTCCCCAGCAGCTCATCTTTGGATCCTAGCCTTACCATCATGGCATTTAGCTATATCGCGGCTGACAGAATAATGGAAACCCTTAATGGTGTGAGTAAAAAGTCAGCGACTGAGAGGCGAGGGTAAATGTGAAAGCGGAAAGTTATATAACAATGATGCTTGATAGATGCACTTTCAGGTAGGGCAAACATGCCAAGCCATTCTAAGGACAGATTGCAATCCAAATCGATAAAATTAAACAACATCGTGGATAGGCTAAATAATGGAAATCCCTAATGGTAAAAATAAAAAAAACAGTGAGAGGCAATGAAAAACATGAAAGCTACAAATGATAAAACGGTAATACTTCATAATGGCACCTTCTGGCAGGGCAAACAGGCCAAGCCAATTAAAGGGTGGATTGCAATCCAGAACGATAAAATTACAAACTTTGTGCAGGGAAAGCTGCCTGATTCGATAGAAGCCGAAAAAATTATTGATCTAAATCAATCACACGTATTACCCGGTTTCGTAGATTGTCATACCCATCTCACGATAAGTGCGTGGATCCCTTGTACAGTAGATGGCTCTAATTGGGCATCTAAATTAGATATGCTCAATACACTTAGGTCTCACGCCAGAACGCTAAAACAGGAAGCATGGATAGTGGTGTTTTATGCTGATTTTTTCAAAATTGGCAAGCTGCCAAGTATGGATGAATTGAATGAGGCCGTGGGAGGGCGTCCCATTGTAATTAATGATTTTTCACTACATAAGTGCCTTGCAAATGACAATGCATTTAAACAAGCCAATGTGTCGCTTAAAACCTTTAATTCATGTGATATTGAATTTAAAAACGGGAAGCCAACCGGGTTGTTGAGGGAAATGGCGAGTGGCCAGATGCTCAGTACCGGGCTACGAAATTTTGCAGAGCAGTTTGAAAACTTAAATATAACTTCGCTATTGGAAGCCGAAGCAAGAAGACATATATCATTAGGCATCACTGCATGCCACGATCCAATTGTTCACCCAATCATGCAGGAGGCTATGGAGAAGTTAGAAAAAATTACGCCCATAAAACTATCCTGGTCACATGTAAAGTCTCATGAACAAGCTGAGTTTGTCTCAGAAGATTTATGTTTGTCATGTGGTACCGGACCCAAAAGCGCTAAATTATTTCTTGATGGGGCTGACCAGTGTGCTATCTGCCTCAACCCAATGGATGTGATGAACATGTCCATGCGTTCAATTACCCAAGCGTTTACAGGTAATTTTTCTTCGCTGCACACCCTCACCAATCAAAAAATGAACTATAAGAGCGGACAATTCAAATCACCTTACTTAAAAATTGATCAAAAGGCCCTCGGTCGGTCGCTGGATGAGCTTTCAAACCAGGGCGTTCGCCCTAAGATTCACGCGCTTGGAAACGAGGCAGTAAAATGTGCATGTAAAGCTCTGAAGAATAGCGGCGTTAAGAACGCTACCGTGGAGCATTTAGTCTTGGTCTCGGATGATAACATTGAGGATGTAGCTGAATGTGGAGCGGTGGCTTCCCTGCAACCGGGCTTTCTTCAACAAGCGGAAGAATTAGAAACATCAGAGTTAGATAAAGTCTTCAATGTAATCCCGGCTAAATCACTGCTTAATGCTGACATACCTGTGGCATTAAGTTCTGACAGTCCCTGCGGACCGCTAAACCCCTTAGGTAATATCAGGCTAGCTGTAGATCGAATTAGTGGCAACGGCATTATTATTGATAAGAAAGAGCGACTGACCACTTCGGAAGCGATCGCAGCCTATTCTATGGGAGGCCACCATGCCATCCATAACTCTCCTCATGGTGGCATTGCTATCGGTGAGAGTGCGGATCTGGCCATATTAAACGGTCACCCGGATAACTCGTTTGCACAAGTTATTTCAACCTGGATTGATGGCAAGGAAGAATACAGTACAGGTATGCTCAAGTAATTTGATTGTTTGAATTCTATGACGGCCTCCCTAGTTTTCTAGGTTGGCCATCTTATTCTATTCTTTACACTAAAGCTGCTTAGCGATTCTAAGGGCATCAAATGATTGTGAAATAATTTCTTTGCTCGCTCATTCCGTTTAATGTGAAATTTAATAAGTAAAGGAATTGGAATACTCAACTTAATAAACAAGAGGTTAATATGGAATCACTTGTCATAGTGGAAATAGTTTCAGGCGTACTTTTTACAGTCTTCATGATCCTGTTTTCACTGAAAACTAAAACAGAGAGCTGGTTCTACGCTTTTGCACTTTTAACCCTGCCCACTATTTATATGGGCTTTGGTTATTTTTCTAGTAGTGAGGGAGTGGTGTTACGTGAGTTGTTATATGGGCTGCCAATTTATGTGGCAGGCCTCATAGCACTGTTTGTCAACTTTAGACTCGCCATGATTATATGTGCCTCGTTTTGGTTAATTCATGGGGTTTACGATTTATCTCATGATTGGTTTTTTATAAATGATGGTGTCTTTAGTTGGTACCCAATGTTCTGCGCCTCGGTAGATGCCGCCATGGGTGCGTATCTGTTTTTCCTTGCAGCTAAGGCTACAAAACTACAGAGAGCGAGTTTTTTATAATAATCACAGGCTTGGTATATTCAGAATTTCAGAGTATACCAAGACGCTGCTATAGAAGGTATTAAGGCAGACGCCTGGTATCTGTTTCTATTTAGTCGTAATAAATTATCACACCTGCTTGCTAAATATTTCGGCCACATAAATATGGACGAGTCCTGCTAGTCACCCCTGTAATTTTGCTAAGTAAAATAAAGGACTAAAATTTTTTGGTGACTCAATTTATTTTTTATTAAAATGTGAGAGAAATAACATACACGCCTTAATCTGTTTATGGCAACCAAATAAAAAGTGGCAGCAGCTGCCTACAGATGCACAATAGGAGTATCTAAATAGTTTAAATTTATCCATAAAGATGATGCGAAATTTTGGGGTAATACCATTGGGCTGGAGCCAGGTTGATCAATCGGTATCCTGTGCACCCCAACAAGGTTAGGTGGGCTCTTTCAAGTGGATAGTCAGGGCGATAGCCAGGATAAACTCCGCGAGCTAACCCTTCTAATTCAGCAATCTGAATGGCATTAATTATTTGATACTCTTTACATAAATATTAATCCACAAGTGGGTGGAAACGCAGAAGCAGGAAAAGAGTATGCTCGAATACTCAATATAACTTTGGAAGAGCAATAAAAATCCTGCCTTTAAAAATCACTACTAGACCAAAATGTAAGCCGGTCTGTAGTGATCTTCCTGAAATATTATTTCTACATCTCCAGCCGTATTAGATGTTTTCACTCTGTCAGTGATATCAATTAGCTTATTACTGAAGAGAAGTACAAATAAAAAACCCTGAACGCTTTGGTTGTGCCAACTCGTTCAGGGTTTCTCTGTTCATACCAATAATGCGGGCTTGGATCAATTTTTCTAAATAACAGTACCTTAAACTGAAACAGTTTCCTGCTGCCACTGAGATTCCTTGCCAACCATGGTGCTGTCTCCGTCATCCGGCATCCAGGTTTTCCTGGCCAATCCATGCTGTTGCAATGAATTACCCAGATGATCCCTGGTCATGCGGCAATGATTCAGAGATTCAAGGTGGTTTGCAAAAACCAGCTTGGGTGCGAGTCGCGAAAATTCAAGAATCTCTTCCAGAGACATCAGAATCGGTTTGCCAACATCAACACTGGCATAACCACAGGCCACCACTGCAATATCAGGTTTCAGTTCATGCAGGGCTTTTTTAACATCATCAGTTAATACTGTATCACCACTAATATAGATCGATGGTTCGTTATCCATTTCAATATGGAAACCGATGCCGTTGGCCATGACCTTATGAATCCAACCATGGCCGTGTTGCGCCGGTACTGCCGTGATTTCTCCACCCAGAAAGCCCATTGCGGTCCAGTGACTGATTCCATTCACCACATTCATACCACGTTTAAGAAGATAATCTGTATCACTGGTGTGACAGGTTACCGGAATATTTCTACTTCGCAGGAATTTCTCCCCAGCAATATCCAGGTGATCCAGATGCTTCTTCTGGCAATGCGTTATGAGGCAGTGAGTCACTTTATCAAGCAGTGCACTTGCATTTACCGGCAGCTCCACTGTGGGATTACGCCGTGCTTTATGCTTAAGGACCGCAAAGGGCAGCAGTTCACCTTTTTTACTCAGCATGGGGTCCACAATAATAAATTCTTTACCCAACTCAATAATAAAGGTGGCGTTCCTAAGATGGTGTATTTTCATGACATTCACCCGCTATTATTTATTTGGCCACTGTTTTAAGGTGATTTTTAACCGCTTCACCCATTTTCTGCACGCTGGACTGAGGGCGAGCACAAATATCAAAGCGAGTAATCTGGCCATTATCATTAATATTGATGATGTCGATGCCATGAATATCCTCACCCTCTATACGGGTGAAAAATTCCAGAGCGATTTCATTACCGTTTACCCATTGGCGACCGTATTTCCAGATTTCAGTGACCTCTTCAACCGCCATGAAGACACTCAACGTTTCCGCTGGTCCTTCTACCCCTTCTTTCATAAATGGTGGGGCCACTTGAATGTCTGGCGCCAGTAAGGATACTGCTTTTTCTACATTTCTTTCTTCAATTGCTTTAAACCACTGAGTCATAACCGGATGTGTTTGTTGTGTAGACATAGTTTTAATCTCTGTATTTATTTTGGGATTTGCTCGAGCTGATATTGAGTATAAGGATGTAGCTGGAAGCAGATATAGACGAATAGGACAGCTTTAATACATAATCGGTCATAGCTTTATTTATGAGGTTTCACCTGTGGCTCATGAAATTATTATTCTTGCCATCGACGATTGTGTTGGGCTGTCCGTCTTTAGCCCAACCGATCTTTTCCATACGGCCAACCTGCTTAACCGTCATGAAGGCGGCAACAACAATGTATTTTGTACCCGTATTGTTTCCGTTGACGGCAAGCCAGTAACCACCTCTACCGGGCATAGGTTTGAAGTAGAAGGCTCACTGCAGGATGTCCACGAACCCGCTGTGTTGATATTGCCAGGCATCAGTATGGAGAGCCCTGAAAGGCTCATGGCCCGCGTTCAAGAGTTGAAACCAATGGCCGCAGAAGTCAAACAACGCATCACATCAAAAACCATTTTAGCCGCTTCTTGTACCGGTACCTTGTTGGCTGCCCAGACCGGGTTACTAACCAATAAACGTGCTACCACCACCTGGTGGATAGAAGAATTATTTCAACAGAGTTTTCCAGAAGTGCATCTGGATGCGGATGAAATCCTGATTGATGAAGGCAATGTTATTACCTCCTCCGCAGGGGCATCGTCACTTGACCTTAGCCTGTACCTCATTAGCCGCCTGGCAGGTCCGCATTTATCGCGAATGTGCGCCCGTGTTATGGTGATTGATAATTCTCGTCAGGCTCAGAGCCCTAACACCATTCCATGGCATGAAAAAGCCCACGACCCTTTTATTGAGAAAGCAGACGCCTGGATTCGCAAACAACCCAAAGCCGATTGCAAGGTTGAATTATTGGCAGCTGAGCTGGGTGTGAGCCCACGCACATTATTAAGGCGATTCAAAGAACAGACTGGCGAAACACCTCAGCAGTACATTTTAGACATAAAAATGGAGCTGGTTCGTCACCAACTTGAAAGTAATCGTGACTCTATTGCCAGCATTGCAGCGGACTTTGGCTTTTCTGATGAGAATGCACTGCGACGATCTTTCGCAATGCATTCTGGAATATCCCCTACCCAGTATCGCAAGCAATTTCATAATAAACTTCCTCCATTCCGCTTATAAATATATATTTAACAAGAAATGGTTGTTTTTTAATACCCGCTAACCTAACCAATATTTAGTGCCTTCTTCTGAAGATTTTCCTGTAGCTATTGTAAAGTATTCACGGTCATTTTGACGTGATCATCTAAAGATATACTACATACGATCAATATTTCAGAATTAAGTTTTTTACCAAATCTTGTACCCAAAAACTGCGCTACGACAAAGTGTAATGGCATAGTTAATTTGGTCACGTAATAGGAGGTATTACAATGATATCCATTCAACTCGGTTTCGACCATTGTCTTTGGCTTTATACAATTGGGAATCCGCCTCAATCAACAGATCCTGGGGTGAGCCTAATTGTTGAGGCGTTGAATGGACCATTCCTACACTGATGGTCACGATGTCAGCACACTGAGAATGACCGTGGGCTATTCTCAGTGTTTCTATTTTACGGCGAAGCTTTTCAGCCATATCATAAGCTTGTAAGGGTTCCAGCCCCACCATGATAATTGCAAATTCCTCACCGCCATAACGAAAACACAAATCGGTGACTCGATTGAAATGCAATTTCATTTCCTTAGTGCAATTTACCAGGCATTTGTCACCGGCTATATGGCCGTAGTTATCATTGTAGTTCTTAAAAAAATCAATATCACAAAGCAATAAACTGATATTGGTTTCTTCCCGGTTACAGCGCCTAATCTCCTTATTAAGCGCAATGTCAAACTCGCGCCGATTAAATAAATTGGTCAGTCCATCGTACTGGGCTATGTTGGTAACGGCCGATACATGTTCTTTTAATTTGGACAGAGCCAAAACCATGTCCCCCACCTCGTTGTTTTCTGCCTTGGGGAGTTCTGCTTCTGTATTACCATTGGATATTTTTATCATGGCATTTTTAATTTTTTCCATAGGCCTGAATATCTTTCGGCCAAGATATAGCCAAATTATCAAAAGAACCAGTATCATGCAGGTAATGGATATGATGATGAGAAGCTTGCTAAAATAAATCAACTTTTGAGTGAGGTTGGAGGATGAAGTGTTAACCTCTTGATAAAGGCTATTAGCGATGGCGTTTGATTCATGCTCAATTTTCTTGGTCAGAAAAACGTGCTGATTAAGCAAGGTATCAATTATATTGGTTAAACGATGCTCTGTTCTGCGTATGGTAAATATAGAAGTGTCACCCACTAGTAATCGCCGTATTTGCTGCAACCAGCTCTTGGTGACCCTTAAAGCATGAGTAGGGAAGGACTGACTATTGCTTGATAAATCATTATACAAAGTCAGGGAATTCCTGCCCATACTGTTGATTTTTAATATGTGTTCTTCATCAAATGCTGACAGCAGAGCTGAAGATAAATCGGTGCTTTTATCATGAAATTCTATGAGTTTATTCATAATATCAAGGTGTTCTTTTTTATTACGCTCATAGGCTACGCGCATGTGTTCGCTATGAGCCATGCGTATTTCATTGCTGAGCTGACTGTGCAATAAACTCTGCTGGGCGATGACATCTCTGTGAATGAAAGCACTGGTTAGTCTTGCTTCCATTAAGTCAAATAATACTTGGGATAAATTGGGTAGCTGCTCGATTAAGTTATCAATTTTTTTAGTGTTTTGTAATATTTCCAATTCAATATTTTTGTTATTTTTTTTCAACGTAGTAATTTGTATAGATAGCTGCTGCCAACCATTTTTTAGCTTAATAATATTGTTATTATTCTCATGAATACGGTAATCGGTTCTGATGGCTTCCAGGGTGATTTCAATTTCTCTAAGGGATTCAGAGATTTTTAAGATCTGTTGTAGACCAATGATATCTCGGTGAGTTAATTCATTGATTTCATGTTTGACTTCAGAAAAAAGAAATATGGCCGTGGCAGAAGTAAGCACAGTAAAACTTGCAATAATGGAAAGTGCAAAAATCAGCTTTGTTTTTAATGTTATAGCGTTGAAAATCATAACTTAATTTCTTTATTTAATGGCCGCAGCTTCCCCATAACGATTTTGTAATTCTATAATTTTGTTGTTTAATTTATCTAGCACCTTTTGAGGCGCTAGGGTGCCAGATCGAATTTGAAAAGTGGCATTCATTAGCTCTGGGTAAATTTTTCCCATGGCGGTGCTGTTAAAATGCCCCAGCTCCAGCACCTTATCCGTCCAGAGCAGATTGGCTTCATGACTTGCTTGGAAGGCGCCGCTTAGTAAATATTGCTTTTTGTCTTGAAAATACTCCGCCATGACCACATCTTTACGACATGGGTTGCCACCGCCTAAGGCATAAGCCATTTGTCCCTCATACGACCCCATGTACTTTAATAGCCAATAGGCCGCCTCAGGGTTTCGACTGGCAAAAGAGACGGCCGTGGCGTAGGCGCCATTATAAGGACGTTTTAAGGGCACCTGTGCAATGCCGATACGAGCGTGAGGTAGATTATGTTCAAGCTTAGCCGATACCGCCCATAAATTATTGTAAGCAAAAGGCCACATGGCTACACGGCCTTGGGCCAAGGCATTGGCCGATTCCATAAAAGCCCATTGATCATGCGCAGGGTGAGAAAATTTCAAAAGTTGTAAATAATATTGCGCCACTTTCAATGCGATAGTGCTATCGGCCTGTACTTTAAAATACTCTATTTTGTTTTCTTCACCATAATAAGGCTTAAACCAACTACCACCCAGCCCCCACAACATGGCGGAAAACTCATCGTTGATGTGAGGGCGGTTGCCAGACATGAGGGCTAAACCAAAGAAGTCATGGTTCAGCTTCTTTCCTGCTAGAAGCTCTCCTTTTTTACGAGTGAAGAACTGGGCAACGTCTATCAGTTGATCTAGGTTTTCGGGTGTGGATAAGGGATAACCATAACGCTTATGAAATTGTTTTCTTTCTGCATCATCTTCAAATAAGTCAAGGCGGTAATGGTGGCCCATAACATAGTTGTTATAGGGAATAGAATGATATTGACCTCGGTAAGCGAGAATTTGCAGTAATGAAGGATAGTAAGATGCCAACAGGTCTTTCATGCCTTGCTCCCCACTGTCATCGTATTTTTTTGCTAACTCTAGAAGAGGGACTGTATAGCCATTCGCCGCCCATTCTTTGGCCCAACCCGCTTCTATGGCCAATAAATCATAAGTGCTTTGTCCAGATATCAAGGATTGAGTTTGCAGCTGATACATGTCTACCAGTGGCATGGCCACCACCTTTACCCTGACCGAGGTTTGCTGGGTAAATTGAGGAAGCAAAACTTTTTTCAAGTGCTCAGTCCAAAACCCTTTTTCGGCCACTAGAGTAATAGTCTGCTTATTTGAAATTTCAGGAATGTGGGAAAGTTCAAATTTTTGCTGTGACCAGGATAAGCTTGGCAAAAATAAAAGCATCAACCAGCTAATCAGCATTAGCCAGTAGTCATGTCTTTTAAGTGAATAATTCCTTAACATTTTAATCACCAATAAATGTTAAACATCTTGGCTTACAGCTTTTTAGCTATAAGAAAACAATAAAATACTACTTTAAGGGTAGACCAAGCTAGCACATGGGCTGATATTAGACTTTAACATGGTGCAGGAGTCAGGTTGATTAAGTCATGAGTTAAACATTCAGTTAACGGGATTTTTATTATTACAAATTAGCCCTTTATTCTAAAAGGTAAATGTATTGAACAATATTGCCTATTTGTGATTACTTAGTTCTAGCGTTAAATATCTTCATTGAGATTGAAACAGAATTCAGGTTATTTCAAATCGTTACCAGATACTCAAGGCATACATTAATTTGGGGAATTAACTTGAAGCAATAGGGTACACCAGCGGTGCTTTATCATTCTTCCGAGTGATCCGTTTGTGCATACTACCGTCGTCGGGAGCACATGGATTAACGGATAAACAATTTTTCAGCGAGAACCTCACTTAGGTAAAACACGGGTGGAGATCAGCCCAGACATTGGCATAGCTGCCACCTCGCCCTATGTGGTGTATCCATACAGATCACAGGTCAACCGGCCAAACTAAAAGCCTTTGTACATGCTCTGGTGAACTGGGGTAAAAACATGTCGTCTTATCATACTTAGAAAACTGTGAATTATTACTGCCTAAGAATCTTAATTTTTAGGATATTTAGGCATAAAAATGAGTCCTTGTTTTCCCCTTTTGCTGCCTGTGCTGCCCTTGATAATTACGCTATCTGTCTATACTCAGTAAAGACTTGCTTCATTGCGGGAATGAGCCATGCACGGCATTATTTTTTCAGAGCTTAATAAATACGTATTGGCCAGATGGGATGAAGCTTTATGGGAGCAGGTATTAATAAAATCAGCCCTTGAAGGCAAAAATTATCTGATCAAGGAAAAATATCAGGATGAAGATTTACTGGCACTCATCAAGGCGCTTGAAGAGGTAAGCCAATTAAGCAGCACAGAACTTTTAAAAGATTTTGGCTGCTTTATTGTGCCCGACTTACTGCAGCTTTACGGCGCGGTGATCTCAGCTGATTGGAAGACCCTTGACCTGCTGGCCAACACCGAAAAAACTATCCACAAGATAGTAAGAATGAAAACACCCGGAAGTTCCCCGCCCATGCTCACCTGCAAACGTAAAAATGCCCGGGAAGTATTAATTCATTACGACTCCCCACGTAAATTGTGCGCCCTTGCCGAAGGCATCATTCAAGGGGTGGCCAATAATTATGACGAGCAAATAACCATTAGCCAACAGCAATGCATGCACAAGGGCGATCTCCAATGCCTTATCAGTGTCACCCTTAATTCATGAGCTTCATTAACAACCGAGACAAAATCCTCCAGGTTATTTACCAAAACATTGTGCCCCTGTTAATTATAATATTCACCTTTAGTGGCGCCAGCGTGCTGTGGTATATGGATAGACAACAATCCTCCTTGGTAAGAACCCTCACCCTCAACAATGCCAAGCTTTATACCCAGGCTCTCACCGAGTTTCGCACCCTGTACACTTCAGAGGTGGTGGAGGCCTTGCAAGACCAGGATATTCAGGTCACCCATGATTACAAGCAACACCCGGGGGCCATTCCGTTGCCGGTCACCTTGAGTATTTTATTGGGTCAGAACATAGGGTTACACAGTGCCGATGCCGACATAAAAATTTACAGCCCCTACCCGTTTCCCTGGCGCCAACAACAAGGTGGTTTGAGCAGTGATTTTGCAAAATCCGCTTGGCAGCACTTGCAGAAATCCCCACAAACCCCCTACTATATTTTTGACGAAAGTGAAGGCGGCGAGGTGCTGCGTTTCGCCATTGCCGATACCATGCGACCCGAGTGTATTAATTGCCACAATAATCATGCGCAATCCCCCAAACGTGACTGGAAAGCCGGTGATGTCCGTGGCATTTTGGAAGTAGCACTGCCCATTAAAAAAGTGGTGCATCTGGCAGGCACCAGTATGAAGGGAGTATTTTGGTTAATTTCCGGCATATCTTCATTGGGATTATTAACTCTGTTTTTACTGATCGGACGCCTCAGTTTTAATTACAAAAAATCAAAACATGCCCTGGAAGACAAGGTTGAGCAACATCAAATGGCCGAGATTGAATTGCAGGAATTTAATGAGGATTTAAAAAATACCCTGGACAAGATTCAACGTATGCAGGCCTCCATGATTGAATCTGAAACCATGGCCGCCCTGGGTGGTATGGTCGCTGGCGTGGCCCATGAAATTAATACGCCGCTGGGGGTAAGCATTACTGCCACCTCATTACTGGATGAACAAATTCGCAAGCTCTCTTCTTGTTACCAACAAGGTAACCTTACCCGAAATCTTTTTGAAACCTATCAGCAGGAATCTTTAGAAAGCACCAAAATTATGGCCCACAACCTAAATCGCGCGGCCGACCTCATTCAGAGTTTTAAACAGGTGGCGGTGGATCAAACCAGTCATGCCAGACGTAGCTTTAATTTAAATCAATATCTTGAGGATGTGATTCTGGCACTGAAACCCCAACTTAAAAAAACCCGGCACCAAATAAAAATAAATTGCCCGGAGATACTGTTAATCGATAGCTTTCCAGGGTCTTTTTCACAGATCATCACCAACCTTATTACCAACTCATTAAAACACGGTTTTGAAGATGTTAAATCTGGGGAGATTTCCCTAACAATTGAACAGAAAAAAACGCAATTGGTTTTATGCTACCAGGATAACGGCAAGGGCATTTCACCTGACTTGTTGCATAAAATTTATGAGCCTTTTTTTACCACCAGTCGTCACAATGGGGGCAGCGGTTTGGGTATGCACCTGGTATTTAATATTGTTTCCCAATTGTTCCATGGAGAAATACATTGTGAAAGTGAAATGGGCCAGGGAGTTAAATTTAAGATCACCCTGCCTTTTTCAGAGGCGCTGATTAGTTTGGATGAACAGCAGCAAGCCAGTAACCTGCCCCATGCCTAATAATCAACCGCTTTACTCATGGAGGGTATGCCGACCATGGAGACTAAACAACATTACTCTTAAGTAAATTTAAGATTATGCTGGCCATTATATTTCCCCACCAGCATCTGTTAGCTTAGACATTTACTCTTGCTATTAATTTGAAATGGAAGTCGCCACATGAAAGCCGTAATTTGCAAACGCTATGGCTCAGCCGATGTGCTGGAACTGCAAGACATAGAAAAACCCACAGTAAAGAGTGGTGAGGTGCTGGTGAAAATAATCGCCTCCAGCAGCACCGCCGCCGATAGCATGATGCGCCAGGGTATCCCCGTATTTGGCCGCTTGTTTCTCGGCCTTAGAAAACCCAAGTTCCCCATTACCGGTACCGGCTTTGCCGGCATTATTGAAGAACTAGGTGAAGGGGTAAACAACTATAAAGTGGGAGATAAGGTCTTTGGTGAAAGCGCTTTAGGCGCAGGCACCAATGCCGAATATGTTTGTGTATCTCAAGACGCAGTACTGTTGCCCATGCCCAATAATATTAGTTTTGAAGAGGCGGCTCCCTTGTGTGACGGCGCCCTCACTAGCATGAATTTTTTAAAAGAGGTGAGCAACATTAAGTCCGGGCAGAGAATTTTAATAAATGGTGCCGCTGGCAGTTTAGGTACAGCAGCGGTGCAATTGGCCAAGCACTATGGTGCTCATGTGACTGGCGTGTGCAGCACACAAAATATCACCTTGGTAAAATCTTTGGGGGCGGATGATGTGATTGATTATACTCGCCAGGATGTCAGTCAAAATACAGAGAGATACCACATCATTTATGACACCGTGGGCAAGCTCAGTTTTAGCGAATGTAAAAAGAGGTTAATGGAGAATGGTGAATTTATCTCACCGGTTTTGAATTTAAAGCTGCTCTGGCAAATGCTGTTTACTTCCATTTTTAAAGGTAAAAAAGCCAAATTTTTCGCCACAGGTATTCGCCCTCCCCAGGAATTACGAGAATTGCTGGGCGAGCTAATTCCTGTGATTGAAAGTGGTAAACTTAAAACTCATATAGATAAGCGTTTTCCCATTGAACAAATTAAAGAAGCTCACCAATACGTGGACAGGGGACACAAAAGAGGCAATGTGGTGATTATTGAAGCGCTCGAAAACAAAACCCTAAACCCTAAACCCTTAATCAACATAACCGTGCTTTTTTAATTGGTTTAACCAATCTTTGTCTTTTAAAGCCTTATTAACGTAATGATTGAGCATTTCAAACTGGCGCCTCTTACTTTTAGGAAACAAGATCATTCGATCAAATTGATCATGAGGCGTATTCAATATATTCAGCACTCCTCCGGCCAGGCGTTGCGTAAAAAAGTATTGCGCACTGAGAATGCTGATAATGGTGGCATCGGCACGACCAAACTCCACCATGCCCAGGTTTTGCATGTCGGAGTTAGTTTCAAATACCAAAATTTTTCCTTCTTTAATGCGTTCAGTCACCCCCCAAAAATAAAGCCCCCTGGGCAGGGCCAAAGATTTACCTTCTAAATCTCTGGGGTGGGCATAAGGAAATCGCTCCCCGGCCTTAACCACAATCACGTCTTTATCCTTCATAAAAGAACCTGACCACAAATAACGATTTTTTCCCTTGTCTTTAAACCACAACGGATTAACGCCAATGATGGCCCCGTTGAGCTGCCCCTTTCTTAAATCTCCTTCAAGCCTGACTCTTGGTGAAAACTCCACATGCACCTCAATATCTCTTAGATGTGCATTAAGATAGGCCACAAAATCGCGATAAATACCTGTAGTGGCATGATCCTCACGACCTGATGGAATGGATCCAAAATAATAAGGGGGCTTATTGTGATAGGTATATAAAGTAAAACGCTCCTTGGCAGCTGCATTAGTTGTAAATGCCGCACAAACCAAAAGCAGCATGATCATGATGGATAAGTGACGAGATAGGTTGGGCATAAACCAAGGGCCTGCCAATGATTTCAATAGTAAAAGTATAGGCCAAGAGACGTAATTGCCTAGCCAGGGTTATTTGGTAAAAAGCACCCTGGCTAGGGCTCAGAGTAAGCCTCGGGTCTATTTTTACTGGCCTTACTGGTTTTAAATAATCGGCTTCTATTGAGCCTCTCGCGTCACCTTACAAGTACAAGAACCATAAGCGTAAAGCTTACCCTCTTCATCCACCAGCTTGGCCTCAGACACCCCCAGAGTTTTAGACATATTTATAACATGGCTCTCGGCATACAAGATTTTACCCACGGGAATGGGTCGCATCATCTTCACGTTGATATCTATGGTGCCGTATTGATCCCCTGCTTCCATCATGGAGTGCACCGCACAGCCGGTAACCGAGTCTAAAATAGTACAGGCAAAACCACCGTGTACACCGCCCATGGGGTTTAAATGCTCCTTCCCTGCCATGGCGCTGAACTTGGCATAACCCAGCTTGGCCTCTATTAGGTGTGCATTCATGGTTTTACCCATGCCTGGCTCAGGGAATTCCCCATCAATCATGGCGTTTAACAAATCTAGGCCATTCATCTTTGCTGGATTCATCTGTTTTCGCCTTGTAAGTTCTTTTTAGGAACTGCAAATATACGTTCTAAAAAGGAACCCAGCAAGCTAATATAATCAAACACGCCCAGAAAAGACTATTCCATGAAGCAGTCAGAACATGCCGAAAAGCTCTGCCCTATCGCTCAAACCTTGGGTGTAGTGGGCGATAGCTGGACATTATTAATTCTTAGAAACTGTTTCATGGGCACTCGGCGCTTCGATGAATTTCAGCAGGAACTGGGGCTTACTCGCCATGTACTGGCCGAGCGCCTAAAAAAACTGGTGGCCGAAGACATTCTTAACAAGGTGCCGCAAAAGGCTCATGCCAGTCGTTTTGAATATCGCCTTAGCCCAAAAGGCAAAGGACTGTCTCCGGTATTTATGGCCTTAAGCAATTGGGGTAATGAATGGCTATTTGAACAGAACCAGCAACCCAATGCTTATCGACATAAAAGTTGTGGAAACGATATGACACCCAAGATGGTTTGCAGCGAATGTGGAGAAGAGCTAATAGGGCGAGATATACAAATGCATTTATCTCAGCACACACTTGAGCAAAGTCAGGTTTTATCAGAACAACAAGTGATTGAAACATTTGGCTTTATGCCAGCGGAGTTGGATACAGCTAAATAAAAAGGCGTAGTGAAGACCACAGGCAACCGGGTCAAACCAGCCAAACGCCAGACACTAAAAAACACCCGCCCCTGAAAGACCAAAAACAGAGGTGGGTGTTTTCTAAAAAATTAGTTATTGCTTAAAACCGCGATCAAATCGATTTCTTCTTCGTAACTCAT
>MAAA01014145.1_pt1 | contig 18234 bp, 5 predicted proteins | sample 1115971 | NCBI WGS metagenome assembly MAAA01 (sample SAMN04961123, study PRJNA320927) | seawater metagenome | isolation source: sample BD02T6 sea water enriched with oil for 6 days | place: USA:Gulf of Mexico | collected 2013-07-27 | reverse complement strand
CACTCTGCCTGATGCTTTGCTAAGTGGCTTTGTCTCCTCTGCAGTTGATCAAAGTACCAAACACCTTAAGACGCTTAAGGACCAGCGTCGCGCTTTGATTAAGCCTCGCTTAGAACAAGAAGAGCTTCGCCTCAAAAACTGGTTTCAACGCTGGGGTTCGCGTATTGAAGAGCAGCTTCATGGCCTCCCCCCAGAGGGTAAGCGAGCCACAAAACTGCGCCAACAGCGTGAAGAAATGGAAAAATACCTACAAGACCGTGAAGAGAACTGGCGTAATGCACATTTCTTGGCGGTAGATGAACCAAGTACCCGGTTGGTGTTAGTAGTAGAGGGAGTTAAGTAATGGCTATTGATGCAGCGATTCAAAATGTCGGTGAATATTTTTCTGCCCATTATTTGGCCGGTAAAGATGGTTTTAGTAAAGACATCGGCAATAAAGTTAAACAATGGAAAGAGCAGGGCTCACAAGCAGCGCCGCGTAAGCTACAAGCTTTAGGCGCCGCTTTTTTCGCCGCTAAAAGCAAAGCACTAGATTACCCAGAGCCAGAAATGCGCAGTAAGGCAGGCGACAATGACTTAGATGCCTGGTATCCAAAGTTATTAGATGCGCTTGGTTATCAGCCTGAAACCTTAGGCATTGAGCTAAATACAGAGAAAAAACAGCTACCTAGTTTATTAAGACTCAACCGTCATAGCCAACCTTGGTTGGCCATTTTTAAAGCGCCTTTTTGTATTAGTAGCGGCGATTTAGTTGAGGATGCACTGGAAGAATATGTTGAGCCAGTAAACACTACGGTAGAGGGGCTTCCTACTTTGATTACTGAGTGGGAGAAGGCCATTGCCTTACTCTTCAAGCAAGAAGACAGGCCTCGTTGGGCAATACTGTTGGCAGGTAGCAAAATTTATCTGTTTGATGCTCATACCTTTGCTCAAGGCCGTTATGTATACATTGATTTGGATATCGCTTATTCAGGAAAAGACAAAGCCACTTTTGATGCCATTGCAGCTCTGCTAGCCCACGACTGTTTAGCGCCCGAAACTGAATCTGACGAAGTGCTTCACGAGAAGTTGCGTGAAGGCTCATTGAAAAGTACTCATGGTGTTTCCGAGCAGTTACAAGGTGCGGTGCGGGAGGCTATTGAACTAATTGCAAATGGCTGGATCGACGCGCGGCGTCAAAAAGGGCTGGGCTATAAACAATTATCTGAGCGTGAGCCTACACTACCGGATGGCTCTACGGATGTTACCGCAGAGCAACTGAAGCACGATGCTTTAGTTTACGTATACCGAATATTATTCTGTCTCTATGCCGAGGCGCGGGGTGGTGAGCTTGGTGTACTGCCAATCACAGATGATATCTACCGCCTTGGTTACAGTATGGAAGCCCTTCGTGACCTTGCTGATATGGGTGAGCCAGGAACTCAAACAGAGGATGGTAGCTACTATGCCGAGCACCTTAATCGGCTGTTCAAATTAGTACACGAGGGCTTTCACCCTGAAGAGGGCTTTGCAGATAAACCAGCAAGTGTAGAATCGAGAGAAGAAAAAAATAAATGGGCGTTTAGCTTCCCTGAACAAAGCGATATGTTTGGTGGCGACGGAAAACAACTAACATTGGATAAAGGTGGTAGAAAACAGCTGGATACAGGGAACGCTAAAACATTTGTAATCCAGCCATTAACAGCAACTTTATTTGATCCAACAGCAACACCATTGCTAAACCGTGTCAATCTCAGTAACAGGATATTGCATCAGGTTATTCGCCGTTTGAGCCTGGGTACCGGAAAGAAAGGAAAGCAGATTGGTCGTATCAACTACGCTGAGCTCGGCATTGTCCAGCTGGGTAGTGTCTATGAAGGGTTGCTGTCTTATAAAGGTTTTTTTGCCAAAGAAAATCTAATTCAGGTTGTGCAGGCGGGTAAGTCAAAAACAGTAAAAGGTAAAAACGAAGTACCGCTTGTTTTTGATGAAGCGGTAGATCCGAAAAAGCCCAGCTGGTTTGTGTCTGAGTCTCGCCTCGAAGAGTTTAAGGACGGTGAAATAGTTTTAGACCGAAAAACAGGGAAAGCACGACGTTACGTACCTGGCACATTTATTTTACATCTTAATGGTATGGATCGAGTTACCTCGGCTTCTTATTATACGCCTGAGGTGTTAACCCAGGCATTGGTTAAAAAAGCGTTAAAGGAGCGGCTGAAAGACTTTGGCCCGGAGCAAGCTGATGAAATTCTTGAGCTTAAAATCTGCGAGCCGGCCATGGGTTCTGCGGCCTTTCTAGTAGAAGCTATCGATCAGTTGGGTCGGTACTACCTATTGCTAAAACAAGAGCAACTGGGTCGATCTATTGATCCTTCCTCCTTTGAAGAAGAGCTAGGCCGAGTTAAGCATTACATTGCGGTACATAATGTTTATGGGGTGGATTTAAACCCAACGGCGGTTGAGTTGGGGGCGCTTTCACTTTGGCTTGCCAGTATTCATAGTCTTAAAATCAAAAAGGGTGAAAACGGAGCGCCAGATCTTTACCGTCCAGGTCAAACCCCCTGGTTTGGTTTGCGCTTACGTGCGGGTAACTCACTTATTGGTGCCCGACGCGCAGTATGGACATACGATCAACTTACTACCGGTAAACACTTTGGTAAGAATGCTTTAGCACCGCGCCAGCTAAAGCCGGGTGAACAGCGTAAAGATACTGAAGTCTACCACTTCCTAGTATGGGATGAGGATATGGCACCCGCTGCTAGGGACAAACTGATGAAGTCCTACTGGCCAGAAGAATGCGTTGCCATAAATGACTGGAACAAGAAACATGTTAAGCAGAAATGGAAGCCAGAGGAACTGGCCAAAGCCCGCGATATCTGTGCTCGTGTTGATGAGTTATGGGAAGACTATGCCAAGCACCGGATAGCCGGGCTGGGACAAACTGAATGTACTGCCTCAGTATGGCCCACTCCATCAAGTTCTATCAAGGCGCTAAAGCCTGGTCCTAGTTTGGAGTTTCAGGAAAACCTTAAAGCTAACCTCGAATCGCAATCTGGAGCGTTTCAGCGCTTAAAGCTGCTGATGGATAGCTGGTGTAGCTTTTATTTTTGGCCACTGGAGCACGGCGGTGATTTGCCAACTCGTGATGCTTGGTTAGCTGCTGCAGAAGTGCTACTTGGTTGTGAGGCTGTAGAGAAAGGCGCTACTCGTGCGATGCTGGATATCGCCTTAGGTGATGAAATTAATATTGATGCCTTGTTCGCCGAAAGTCAGCAGGAATTGCCAGATGCAGACAAATTGGCAGCCAGTGTGCCATGGTATCATGTAGCTAGCGAGGTCGGCAGTTCGCAAAACTTTCATCATTGGGAGTTAGTCTTCACAGAAATTCTAGGGCCTAGAATTGAAAAGCAGGGAGCAGAGCCGAATGGTTTTGATTTGATGTTTGGTAATCCTCCTTGGTTAGTCGTTTCTTGGGACACAAGAGTTTTCTTATCTGAGTTTAATCCACTGATAGAAATTAGAGATTTCGACTCTAGTAAAGTAGATAGAGAAAAGACAGGTAGGCTCGAAAATTCAGAAGTATTGAGGGGTTATACAAATGACTTTACTGCTACGTGTGGAGCTTCCAGTTTTTTATCAGACAGAACTTTGTACCCTAAACTATCGGGATCGGCATCAAATCTTTATAAAAATTTTATAGAGCGCTGTTGGGACCTGATCTCTAATAGGGGAACTACGGCCTTGATTCACCTTAAGGGTGTTTTTGATGATGAAAAGGGTGGAGGGTTTAGAGACGAGTTCTACAGGAGGTTGACAAGTTTGTGGTCGTTTAGAAATGAACGCCGACTTTTTGTAGATGTGCATAATGGCAAGGAATTTGAATGTACTACAAGTAGTGGTCTTAAGCCGGATGTAGGGTTTGATGCAATTTTTTATCTTTTTGATCCGGTTGCTATTGAAGACTGCGAGAATGCCGCGCTGAACACTGGCCCCGTTCCCAATATTAAAGAAGCATCTGGTGGCTGGCAAAGACGAGGTCACCCTAAGAGAAAGATATGGGTAAACGATAATACCCTAAAAGTATTTTCCGAGCTGACAGAGTGCAAAGAAGGTTTCCGAAAAACCAAGCTTGTTCAGTTACATAATAAAGCTAGCATTTCTGCTTTGAAGTCTATATCGAAATATGGGCATAAACTGTCATCATATCCTGATATTTTCAGACATGACACATTGTTTAGTGAGAAAAGTGCTAAAGCGTCGGGAATTATACATCGACAAGATAACCCTAGTTTTCAGCCGGGATGTTTTAGTGAACTTGTATTGGCAGGCCCACATTTTGGTATTGCAAATCCGTTTTTCAAGCAGGCTAGAACTCACTGTAATTCGAATAAGGCTTATGATGTTATTGACCTAAAGACTCTTCCTGAACATTTTTTTCCTATGAGTGCTAATGCTCCAGGAACTGAAAATGCAGATTACCAATATTTAAATGATGCTATTCCGCATTGGCCGCCCGAGAATGAAAAGGGCTATGTGCAGATTGACAGTTCTTCTGGTGGTTTGGAGGTTGTAGTTATTGATGAATATATTGATGGACCTATAGAGCGGACATATAAATATGCTTCGGAGGAAGAGGCAGGCCCGCCTCAGCTTATCACCTCACGCTATAGATATGTGAATCGCCGAATGGCTGATTTAATGACTGAAAGAACACTTTTTTCTGCTATCTACCCGCCTGGAGTAACTCATACTGATGGAGTGTTTGGGATCATCTTTGACTCAAATCTGTCATTGTTACGGTTTGCAGCTATGGCTTGTTCTGTAGTTTCTGATTTCATAATTAGAGTCAATGGAAAAACAAATTTAGGGCTGGCTATAATCGGGAAGCTACCATTGCTACAAAAAAGCAAATTAACAACAATGTTACAGAATCGATACCTTAGGTTGATTTGCCTAACGGCGGAGTATAAAGAATTATGGGAAAGTACTTATAGTAAGGTCGAGGGAGACAGTTTCTGTAATACCATTCAAATTTCTAATGTTGAGACATCGTGGGATCGCTGTGGCAGAGATTTTACTACTGGTTTAGCATTGAGAGCAGATGCAAGTCGGCGAATAGCTTTAATAGAAATAGATGTTATTGTCTGTTTGCAGGTTGGATTAACTCTAGACGAACTGCTCTTAATTAACCAAATTTATTTTCCTGTACTCAATCAATATGAGACAGTCGACTTATATGATTGTAAAGGTAATCGTTTACCTAATACTGCTAGAAAGGACCCAGGAGGGAAAGAGCTCCGTGAAGTATTGAAAAATCATGATGGTAACAGTCCAGTGACCGTCAGCTGGGAAATAGACAGCGGCAATAAAACAATTAGCAAAACTTTCTACCCTCCATACAAACATGTTGATCGTATTGAAGACTATAAAACAGCTTATCGTGCATTCAGTGAGCGCTTGGGTTTAGAGAATAAAAATAAGGAAATTGAGCATGCAAGCTAGGGATGAGTTTTTAACCCGTATAATGCAAGGGCCGAAACAGTTCTTGATACCAATTTTTCAGCGCACTTATAGCTGGACTCATGCCAACTGTGATCAGCTATTTCGCGATATTGTGCATGCTGGTCAATCGCAGCATATTCAAAGTCACTTTATCGGTTCATTAGTGTTGATATCGAGTCAAAGCACTACCGCCAGTATTCCGCAATGGCAGGTTATTGATGGCCAGCAACGCCTGACCACAGTGACGTTGTTAATAACGGCATTATTAGACCGTGCAAAAGAGCTTGGTTGTGATGTCATTGCCGCGACTCAGGTTGAGGCAATTAGGGAGTACTACCTTGCTAATAACTATGGTGAAGGTGAGGCAAAATATAAGTTATTACTGACAAAAGGTGATAAACCAGCCATGTGTTCGTTGGTGGATCAAAAATCACTGCCTAAGAATAGCTCTGTTAAAGTCCGAAAAAATTATCAGTACTTTTATGATGCCATGGTCGATATAGAAGTGATTGATGCAGTTTATCAAGGTTTACAAAAATTAAAGGTCGTCGAAGTTATTTTGCAAGGTGGGCTGGATGATCCACAAGCAATTTTTGAAAGTTTAAACTCTACGGGAGTAGATTTAAGTCAGGCGGATTTAATTCGCAACTTTGTATTGATGCGCCAGCCCCCTAATGAACAAACCACGCTGTATGAAGAACAGTGGTTCCCTATGGAACAGCAGTTTGGCAGTGTTTATAGTGAAAAGTTTGATCGTTTTTCTCAAGATTTTTTAACCCTTAAAACGCACTCAAATACTCTGCTTAAGTCTCGAGATGTTTACCCTGTATTTAAACATTGGTTTACTAGTGCTAGTCAAAGTGAGGTTGTCCCTGTTGTGCTGGCAGAGTTGTGTCGTTATGCAGGTTATTACACCGCTTTTTCATTAGGAAAAGAGACTGACCCACAGTTGAGAGTAGCCTTTTCTGATTTGCGGAAATTGGTCGAAGTGGCAACACCGATTGTATTACGTTTGTATGATCTCTATGAAAAAGAGCTTTTGCCTAAAGCACATTTTATTAGTTCATTAGGGTTACTTTCTAGCTATGTATTGAGACGGTCAGTCTGTGGTATGCAAACACGATCGTTAGGTAATATATTTTCAGCATTGGCACATAAAATTACTGATACTGCACCCTTGGAGAGTCTAAAGGTAGCCCTTGCTCGCTTCAATAAAAACAGTCGTTACCCGCAGGATACTGAATTTAAGCAGGCTTTGATAAATCGAGATTTATACGAGTCTCGTATCTGTCGTTATGTGCTGGATCATTTACAGAATAACAGTAAAGAAAAAATCGATACTTCCAGTTTTACTATCGAACATGTGATGCCTCAGAACAAAAATCTATTAAAAGAGTGGCGAGATATGCTGGGAGATAACTGGGAAGAAGTACAGCAAACCTGGTTGCATAGATTAGGTAACTTAACACTGACCGGCTACAACTCTGAATATCAAGATAAGCCTTTCGATACTAAAAAAACGCTAGAGGGAGGCTTTAATGACAGTCCTTTAAAACTGTTAAATAAAGATATTCAGTCTGTTGATAAATGGACCGAAACTGAAATGTTAACTCGTGCTGAACGTTTATCAAAAGAGGCGTTGAAGTTATGGTCAGCTTTAAGTGTTGATGAGAATATAGTCGCACAGTACGTACTGACAGAAAAGAAAGCACGCGGAGAGCAGTTCAGTATTAGTGATGTTAAAGGCATTAAAGACCGCACGAAAAACCTATTTAGTGCGTTAGAAAAAAATATTGATGTGTTAGGGCAAGACGTATCTCTAATTACTACTAAAAAGAATTTAACTTTCTATACGCTATCTGGTTTTGTTCAAGCTATTCCACGCAGTAATTATTTAGCGCTTGTTTTAGCATTAGATTTTGATGACTTACCTGAGGAACTACAAGGATTATGTCAATGCACATCGGACTGGGCTTTTATCCCTAACGCTACTATCCAGGGAGTTTATTGTGAAATGTATAAGGAGGGAGACTTAGAATCTTTAACGCCTCTAATTCAACGGGCCTATGAAGACGCTTTAGCTTAGTACAAAGGAAAGTATTTATGTTACCAGCAACTCTGGCACAAGATGTTAAAAAACAGGTTCGCCATTATTTAGAGGCAACCTTCCCCATGCGCAAACCAGAAGTGGAATCTGCGTTGGGTCAGTTCTTCAATGACCCGGAAAATGGTATTTTTAAGGGCCCTTGGTTACAGCTAAAGCGTCCGTTCCGTTTGGCTACAGCCGATGGGAATCAATTCTTTGATCTCCATGTGCCATTTACGCCTTTCAAACACCAGTTTGAGGCCTGGCGGCGCTTAACCTCTAAAGCCAACTCACCTAAACCTACCATAGTTACAACAGGCACAGGCTCTGGGAAAACAGAGTGCTTCTTATACCCTCTGCTAGATCACTGTATCAGGGAGCATGAAGCTGGCAGAAATCAGGGGATAAAAGCCATTGTACTTTATCCTATGAATGCTTTGGCCTCTGATCAGGCTGGTCGATTTGCAGAAGAGATTTTAAAGTCTGACCAGCTTTCTTACGAGCTAGACCTGAATGGTAAAAAAGTTCGTAAGGCTAAAATTCGTGTTGGGCTCTATACAGGCCGTATGCAGCCTGGACGTGAAGATAAAGCCTCCGCGGAAGACAGCACCTACAAAGAAGTGCAGATCATCCCGCCGGATTCGCCCAATGGTAAGCCCAGTTATGTGGCTATCACTAACCGTGACGCCATGCAGGCTAACCCACCGGATATTCTGCTAACCAACTATAAAATGCTCGACTACTTGTTAATGCGCCCGAAAGATCAGGCGATTTGGCAAGTTAATAGCGATACCCCAGAGTTACTCAAGTATCTCGTATTGGATGAACTCCACACTTACGATGGTGCCCAGGGTGCTGATGTTGCTTGTTTGATCCGCCGCTTAAAGGAGCGCCTGGACCTCCCCAAGGGTAAGCTATGCGTAGTGGGTACCAGTGCGACAATTGCTGGAGGAGATGATGAGACGGGCGATGATCCGATTAACCGCCTCTGCGAATTTGCACAAAGCTTATTTGAAGAGTCAATTAGCAATGATGCCGTTATTCTTGAAGACCGCTTTACCATTCATGAGATCACCCGCAAGGTGGTTAATGGGGATTCGTTACCTGCAGCCGATGACTGTATACCACGCCTAAAAGAAACCGCCCCGTCTTATGCTCAGCGAATGGCGCCCGCTTTTTCCGGCCCTATCTATCCTGCCGCTATTGATGATGCTGTTCTGACAGGGTTAGTTAAACGAAGTGAAATTACAGACCAGAAGCTGGCTGCTCTTGATGATGATACACGGTGGTCCCTGGTATTAGGGGAGTGGATTCGTGCTCAGCCACTTTTTCACAGTATCTTGAAGTTAACTGAAGGTGGTGTGGTGCGATGGGATGAGTTATTGCGCTTGCTTTCCCGCGATGACTTCATCCTACGTGAAGCCGGTGACTTAGAGCAGCGAGCTCATGTGGTCATGGCATTTTTGTCTCTGGTCGCTCAGGCAAAGGAGCTACGTTCAGCTAGAGCCTTTCCACTGGTGCCAACACAAGTGCAACTTTGGTTACGTGAATTGCGCCGCATAGGGCTGCTGGTGTCGGAAACTCCATACTTTAATTGGCTAGACCAACCGTTGGCAGAGAAAAAACAGCTTCCAGCCGTTCACTGTACTGAATGTGGTGAAGCCGCTTGGGTGGGGTTAATGGACCCAGATTTGAGCAGCAGTATTGAGCAGCATACCCAGGGCTTTGGTTTGGAAGATAATGCTCAGAAGATTTATCAGGGGTGGGGCTTTGATCATATTCCCTCGGATAAGCTGGTGGTCCTAAGCCTTTGGCCTGAAGATGATGCACCATTAGAAAAAGATGGCAGCGATCAGCTGCAATTAGAAGGAAGCCGTTATTACCTAGCACCGAACTCATTGACTGTACGCTCAGGCCCGGGCCAATGCCCTCTAACAGGTGAAGCCACCTTTCCGGTAAAAGTAGCGCACGAGCGTCGCCAGCGTGAAAGCGATAACCAATGGTATGGTGTACGGCGTTGTCCACACTGCCAAGCTGAAGACAGCTTAATGTTTATTGGTAGTCGAGCGGCTACGGTTGCCTCGGTGGCAATTGATGAAGTCTTTGGTAGTACGCTGAATAATGACCCTAAGCTTTTAGCTTTTACCGACAGTGTGCAGGATGCCAGCCATCGCGCAGGCTTCTTTTCTTCTAGAACTTATCACTTTTCATTCCGTACCGCTTTGCAGCATGTTATCGATGAAGCTGGCGATACTGGTTTACCAATGTCTGAAGTGGGGTCGGCGCTGTTGGATTACTGGTCACAGCCTGAGCCCGGTAGGCCAGGCTCAGAGCGTGAAGTGATGGCAACGCTTATACCGCCAGATTTACGGGAATACGGTGCTTATTTGGCGTTTCGGAATGACCCAACGGCAACTACCCCCAGCCCGTCATTACGACAGGCTTTTATTGAGCGTCTTAATTGGGAAGCCACTAGTGAATTCAGCTTAATGGTCACTCATGGTAGAACCATGGAAGGGCAAGCCAGTGCTGCATTGGGTTGGGACCTGAGTATCGTGGCGGATACCGTTACCAATCTTAGGCAACGATTACCGGGTATCAGCCCGGCACTTGAGCCAATTAGTGACACTGCTTTCATGCAATGGGTGTTAGGTATATTACATAGAGCGCGCTTAAAAGGGGCTTTATATCACCCTTATCTTGACCCGTATGCCCGACAGAACTATTGGGGGAAATACCCATTTGGTAAAACCGTTGATGGTCGCGAGACTTATCCGCCTGCAGGTAAATATAAGCCACGTATGTTGGTAACCGAACGTGATAAATATCATGATCATGTACTTGCGCCCAGTGGTAAGGGCAGTAATGCACCCTGGCAAATTGTTTGGGCTCGCCGAGTATTGAGAGCCCCCTCAGTTGATGACAATACGCTGATTGAACTTATCGGCGCTTTGCTGGAAGCTGGAGAGCAAGCGGGCTTATTTAATTGTGTTCATTCAGATGGACAAAAGAGTACTTATGCGCTGCATAGTCAGGCAGCACGCTTATATGGTTCTGGTAAGAAATTGGTTTGCGAACAGTCTGGCGATAGCCTATTTCGTCCAGATTTTGAAGCTGAGTTATGGCTTGATGCACCGGCGATGGGGTATAGAGATGATTATAGTTATTACTCTTATACGACGCTTAATGATCGAGAAGTTTATTACGGTAGCCGGTATAGGAAGGGTGCATTACGGCGTGTGTTTGCTTTTGAACACACTGGATTGTTGACAACGGAAGAGCGCGAATCCCTTGAAATGCAGTTTAATGCCGGTGGGCATGCCGATGACCCTAATGTGCTTACCGCAACATCGACGCTAGAGATGGGTATTGATATTGGTGATCTTTCTACCACTATGTTGTGCTCGGTGCCGCCTACTGTGGCGAGTTACTTACAGCGAATAGGTCGTGCAGGCCGGAGTACGGGAACAGCGTTGGTTCTTTCTGTTATTAATCAGCGCCCCCATGATTTATTTTTCTACGCACGGCCTAAAGAGCTACTGAACGGTGATGTAGAGCCACCAGGCTGTTGGCTGGATGCCACAGCTGTGATTGTTAGGCAATATTTGGCTTTCTGCTTTGATACTGGGGTAGAGCAAGGAGTGTTGCTTGACCTTCCTAGCTCAGGAAAGCAGCTAATTGATGAAGTACTAATTAATCATGCGGGGCATATACCATCGCTCATTGAGTGGATGACGTCCCATGAAGCTGATCTTCAACAGCGTTTTATCCAACGTTTTGCCAATGACTTTGTAGTTGGTAGTGATACTCCAGACGAATTTATGCGTGAAACGCGCAGTGAACGTTTGCGTGAGCGGATTGAACAGGCCGCCGCAGAATTCAATATTCAACGGCAATTATTAGCTAATGCTCGTAAGCGGCTAACAGATCAAAAGAAAAAGCTAGACCCCAAGCTGGATGAAGATGCGCTGGCAGAAATTGAGCGCGAGCAGAAAATTCTTAGTGCAAGAACGCGAAAGCTGGGTGAGGTTTCGGCGTTAGAAGTGCTAACCGAGCATGGTTTATTGCCCAACTATGCTTTTCCTGAACGCGGTGTGCGCTTCTCCGGTACTACCTATAACCAACATGCTAATAAGCCTGGACAACCCCAGGTTAAAAAAGAAGACCGCCTAAAGAACTATGAAATAGTTCGAAGTGGTGCTTCTGCCATTCGAGAGCTTGCCCCCGGTAACCATTTTTATACTCATAGCCATGTGTTTGATATTCAACAATTGGAGCTAGGTAGCAAGAGCCAGCCTCTGTTAGAAGAGTGGGCGGTTTGTGGTCAGTGTGGGCATATGCGTACCAGAGATGAGGTTGTTAAGCCCGATGCTGTGCCTGCCTGCCCGCAATGTGGCTATGATGGTATGGAAGGGCAAACAGACCAAGGGCAACATCGTTCATGTTTGCCGTTTCACCGCTCTCAGTCTGTATCGTACATGGAGTATTACGATAGTCTGTCGGGTGATAAGGGTGAGGAGCGAGAAAACGAATATTATCGCTTAGTGACTAGTTTCGATCATACGGTTGCACAGGCATCTGGTGCGGTTGGTGATGATGGCTTGCCTTTTGGTATTGAATATCGCTCCGCTATAAGAATGCGTGAATTGAACACCGGTTATATGGATCAAACACCAGAGATTGCATTTGGTAATGATACTAAGGTCCCTGAAGGTTTTGACGTGTGCAATGGTTGTGGAATGGCCGTTATGCCTGGTAAGACTCGCTCCGACGTACAGCATCGTAAAAGTTGCCCGGGGCGCCGTTTAACCGAGGCGTTACATAGGGAGGGACAAACGGGGTCTGCCTATCAGTGGGAGCAAACTTGGTTGTATCGAGAGCTACGCTCAGAGGCAATTCGATTATTACTGCCCGATGTAGAAACAGCGGATATAGATACACTTGAAGCTGCTATTTACCTGGGTATGCGTTTACGCTTCCAAGGTGACCCCGCTCACCTAATGGTTAAGCCTCAGGTTATTCCCGATCATCAAGATGGAGTAACTCGCCATTATTTGGTTTTGATGGATGCGGTGCCTGGGGGAACTGGGTTTTTGAAGGCTCTTTATCAACAAGAAGATGATCAAAAGCGAGCTGGAGAAGGAATTGTTGAAGTTCTAACACTTGCTAAGAACGCCTTGGAAACCTGTGATTGCCGCCGTTTACATCAAACAGATGATGATACAGATGGCTGTTATCGCTGCATCCGAACTTATCACATGCAACATCGCTCTGAGAATATCAGCCGTGAGGTAGGCATTAGCCTGTTGTCTAGTCTGATTGAAGCTTCAACGCGTCGTGTAGTTAAAGATGCAATAGATGAGATTAAAATTGAAGCATTGTTTGGCAGTGTGCTCGAGAAACGCTTCGTTGATAAATTACAGCGCTGGGTTGAGGAGCAAAAGGGCCAGTGGCTTGAAACATTGATTAACGGTAAACGCGGTTTCCGTTTTGTAATTGGTAAACCTGAGCGCGGTTGGGAGATCGAGTTGCAACCGCAACTGGGCAGTGGCCAGGGTGTGGCGATTGCTTGTCAGCCAGACTTTATGCTGCGCTGCGATGATGCGGAAATTAAACCCATGGCCATTTTTACCGATGGCTTTGAATTTCATGTAGAGCCAGAAAAAGAAGAGTGCAGGCTAGCCGATGACATTCAAAAACGCAGGGCCATTATGGAAAGTGGTCGTTACTTAGTGTGGAGTGTGGCTTGGAATGACCTTTTGGATAATGAAGATGATGCTCGTTTGGATTTCCTTCAAGCACCTGTTGTTAGTTACGTTCTTAAAGGGCAAGCTGAAAAGAGCCTTAGAATGCAAGGGCTGCCAGTCCCTGATATTAATGGTGTGACTTCTAATCCTTGGGAGCAATTTAAGGCTTACCTTTCTTGCCCCTTTGATACTAGTTGGACACTTTTGGCAGAGTATACCGCTGGTATAGCCCTGAGTACTTTTGCCTTGCAGGGTAAGGGTGTTGATGTTTCTGCAATGCAGCAAGCTACTGATATCTGGCGAACAGGTTTCAATCCGCCGTCGATAACAGAGGATGGAGGTGATTGGCTTTGGTGGTCTTCACGTATTTCATTAACTGAAGATATGTTGGCTTACGCGCAAACTGAGGAACTTTCAAAGCATGAATTTGATCGTTTGCGTATAGCTCTTCGCTTGGAAGATTCTCACGCCGAGCGAAAAAAAGGCAAAACTTATTTACAACGTTGGCGTCAGTTTTTAGCTATGCTGAATTTCTTTCAGTTTTCTAATAACCATACGTTTTTTACAACATCTGAAGTTATTGATGGCATAGCGCCAGAGCTACCGATTGATTTGGGTGCTGGTTTAACTAACGAGTGGGAAGAAGTTTTAGATGAGGCTGCAGGTAGTTTGGGTCCTCTGATTAGAGCAATGGCTGCGGCTAAATGCCATATTCCGGAGGTTGCTTATGAGTCGGATGATGTGTCACAGGATGCATTTGCAGAACTAGCCTGGCCGAAAAATGCACAGAAGATTGTATTGCTGATTGGTGATCAGAGCTCCTTTGCTGATAAATGGTCTAGTGCTGGTTGGAAAGTATTTACAGATAAGGATGTTTTGGCATTGGGAAGGGCTGAAATAGTAGCTCAGTTGCCTAAATAACAGGAGATTAAAATGGCACAGTTAATGTTGCATCGAGAGGTGCTAAAAAGTTTTGGAAAGCTACCTTCTAAGGTCCAGAAAAAAGTTTACGAACTTATAAGGAAATTTGATGAAGATAGCACACAGGCGAGTATTCATCTTGAACCTTTAACCCCGATGGTGAAAGACAAGAAGGTGCGTAGTGCTCGTTTGGGGGATGATTACCGAGCTATTGTTATCGCTCCCGAGAAAGGGGATACCTATCTTCTCATGTACGTGGATCACCACGATGAAGCATATCGGTGGTGTGCTAATAAACAGTTTGAGGCACATGGTAAGTTGGGAACCTTGCAAGTCTTCGATGTTGAAGCGGTTGAAAGGGTTGTCGACGAAGAAATTTCAAAGACCTCAGCCAAGATTGTAAAAGAACACTATCCACTTGATGACCTGTCAGATGAGGAGCTTTTTCATGCAGGCGCTCCAACAGCACTTATACCTGCAATTCGAGCGGTAAGAAACGATACAGCCTTTGAACAGCTTGTAGATTATCTTCCGAAAGAAGCACAACAAGTTTTATTTGGTGTAGTTGCGGGTCTTTCGCTTGATCAATCATTGGAAGAAATGCTCGGAGAGACAGATACAGCCCCTATTGAGCCAGCCGGACCTGGTGACTTCTCGCACCTTGCTGAAGTATCCAATATTGATTTGGTACTGGTAGAAGGGGAGGAGGCCCTACGAGAGATTCTTAGCGAAGACATTGAAGAGTGGAGAATCTTTCTTCACCCGTATCAGCGAAAGTTGGTCGAGTGGAATGTTAAAGGACCAATGAAAATTAATGGCGCAGCGGGTACTGGAAAAACAGTTGCCTTGATGCATAGGGCGGTTTGGCTTGCAGATCAAATGGCTGATGATGAGAAAATATTAGTAACCACATATACCACTAATTTATCTGTAACCATTAAAGCGTTGATTGAACAAATGAGCCCAGCGCTTAGTAATAAAATTGAAGTAACAAATTTGCATCAATTGGCTCGCACAATATGCCATCGATCTGGCTGGCGAGGAAAGATTGCCGAGGACGATGATTGCCACGCAATATGGGATGAGCTCTATAAAAAAAATTCAGGACCTGACTTTGAGTTTGATTTTGGTGATTTAGTTGATGAATACGAACATGTGGTTGATCGTATGGGCATTGATAACGAAGAGGCCTATTTAACTGTTGTGCGTTCAGGCCGTAAGCGAATTAGTAGGAAGCAAAGAAAGAAGCTCTGGAAGATTTTTGCAGAGTTTCAACGAGAGTTGACGAAGCGAAACATGCTGACATTTGAGGGTGTAGTCCATCAAGCTCGGCTGGCAGTAGAGCAAGGGAAATTCCCAAAGTATCGCCATGTTTTAGTAGATGAACTTCAAGATTTTGGTTTAGAGGCTTTACGACTACTCGCTGCTATTTCGCCAATTTCTGAAGCCTTGCCTAACCCTATATGCGTTGTGGGTGATGGACACCAGCGTTTATATGGGAATGTCCCAATAGCATTAAGCCGTGGCGGCATTGATGTAAGAGGGAGGTCTCGCCGCTTTAAAATTAATTACCGTACTAGTGAACAAATCCGTTTATTAGCTCATGGCATTCTCAATAATATGGAAATAGACGACCTTGATGGAGGTACGGCTGATACGACTGGTGATAGGTCTGTTTTCAGAGGGCCAGAACCTCAGGTTGTGGAGTGTGACTCTTCTAATACAGCCGCTAAAGCTGTTACTGCATGGGTGCAAGGGTTACTTAAGGCTGGCTTAGGGAGTCATGAAATTTGTGTAACGCCAGCTGATGATGCGATTTTGAGTAGTCTTGAAGAGGCTGGGATACCAACTCTTGAGCTAAAACCGCGCCAACGGGATCCCGGGCAAGAGGAGCAGGGAATTCGTTATGGAACTAAAAAGCGGATTAAGGGCTTGGAGTTCAAGGCTGTTGCTTTGTTAGAAAACTCAGGCAGTGATGATAGAAGTAATAAGTTTTCTGATTATGTAGCAGCTACACGTGCTAGGGAGCATTTGCTGTATATTCAAAGTGCCAAATAAAGTGGCGCTGGTTATCTGTTATTTTTTTAATCACAGTCCCCTACCTGACACAAAGGTATTGTGTCAGTTTGCCAAGCCCCGTGAGCGGCTGGCTGATTGGTCAAAGTGCGTCTGTAGCTTACACAATTCCCTGAATCGCCAAGCTGTCAATTAGACATGTAAGTGACTGATAATAAATGGCATGTCATGCCCAGTAGATTTAATGTAACGAACACTGGAGAGCAGATTCTGGCTGCATTCTTTTGCTGGTAATACAACTCTATAGATCTGTGGGGAACATCGAAAGTGTACAAGGGGCTATTCTGGTGCCTGAAGAGAACGCAATAATATTTATTGAGCCTGTCAGGTCACGAACGACGGGTTGCTGAAGTGATGGGGTGACCCCGAAAGCTGAGCGCTACACTATATGGTAGGTTGGGCCTTACCCGCCTCTCTTGATTTAGGTTGAAAAAGGGAGGGAACTACTTCTTTAGTTTACTTAGAGTCGGCCATAGATAATAGTATCTTTGGCCGCTTCTATTAGGTTACCAGCCTAGATAGTCAGCCATAGAACTATCGACTTCACGGAAAGGGTAGTTGTGAAGCGAATTTAAACTACGCTGATATTCGCCTTCGTTTTCTCTATCTGCCCAGGCGCTGATTGTTACTCTTGGGCCAGTGCTTGGTTTGTTCATATATTGCCTTAAGTCGAACCAGAAAGTTAATAGATGGTCACCTATCTTTATGTAACAAGAGAACTCTACCGAGCGACGATTGCCTGTAAAGCCCCATAGGTAGTAATGAGTATGGCCGATTATTTCATTTTCGTTGTTATAAGCTACGCCGCCACAATAAATGCTGCTATGACGTGGAAGTGTATTGATTGGCCAATCTTGGTATAGGCGTAAGTATTTGTTATTTCCTTGAAAGCATTCCAGGGGCATCATTGGAGGAACAAAGCACTCACCATCGTATAGTTCTGAATGTTCATTCCAAAGCGTTCGCCAAGAATTAAGATTGGAAAATTTATTTAGCTCGCTGGGGAAATCGTGCTGCACAATGTCTGGTAGGTTAAGGCTCTTATCTATCCTATCTTCTGCCCAAAAATGATCGACATCGAGATTAAATAGCCTTCTAAAATTATAGAATTCAGAAAAGTCCGCGCGCGCGTAATGTTGATTACGATTGGCTCTCTTTGATGCCTTTAATAGGTTCCAATTACTGTACTGGGCTATTTTAGCTATTTGCTCTAACGCTTGGTGTCTGGGTATATTAAGGCAGTGTTGGATATCTTTAGCTCTTCTTTTTAAGCGGCAAATAGACCAGTCAGTTATTTCAATACGATTATTCATAGGAATCCTCTTAACAAAAGTTAGGTAGGGACCCACTGCCTGATTAACATTAAGAGGTTAAATCTAATAAGATTTGATGCTCGTCCCATAGGGTTTGCTGTTGTGGGTCGCGTACGCCGAGCTAGCGGGTAAAGCTTAACTAAAAATGTGTTGTAGGGCAATGGTCCTTGGGCACCCTGGTTTATGGGGTCGCACTAGACGAGAATAACCTTGTGTTGCAACTCAATCTGCACCTATACCTTCTGTGGGCCTAAGTTGTGCTAAATTGTGAATCAATTCCCATCTTACATTGAAGTAACTCATGAGCTTATCTCGTTTGGCCTTAAAAATACAAAAGCTGTTTGCTAGGGATGAGGTACGCAGTAGCGTAATGATAAGCAAACCGAAAGAGACCACACCGAGTTCATCAGGGTCGACAAGTTTTCCAAGCAGCCGTGTGAGTTCAAAGCCGCGGGGTCGGATGATTTGCGCGGGCAGTCTCGACTTGACGCTCTTCCATATCAAAAAATAGTCGTATATTTGCCTTTAGAGTGTTCAGTTGAACTGGGTATTAGCCGCGAAGCATGTGGCTTTTCTACCACTGGCCAAGATGCTCTTGGAGAAACCACAG
>MAAA01014144.1_pt1 | contig 18246 bp, 12 predicted proteins | sample 1115971 | NCBI WGS metagenome assembly MAAA01 (sample SAMN04961123, study PRJNA320927) | seawater metagenome | isolation source: sample BD02T6 sea water enriched with oil for 6 days | place: USA:Gulf of Mexico | collected 2013-07-27 | reverse complement strand
CTTCGACCGCGTAATTGCCAACCCACCGTTTTCACAAAACTACCAAAAACTGGGCATGGAACATACAGGGCGCTTTCATACCTGGCTACCCGAAGGCGGTAAAAAAGCCGACTTTATGTTTGTGCAGCACATGGTGGCGTCGCTCAAACAAAACGGCAAAATGGCCGTGGTTATGCCCCATGGTGTGTTATTCCGTGGTGGTGAAGAAAAACAATGCCGCGCAAAACTTATCGAACAAGGCATATTAGAAGCCGTTATCGGTTTACCCCAAGGCCTGTTCTACGGCACCGGCATTCCGGCCTGTGTATTGGTAATAAACAAAGCCCAAGCCGCACAGCGTAAACACGTAGTCTTCATCAATGCCGATCGCGAATACAAAGAAGGCAAAAACCAAAACCAATTGCGCCCAGAAGACATTGAAAAGATCAGCCACGTATATCAACAAATCGCTGACCTAAGCAATCAAGAAAATGAAGAGCTAAGCAACATAGCCAAGTACGCCCGCGCCGTACCCGTAAGCGAACTAGAAGACGAAGGCTACAACCTAAACATTCGCCGCTACGTAGACAACAGCCCAGCACCCGAACCACACGATGTAAAAGCTCACCTAAACGGCGGCATTCCAACAGTAGAAGTCAGCGCATTGCAAAGCTATTGGGATAACTACACCGGCTTACAGCAGGCGCTTTTCAATACAAAAGAAACAACCGAGCAAATCAACAAGGCAGGCTACCAAGCGTTTAATGAAATCATCGGTGATAAAGCCAGCATAAAAACCACGTTAGAAACTTACCCCGCGGTCATGCAAAAACACCAAGCCCTAAGCGACCAGCTAAACAACTGGTGGGATAAAACATTCGCCCCAGCATTTCATAAACTAGGGGATGAGCTAACTGGCTCTAAAGGGGTATTCGCATTACGCCGTGAATCACTCAACAGCATTGTGGATGCACTGCTACCAGAGAAGCTATTAAGCATCTATCAAATCCGTGGGGCCATGGCCAGCAACTTCAAAAATTCAGAAGCCGAATTAAAATCCATCGCCAACTCAGGCTGGAATGCTGAACTGATTCCCGATGAAGAAATCTTACAATCACAGTTTCCAGAAGTGCTGGCGGATATCAAAAAAGACCAAGCCCGTATTAACGAACTAGATGCCTTGTTCGCAGCGGCCAACGAAGTATCTGACGACGAAGCTAGTGCCGACGATAACGAAGAAGAAAATGAAAGCGGCGTGTTACCTAAGGCACAAGTGAAGGAGTTAAAAGCCTCACAAAAAGAAAACAACGGCCAACTGCGTGATTTAAAGAAAGAGTTAAAGTTTGCGAAAAAAGAAGACGAAGCCAGAGCCAAAGAACTTGAAACACAAATAGAAGTTCTGAACAAAGCCAATACAACCATTGATGAAAAACTGGCCCAACACACCGCCCTAGAGAAAGAACTTAAAGAACTAAAATCAGGCATTAAAGAAGCCGAAAAGAAAAAAGACGACTTGGTAGAAAAAGCCCGCGAGAAAATCACACCAGAGGAAGCGAAAGAATTAATCGAAGAGCGCTTCAAACAATTAATGCAAGCCAGCTTTGACCAATACCTGCGCCAACTTGTTACGCACTTAGTGAAAGCCGTAGAAAACCTACACGGCAAATACGCAGTAACCGTAAAAGACATTCTAACCGAGCGTGATCAACAGGCTGAATTGTTGGGTGGTTTCTTGCAGGAGTTGGGTTATGAGTGAGCTAACTATTATTCCAGATGGTTGGCAAAAACGATCATTAATTTCACTAGCTGATTATGTCAATGGTTATTCTTTTGGGCCAAGTGACTGGGCTGAAGATGGTAGGTTGATTATTAAGATCGAGCAGCTTAATAACCCAAATGCAAAAGGAGCTAGGTTTTCCGGCGATATTTCACCTGCTTATCATATCGTAAATGGCGATTTAATTTTTTCATGGAGCGCAACTCTAAAAGCTGAGTTCTGGAGGGGAGAGCCTGGTGTACTAAATCAACATTTGTTTAAAGTGATTCCAAGTTCTGATGTAAACATGCAGCTATTACAGAAGCTTTTAGAGTTCTATATGGACGAGTTGGCTGCTGGGAGCCAAGGGTCAACGATGAAGCATATTACTCGTGCAGAACTAATTAAGTTTCATGTAGCGCTTCCTGTTGATAAAGACGAACAACAAAAAATCGCAAAAATCCTAAGTACCGTTGATAGCCTAATCGAAAAAACTCAAACCCTCATTGATAAATACACAGCCATCAAGCAAGGCATGATGGCCGATCTGTTCACCCGTGGCATTGATATGACCACAGGCGATACGCTAAACTCAAAAAGCGGAAAGCTCCGCCCCAGCGTTGAAGACGCCCCCGAACTTTACAAACAAACAGAACTGGGCTGGGTGCCGAAGGAGTGGGAGGTATTACCTTGTGATAGCTTGTGTGAACGAATATGTGTAGGAATCGTTATTCAGCCAACTCAATATTATGCTACCGAAGGTGTTCCAGCCTTTCGGTCAGCAAATGTTAGAGAGGATGGTGTAGATCCGAAAAATTTTGTCTATATCTCGGAAGAATCTAATAATTTACTAGCTAAAAGCCAGATAAAAACTGGCGACGTACTGTCTGTAAGGACTGGTTATCCAGGAACAAGTGCAGTAGTTCCTAAGGAATTTAGTGGTTGTAATAGTATCGATATTTTAATTTCGACACCAAATAAGAGTGTACTCTCAAAATACCTTTGTGAATGGATAAATTCAGATTATGGAAAAGGCCAGGTGTTGAAAATGCAGGGAGGGATTGCTCAGCAGCATTTTAATGTTGGCGATATGAAAGAGCTACTAGTTGGAGTGCCCTGTAAAAGTGAGCAGCAACGTATTGTTGAAAGGTTTGATGCCATAAAAAATAAAATACAAATCGAAAAAGATGTGTTTCATAAGTATAGCGAGCAGAAAAAAGGCCTTATGCAAGACCTTTTAACAGGGAAGGTAAAGGTTTAACTATGGAAGTGACTACGCTTGACCTAGTAAAGGATGCCTATCGTCGCTTAAAAAGTCATATTTACTATGATTCGACAAGCCTGCACCTACGCAAAGATATTTGTATGTTTGAAGCAAATCCTGTGGCTTTTGAAAAAGAGCTTAATAAGCTTTCTACTATGTTAGATGGTGATGAGGGTTCAGAGGATTATTGGAATGACTTGTGCAATCGAATTACAACTACATTTGGTGTAAAGAAATTTGGCGAAGCCGGTAATATCGATAAGGCAATTATCCATAGTCAATTTAAAAACAAGAGCTTTGAAGTTAAGCGTGAAATCGTATTTGCAGAGATACCGGTTCAGCTGAATATTATTAGTACGCTGTTTGTACAGTTTTTTGGTTGTCGTATTGAGAAGGATTTCGCGTCTACACCATATGGAAATAAACTGGATGATTGCAAGCAAGGGTTTTCCAAGGTACTTAAACCTGGGTTAAAGCTGTATCGACCTTATCATGATGAATATAAGCGCTGGAGAAACCAGGCTATTCAACGTGTTAAAGCGCTTGATGAGGTGGGTAAAAACTCTGTATTGATTAGTCTGGATATCAAAGACTTTTATTATTCGGCTAGGGTTAACTTAGAAGAGCTTAAATCACAACTCATTGATAAAGATAGTAGTGATTTAAAGAGTTCCGTATTCGATTTGCTTTATAGAATTCATGAACAGTATGCACAGACAATTAAAGCTGAAGGTCTAGATCTAGGTCTTCCACTGCCGATTGGTTTGATGTCCTCTGGTTTATTAGCCAATTGGTACCTTGATCGCTTTGACCGGCAGCTATTAATGACACTGAAACCAGAATATTATGGCCGTTATGTAGATGATATGCTTGTGGTTTTACCTATAAAGAACGGTAGTACAATTGAATCTAAAGATGATTTTTTAAGCGACACCTTTTGTTTAAAAAAACTATTTGAAAAGCACGGGACGGTCCAGGAAGAAAACATAGAGTATAAGTTTTTAGAAAAAGGGCTAATTAATTTAACTGTTCAGTCTGAGAAACTTAAAGTTATTCATTTTGTGTCAGATGAGCTAACAAGTTTGTTAGATAAGTATATTAACGAAAGTAAACGTGACTCCAGTGAATATCGACTTATTGCAGATCGAGAAGCTATTAATGCAGACTTTGATGCTCATGCATTTAACTTGGAGTATAACCAAACTGGTCAAGGCTTAACGGATATAAAGAGCTTTTCAGATGATAAATATGGAATATCTTATTATTTAGGGAAAAAACTTGATCTGGCTTTACAAGATGCATTGATTGATGAAGAAGTTGGTAATCGTAAATTACTAAGATTGTTTAAAGGTCCGATGGCAATAGAGCTTTATCGTTTGTGGGAGAAGTTATTTACTTATTTATTTATCAGTAAGGATATGAAATCTTTTCATCAATTGATGCATCAAATATTAGGGGCAATAGGACATCTTAAAGAGAAGAATTCCTCTGACAGATATAAAAAATTTGAGCGACATTATATCTATCATTTATTTATGTCTGCTGGTATGGCATATTCTTTAAAGCCTTCTTTGTTAACTGACTCTGAGAAGAAAAAGTTAAGTAATATCTTTGAAGATTACTCTGGTTTTGAAAACTTTTATAAATTTATCGAGGGTATTCGAAGCTCGAATATGGTTAGGCATCGTTATATTCAATGTCCTATTTTGAACTATTCTGAAGCGGATAAAATAGGGCATGCTGATCTCATACATAATGATGCATATTTTTCTAAAGTAAAATCAAAAATAAAGCTTAGTGAGCACAAGAAATTATATTCGCCTCGTTTTGTGAATTTTGATGAGGTAATGTCGTTTGAGATTTTGCAAATCATTAGGTCATCTGGCCGTGGTACATTCGATAATAATAAAGACCTGCAAGGTTCAGCATTTAAAATTTACTATCAATTAAACTATTTAGAAAAAAAATTAGTATCAGAGGTAGATGCAAAGAAGCGACTATTTTCTATAAGTAATTCTTCAAGTAACTCTAAACCTCAGGTAAAAAAAATTGATATAGCCGATGAAGATAAACTAGAAAAGCTAAAGGTTGGGTTGGTTAATATGGCTATTCCCACTGAAGTGGTTAGCCAAGAATATCTAAGAAAACCTGTAGTTTCAGCAGAACGTAAAGCATATATTCATCGTATTTTGAATGATTCTCTGAATGTATCAGCTGATATATTGGTGTTTCCTGAAATATCAATTCCTGTGTCTAGCCTATTTTGGATGGCTGATTATGCTAGGAAAAATCAGAAGGCTATGATCTTTGGTTTGGAACACTGGGTTGTTAATAAGTATGCCTTAAACTTCATTGTAGAATTATTACCGATCAAAATTGATGGTTATCGTTCTTTAGTGATGAATATTCGGTTAAAAAATCATTACTCCCCTGGTGAGACGGATATATTGACTGGTTATGGGTACAAAGTGCCTAAAAATAAAAAAGAGCGTTATGACCTGATTAAATGGAAGGATATTTCGTTTACGGCATTTAACTGTTTTGAGTTATGTAATATTGAACATCGGGCATTTTTCAGATCAAAAGTTGATGTTCTTTTTGCCAGTGAGTTTAATCGAGATATTCCTTACTTCTCTAATATTGTCGAATCTTCTACCAGAGATTTGCACTGCTTTATTGCTCAGTCTAATGATTCCCAATATGGTGATAGCCGCTTAGTACAGCCTACAAAAACTGTAGCAAGAGATATTGTTAATATTAAAGGGGGTATTCATCCAACTGTGATTGTCGGTGAATTGAATATTAAGGCGTTAAGAAATTTTCAAGTACTGGAATACAACGGTCAAATAAGCGATGGAAAATTCAAACCAACGCCTCCTGACTTTGAAAAGAAGAATGTATTAGATAGGATAGGGGCTGATGTCTGAATACCAATTTGTAGAAAAGCCACCTCTTAACCAATTAACCTGCATGAATCGGACGGAGGTTTACAATGCCCATTAATCAAACCCTAGAGCAGTTACTCTCGTTATTACGTGAGTTGTGCCGTTTGTCTAACGAAACTGAATGGGTAGAGTTTAAGCATAATAACGCTGACCCTGTAATGATAGGGGAATATATATCTGCATTGGCGAATTCGGCGGCGCTTATGGGCAAACAATCGGCTTATGTCGTGTGGGGTATAGAGGATGCTAGTCATGATGTTATCGGTACTCAATTTAGCCCGTCTACCGCTACGCACAAGCAACAGGAATTAGAAAGCTGGTTGCTGCAAAAAATGGCACCTAAGATAGACTTTCAATTTTATGAGTTTATGGTGGCCGATGAGCACTCAGTGGTGATTCTTGAGATTCAAGCGGCCACTCATACGCCTGTGCAATTTGATGGCACTGAATTTATTCGTGTAGGGTCTTATAAGAAAAAGCTTAATGATTTTAAAGAAAAAGAGCGTGCTCTGTGGCGCATTTTTGATAAGACACCTTTTGAATTTCAGGCTGCTGCCGAGAATTTAAGTGTCGAGAAGGTTTTAAAATTATTAGATTACCCAGCTTACTTTGATTTAACCGATCAAGCTTTACCAGAAGGGCGTGATGGTATCTTGTCAGCATTAGAAGCCGAGCGGTTTATAACTAAGCATGATAATGGTTTATGGAACATCGCTAACCTAGGGGCTGTTTTATTTGCCAAAAAGCTAAAGGATTTTCGTCACCTCACACGTAAAGCAGTACGTGTAATTTTGTACCGTGGGAATAACCGTGTTGAAACTATTAGAGAGTTAGAAGGTAGTAAGGGTTATGCACTTGGTTTTGAGGGCTTGATTGATTACATTAAAACCTTGCTGCCATCGAATGAAGAAATAGGTAAAGCCTTTCGTAAGGAAGTACCTATGTATCCCGAACTGGCGATACGTGAATTGGTTGCCAATGCAATAATTCATCAAGACTTTTCACTTACGGGGACGGGACCGATGATCGAATTATTCGATTCTCGTATGGAGATAACCAATCCAGGGCTTCCATTGGTTGATACTGATCGATTTCTTGATACACCACCCCAAAGTCGTAATGAAGTATTGGCTTCCTTTATGCGTCGAATTAATATCTGTGAAGAGCGTGGCACCGGAATTGATAAAGTAGTCTTTCAAACGGAATTTTATCAATTGCCTGCGCCTGTGTTTGAAGTAACGGATAAGCATACTCGTGCGATTCTTTTTTCCTACAAAGAGTTCTCAGATATGGACAAGGAAGATCGGATTCATGCGTGTTATATGCACTGCTGCCTTAAATACGTAAATCGTGAACATATGAATAATACATCCTTACGGGCACGCTTTAGTATCGAAGCTAAGAATAGTGCAATGGTAAGCCGGATTATTAAAGATACTACTGAAGCAGGGCTTATTCGGCCCTATGATTCAGCGGCTGGCAGTAAAGCCATGAGGTATGTTCCGCACTGGTCATAATTTGCTTGACCGTTGCTTGATTGGAAGGCCATATAATAGGCCTGAAAATACTACAGCCTAGTGTTTATAGGGGCTCCCTTACTATGTTTCATTTGACTGGGTAGGGTGTGAAGCCCTAATTTGTGGTTTTTGGTGAAAAATATGAGAAATACACGCTATAGAAGTAGCGTTTCAATGGATTATCACTGTGTCTGAATACCAATTTGTAGAGAAACCACTCCTAAACCAACTGGCCAGTATGAACTGGATGGTAGTTGATCAGCCAGCGGGCATTCCAAATGACCCTGCCAAAAGCCTACGCACCAGCTTTCGAGAAGTGGTGATTAAAAACGAATTCATTAAAGCCGTTAATGCAATTAACCTGTATGAAGGCAAACCGTGGCTAACCCCTGAGCAGTTAGAAGGTTTATACGAAGACTTTACCAACTTTGGTGTACGCAGCTTATTAGAAAATAATCAGCAATTTATTGAGCGTTTAAATAAATGGCAAGTAGATGAAAATATAATTACAGGTGAGCAAAACCCTGTGGTTAAAATCATAGACTTCGATAATTGGGATGCCAATAGCTTTGTGGCCATTAATCAATATCGCCTTGATACACCGGGCGGGGTTAAAGAATGCATCATTCCCGATATTGTATTACTGGTGAATGGCCTGCCTTTGGTGGTGATTGAATGTAAGGATGTTAATAGTTTTACATCTGACCCAATGCACCAAGCGGTTGAGCAGTTACGCCGCTATGCCGATTTACGTGAGCCAGAAGGTTCGCAGCTTAAAGAGGGCGAATCAAAGCTGTTTTATAGCAACCAACTAATGGTGGGGACCTTCGGCGATGATGCTAAGTTTGGCACCATTACCTCCAGTGAAGAGTATTACTTTAACTGGAAAACCATTTACCCAGACGAAACTGAATACATAGACCCTACAACGGGCAAGCACCGCCCGCAAGAAACCCTTGTGCAAGGCATGCTGCACCCACGCCGCCTGTTAGATATTACCCAAAATTTCACCCTGTTTATGGATGCGGGCAAGCAGCGCATTAAAATCATTGCCCGTTACCAGCAGTATCGTGCGGTGAATAAAATCATTCGTCGTATTCGTAATGGCGATACCAGTATGGAGCGATCGGGTGTGGTGTGGCATACCCAAGGCAGTGGTAAGTCACTGACCATGGTGTTTTTGGTGCGTAAAATGCGCAGCCAAGATGACCTAAAAGATTACAAAGTATTAATGGTGAATGACCGCAAAGACCTAGACAAGCAATTAGCTGAAACAGCGGCGTTAACCGGTGAAACCGTGTATCGCATTAGCAGTAGCGACCAAGTAAAAGAAAAGCTTAAAGATGATTCATCTACCTTGAATATGGTGATGATTCATAAATTCCGTGAAGCGGATGATAGCAATATACCTGACTATATTAACGATGCTTTAGAATCAGAAGAACAGTTGAATGAAGTAGCCGAGCCTAAAAAGCCGTATGGCGACGAGAACGTAGTGGCCTTGTTTGAAAGCTTTGGTGTAGTGAACGCTTCAGACAAAGTACTCATCATGATTGACGAAGCCCACCGTACACAGCGTGCAGGGCAAGACAAAGCCAGTTTATCGGATAACTTATACGATGCCTTTCCAAATGCTACTCGCTTGGCCTTTACCGGCACACCGTTAATTGCCGACCATCATGATGACCCAACGTGGAAGCGCTTTGGTAACAACCCAGACGAGCCGTACATTGATGAATATAAGCTGCAAGATGCGGTAGACGATGGCGCAACCCTACAAATTCTGTATGAAGGTAAAACAGCCGACACGGCCATTTATGACAAACACGGTTTTGATACCAAGTTTGAAAACCTATTTAAAGACCGCACCGATGAAGAGATTGCTGCCATTCGCCAACGCTATGGTGCAACCGGCGATGTACTAGAAGCCGAAGACCGCATTGAAGAAATAGCCAATGATTTGGTGAAACACTATGTGCAAAAGGTATTGCCAAGTGGTTATAAGGGCCAGGTTGTATGTTCATCTAAACAAGCAGCATTACATTATCAAACCTATATTCGTAAAGCCCTTAAACAATGGGCAAAAGATGAGCTAACTAAACCAAACACACAGCAAGATCACGAGCTGATTAAGCAAGTAGAGTTTATTGATGCCATTGTGGTGATTTCATCCGATGGTACTAATGAAAAAGCGGCGTTTGTAGCAGCCCGTAATGAGAAACGTGAAAAAGATGCCGTCGAAAACTTTAAGAAAAAGTTTGATACCGAAAAGCCAGATACAGGCATCGCCTTTTTGATTGTATGTGACATGTTATTAACCGGTTTCGATGCCCCTATTGAACAGGTCATGTACATAGATAAAAAGCTTAAAGAGCACAACTTGCTGCAAACCATAGCCCGTGTAAACCGAACCTACCCAGGTAAAACCGTGGGTTATGTGGTGGATTACATTGGTCTAACCGAAAACCTAAAAGAAGCGCTATCGCTGTATTCAGGTAAAGACCAGCAAGACATTTTAGATACCTTTAAATCGGTTGAATCTGAAATGCCTGTATTAGAAAGTCGCTTTAACCAGTTGATTCAATTATTTACGGGCAAGGGCGTAGATCAGATAGAAAAGTTGGTTAAACAGATACTGAAAACCGACGCTGAACGTTATGAAGTCACCGAAGCAGCGATTCAGGTATTAGAAGACATTAAAACCCGCGATAGCTTTAATGTATATTTGAAAAAATATATGCAAAGCATGGATATTATTCTGCCCAATAAATTGGCCGAGCCGTTTAAGATTCCCATGTACCAGTTCACTCATATACAGGCCAAAGCCAAAGAGCGCTACAAAGACGACTCGATTAACATTGGTGGTGCAGGTGAGAAGGTGCGTAAGCTAGTAAACGAACACCTAATTAGCTTGGGCATTAATCCTAAAGTACCGCCCATTGAACTATTCAGTGATAAGTTTATTACCGAAATAGACAAGCAAAAAGGCTCTAAAGCCGCCGCCAGTGAAATGGAGCACGCCATTCGTAAACACTGCAAAGTAAACGAAGGCGATGACCCTGTAATGTACAAAAACTTCAGTGAAAAATTAGAGCAAGTGCTGAAGAAGTACAACGAAAACTGGGACCAAATGTTGTTACAGCTTGATAGCTTGCGTGAGGAGATTGATATAGGCCGTGGTGATGACTCTGGCAGTGGCGACCCGTTTGCCGATTTGATTATCGATATAGCATTTGAAGGTGAATGCTCAAGTAAAGACCAAGCCGCAGTAACGATTGTAGTTGACCAATTAATGGATACATTGGCTGATACCATAGATACGTTGAACTTCTGGGATAGACCTGCACAGGTGACCACCCTAGAAGGCAAGCTTAATAAGGTGTTTATATTAAGTAAGGTCAAATCCCTTATTGTGAACAAAGCACAGCTCACCACAGACGTAATGGATTTAGCCAAGCGCCGTGAAGCTGATATATTGTCTAGTGCCCAAGCGAATGAAATGGACAGTGAAGAGGCGAGTGCATGAACATGGCCGCCACTCACCTGCATACGTACAAGGATATAGAGTACAGCCTAAAAAAGAGCGAACGCAAAACCACCAGTATCTACATTGAACGTGATGGCGGTGTATCGGTGTTGGCACCAGCACCGTTTGAGCATGACAAGATTGAACAAATCATCGAGAAAAAGCGCAGCTGGATATATCGTAATTTAGCCGAGTGGGAAGACTTAAACCGTACTCGTGTTCACCGTGAATACGTAAATGGTGAAAGCTTCTTATACCTAGGCCGCCACTATCGCTTACAGCTAGTAGACGCCGAGGTGCAAGAAGCGCCTTTGGTATTTTTACACAACCAGTTCTGTTTACGTAAAGATGCGGTTGAACAAGCGCCAGAACACTTCAAGCAGTTTTATAAAACCAAGCTGAATAAAAAGCTAAAAGAACGCCTAAAAATATACGTGCCAAAAATGGGTGTAGGGCCTACTGATGTGAAGGTGATGGAGCTACAAAATCGCTGGGGGTCATGTACAGCCAAAGGTGTTGTGAATTTCCATTGGAAGTGCGCCATGCTGCCTACGAGTGTATTAGATTATGTGGTGGTGCATGAGCTGGCCCATATTGAAAATCATAGTCATGACGCCGCCTTTTGGCGTACTGTAGAAAAAGTAATGTCTGGCTGTGAAGAGCAGAAGGTTTGGTTAAGACTTAATGGGGCGGGAATGAGTTTGTGATGGATAATGATAAACAGTTAAATGAGCATCCGTTAAAAGAGCATTTCTTTTTAAAATTAATTTATCTTTTTCTTGGAGTGTGTGTTTTTGTACCCATTCTTATATCTATCGGTATCAGTGGGTGGGGGGCTGTCCTAGTAAACTTTTTGTTGTCATTACTACTTCTAATTACAACAATTCCACTTCTACTGAAATGTATAAATCCAGGGCTAAGCTTTGAATATCACTTTGTTACTATTGTTGAGAGTTTAAAAACTGAAGGTAAAACAAATTCTAAATATTTAATGGAATATCTTGGAACTGTATCAACTATATCCCTGTTATATACTGCGTTAGGTTATGCTCGATTTGATCTTGATTTTATTAGGGACGAGTACTGGGCTTTCATACTACCCTTGCCTATTTTAATTTTGCTAGTGATGTCAGCGGTTAGTCTTGCTAGTGTGCTTTATAACTTAGGTTTATTAAATATAGTAAAAAATGAATCTAAATCTAAAATCAAGGACGGATTTCTATTGTTTTTTATTGGTACACCATTGCTGATTATCCAAATTTATTTTTTGCAGGTAGGGGTTAGAGCAATTGATAGTTTTAACCCAATTTCAAAGATGAATTATACAGATCAAAGAATTAAGCTTTATCACAATGATGCTAAATAATGACTTTTTACAAACAATAAAATATATCGAATTAGAACAAGATCAAGCTAAGCATGGTTTGAAACCGAGTTTCAATGAATACATTGATAGCGCTATTGAATTACAAAACAATTTTAAAGGTGCCGCTGACTTAGAGTTGGCTGTCGTTTACCTTAAAAAAGCCCTGCCTTTAACGAATAAAAACCAATATGCTAAATCGTGGGTGTATCATAATCTTGGGGTTTTACATTATACCGCCTATCTTGAAATGCCTTGTGGTGTAACTGAAAGTCTTAAATTATCACTAGAATACTTTAAGCAAGCGTTATCGTACTCAGAACGAAGAGCCTTTCTTCACAAAGTGGCTTCTACACTTACTCAAATAGGTAATGTTTATCGTAGGGCCTCGCGAGATGTATTATTCCCTGTTTCTAGTGATAAGTGTTACGAATTATCTGTGCAGTACCACCTTAAAGCGATGACTGTATTGGATAAGGGCCTGCCCCAAAATTTGGCTAATATATGTAGGAGTGAAATTTTGTTAAACTTATCATCAATATATTTTGATGATAATAGAGACGAAAAAGCTTGCAGATGCCTCGTGCAGTCATTCCAATATTTCATGAAGGACTTTGAATTTAGTCGTCAAGCCTACATTTTAGTTAACTACTCTCTAGTAAAGTCATTTTCGATTATATATTCAAGGCTAGAATATTTTTATGAAGGGCAGGATAAAAACATAATACTTGGTGATGTGCTAATTGCCGCCGGTTACTTAAGTTTGAATGCCAATGAAATAAAGATGATGAATCCCTTGGCAGATTTATCTAAACCAGAAGATTATATTTTAAACTTATACAGAAGAGCCAAATCTTCCGAGGGAGCAGAGCGACTAACGCAGTATCTTAAAGACGGTATGCATAAGCGTATGTCAGCCTCTACGGATCAGGAGGCTGATAGGATAGCCTGCACTGTTCAACTAGCGGCATCTTGTTTGGCTAGAATCAAGTCTGACCAGCGTTTAGACTTGGAGTCCTTTTCTATCCTAGAGCATTTCAGCGCATTGAGATTTACAGAAAACTGCATGCAGAGATGGATCAATCCTAGTAATAAATTTGATTTTCATATATGTAATATAAAAGGAGCTTTAGGATCTGCATACTATTTTTTAACCCACAACGCGCTAGCATTAGAGCATAACGATGCTGAATCACGAAACGTGATGATAGATGATTTTGTTGTCAGGATTAATGACTACTCATCAGAGGGTGGTTGTTTTAATCGCTTTTATGTAAATGATAAAAAGTTTATTGCCGACATAACGAAAGCGTGTAGATCCAGTGATCCGATTAATGAAATAAAGTTACTGGCCAATAAATATTATCATGACATTGAAACATTAAATATCAAAGCACTGGATATGAGTGAATATAGTGAAGTTTCTCAGAGTCATATTGAGGCTGTCACTAAGAAATATAGTGATATTGTTTGTATTAAGATTGATATTCAAAGCTCTTTTAAAAACATACTATTTGTTGTGTTACATCAGACAAGTGAAGGTTTACTAACTAAGAGTGTAGAGCTGACTTTACCTCTAGACTTGATTGATAGATTTGTGGATATATCTTCCAATGAAGATATATTTTCAATGACCTGGGATCTAAATTTTATTGATTGGAGTGAAATACTTCCTGAAGGTGTTAGTCGAGTGGCTCTATTACCCTCTTTTTGGGCCTCGTTTATTCCATGGGTTGCTGTTGGAAAGCATGGTGGCAGATTGATGGATATGGTCGATGATGTTGTTTGGTTACCCAGTATATTAAGTTTATATCATCATAATATAAGTTATACCGAAAGATCTTCTCATTATCAGCTGGAAGGGAAGGGAACCGCCTATAAACGATTAAAAATGTCAGGGGCTAGTACTAAATATCAGTTATTGGAATTGTTAACTACTAAAGATTCTTTTAGTTATTTTGGTCATGCTGAGCAAAAAGATGGATCGAAGGCTTTATTGAAATGTGGTGACTTTGATATACATGCAGATGAACTCCTTTCAGCGGTAAATGGTATGAGTTTAGTTGAAGTATGGGCGTGTCAAAGTGGAAAAAATATTCCTGACCTATTTTTAAGCAGTCCTGTAAATGAGCCATTTGGACTGGATATGACAATGTTAAAATTTGGGGTAGATAGTGCAATAGGTTCTTTATGGTCTGTGCCTGAGTTCTCGACACTGCATATTAAGAGCTATTATGATAAACAGAAGAGTTTAGGGGTTATACCTTCAAAAGCACTGTTGTCAGCTCAGAAGTGGTGGGTGAACACAGGTGTAGATGAAGTACTCACAAAAATTGAATTAACTGGTTTGGATTCGTATCTCAATTCTATTGGAGGCGACAATAATAGTCCCCCAGACTCTCTACTAGGGCCTATTAAAAATATGGCAGAGAAAGATGCCTGGGATCTAGAAGTCTTAAGGAGAAAGCTTAAGCATCCTTATGCTTGGGCTGCATTCCGATTTTGCGGATTGCCAGAGCATAAAGGGATTAGACGTGAGTCGGACTACTACAAACTAGATGAAAGCGAATGTTTAGAGCTATCCAGTTTAATTTCTGATTTAAATTTGAAGTCTGGGTTTGTTGAGATATGACTGATGAAGGTTTATACCCTATCGAAGACTGGTCTCTAACTGGTAGGTCAGCTTACGTTGAAAAAAATCGAGCAATAATTGAGCTGGTTATTTGCAGGGCAGTTGATATTTTGGGCGATAAGAAAGTGTTCGATGTCTTTAGGTCTGAAGAACAAGCAGTTGAAGAAGTAATAAAGCGTTTCTTAGTCGTTAATCTAAATCCGTCACAATTACCGAAACGTGACATAAGTTTATTCGGTGAATTACAGTTTTGGATTAAGCATAAAACAGGTGGAAGGGCTTCCTCCAAGAGTTTCTCAAAAGCTTGTACTGATCAGGTTGAGAGGGAGCTAGTATCTAATCACATTGGTCCTGAAGAGATTAGTATTGAAAATAGATTAGAATCTCTAAGTAATTCATTTGATACGTTTAATACACTAGTAGCCCCTGACATAGTGGGCTACTGGATGGGCGCAAATAAGAAATTATTAGATGAGTTTTCTATCCCTGCTGATGTGGTGGTCGAGCATGTAGGTTCAGAAGCTAAGAAAACCAAATACAAGGCGGATGCTACCTTTCGTTTTTGTTATCACTTTTTAGCGTTGAGTGAGAAGTTGGCAGGAGAAAATCACAGAGCTTCCTTCGAAGCTAAGTATTTAAAGAAGGGGCCTAATAAGCCACAGTACGTATCGGGTATTAAGGAAACTCATATTGATAAGCACAATGTTAGGTTATTTATCAAAAAAGTGATTCTATTCTATGAGGATAACTACAATGATTATGATCACTTTGTACATTGTTTGCTAAAGCCAATGATAAAAAAATCTTTATTGGATCAGTACGAATTTGATAAAGAATCAATAAATGAATTTGGTAATAAGTTGAAGTTACTGTCTAAAACTAAAGAGGTCATATAAATGTCTCTCACTAAGTCAGTATTAGATTCTATGGTTCAGGGTGGGGATAGTACATCTGATGATTGGGAAGCATTATTGAAAAGCCCTGGTCGTGAAACGTTATGGTTTGATGCTATTAAGCGACGTGAAGCTTTGAACACTTATATCCGCTATGTTTCGACATATCCTTACCTTGCCGTTCGTATCAAAGCTTTAAATTCATATATTGGTAAGGGCTCAGAGGCACTTAGGGATATCACTGCGAATATTACTCAACCTCTAGATCTTCTATCACCAGCACTGGGTAGTAAAGATAGTGAAGTGTCTGAAGTGAAGAAATTATCCGTTGAATGGGGTCGAGATCAGGTTGTCGAATTAGTAGAAAAAAATCAATTAGAGTTTAATGTTGGTCAAAAATCGAGCTGTCATTACGAGTATAAAACAGAAAAGGGCTGGTTAGAGTCTCCATTTCACTGGGAGGTCCTACTTGAAGATGGCCCAGCAACACTGATATTTTTTGATCGTAAATTAAGCGGAATACCTTTGGAGAAGGCATTAACTGAATCTTCAAATAAAGCGATATTGGTTATCGTCCCTAAAAAATATTAACTAAACGAAAGAAAAAAGCGAAAAAAATGTAGAAATGCATCGTATGTGAATACCAATCACAAAAAGGTATTAATATGACCATTTCCTGTTCAGAAGTTATTCTAGATAAATCTCCCTTAAATCTTTCTGATTGCCATATAAAAAGAGCATTTTATATTTTAAATGCTCTTTTTAACGCTATCCCTTATCCAGCATTAGGAGGTGTGAAAGTTAAGCGTCGTCCGAATTTGATTCGCTTCAAGTTAGGGCGGGATTACCGCTTGATTATTAAACAAACTCTAGATGGTTTTGAAGTATTTGAAATAATGACACGTCAGCGTTTCCAACGTGAATTAACTCGAAGGTCTTAGTTATATATCTAAGTCATTTGACAGTAATAATTTAATTGGAGGCAGTATGAACGCTGTTCAAACTATTAGTTTAGAAAGAAGTTTAACCATAATCCCTATTCAATTTGTAATTAAGCCACTCAGCACTAAGGTTGCAGCTTTAGACTTTCGCCGTTTGCGTCATAAGTATACGGCTACTTCAGAAGCCGAAATGTCTGAACAGGAGTGGGATTTCGCGGAACAAGAATATCGTCGCTTCCTTGATCTGAAAGTGCTGTACCCAGGTGTACCCATGGTTCCTAGTAAGGTTGTGGATAAGATTTGGCATGCCCATATTCTTGATACCAAATCATATCGCGAAGCTTGCCAAGCTGTATTTGGTAAATTCGTAGATCACTTTCCGTACTTTGGAATTTATGGGAAAGAAGATTACGCTAATTTGCAGTCCGCCTTTTCTAAAACTATCACACTTTATGAAAAACACTATGGGTCCTACCCTAGTGGATCTCCGCTTCATGATGCTGCTCGTTGTGAGGATCATGCGTGTCATGTTCCAGGTGACTGTGCATGTCGTGTTGAAGGCGCATGTAAGTAATTAATTAGTGCCTGTTCGCAGGCACTTCATACAAGGAAATTATTATGTGTGCATGTATTGGAAAAGCCAGTGGCACGCCACTTAAAAAATATTATTCTGATTCAGAAGCCCATGAGGCTGTTTTATATGTGAAATATAATCATGGAAAAGAGATGACACAGTACCTGTGTGATAAGTGTGGGTTATGGCACTTATCACCAGTTTCTCGGGCAACACCTAGTCACTCTTGTCATTATTGCGTAGGTAGCAACGGTAGATCTAAGGCGTCTTATCGTACAAAGCAGGATGCATTATTAAGAGCAGAGATTATTGAGGATGAAAGGGGGCTTAGACTAAATACATATCAATGTTCTCATGGTGATGGTTGGCACTTAACTAAAAAGTTATAAATTGGCTTTTTATGGACCCGCCTTTCAGGCGGGTACTCGATTTGGCAGGTTTAGTGATGCAGATCGAAAATCATGGCATTAATGGGTTTTTAGGGTAGAGGTCGTTTTCTCAAAGTAGAAAACAGCTAAGAACAATTTTGGACACCATATGGGCACAGTTTGGGCACAGAGCCAAAATGGTTAGTGGATACTTTCAATAGGGGCTGTACGAGAATTGGTCCGCCCTAGAGGATTCGAACCTCTGACCTGCGCCTCCGGAGGGCACCGCTCTATCCAGCTGAGCTAAGGGCGGATCTATTGAACCTAGCATATTTTGACTGATGCTCTCAGTGTCGCTTTTGAAGCGCAATTCTTGGACTATGGTTAAACCGAGAGTCTTCGAAGGCCGCTATAATACGAATTCGCTTGATCGACGTCTATGCAAGTCATTGATTTTTTGTAAAAAGACCGACTTTCGTTTCAGCCCT
>MAAA01014453.1_pt1 | contig 18315 bp, 8 predicted proteins | sample 1115971 | NCBI WGS metagenome assembly MAAA01 (sample SAMN04961123, study PRJNA320927) | seawater metagenome | isolation source: sample BD02T6 sea water enriched with oil for 6 days | place: USA:Gulf of Mexico | collected 2013-07-27 | reverse complement strand
GTGGCATTCATTACAAAAACCATATAACCGTGCTCTGCATTATTAAGCATCGATTTTGTTATTTCAGCGTGGTCCATATCTAGAGCATTATTTGGCCCTGGTGTATCAAAGAAACGTACTGCCGAGTAATGATTATCTATGTGAGGGAAATCTGCGTTGAGTTCAATTTCAACGCCTTTTTCGCCGTTCCAGGACATCAGCTGGTCTATATCTATCTCGCTCCACTGTCCCCATTGGCCACCTGAGGACTTTTTCCGTCCCTGACATCCTATAACACCATCGCCATCAATTATTTTAAAAATAGCCGAGGTACACGCCTCATTTTTACTGGGAAGATATGGCGCACCCATTAGGGCGTTAAGTGTTGTAGATTTACCTGAACTCATTGTCGCCACGACAGCCACATCAAAATGAATATCACCATCTACATTTTCCACGTTATCTTTAGGAAACTCTGGGCTCTCATTCTTAGAGATGGCATTAAGATACGTTTCAGCAGCTAAATCTCCCAAATTAATTTGCTTTTTAAGGCAATAAACAAGATTATCTTTATCCTGGATAGTCGCCGTTTTTTTACGCATTAATACATCTATATACTCTGCTTGTGACAACGAATGCCCTTGCTCGTTTGCATTTGTATTGGCAATGCAGGCCTTCTTCTTAGAGTTTGAATCACCATTGGCATAGAGAAGACTTAAGTTATACAAAGCTTCCGAATTATTCTTTAGTGCTGCCTTCTTGTAATATGAAATTAACTCAGCATCATCTACTTTCCCTTCCTCGCTTAAAATATGTGCAAGATTAAGACACGCCTGGATATTCCCTTGCCTTGCAGCCTTTTTATAAAATGAAATTGATGTACTTAAATTTGGTTCGACACCATCTTTAGAACGGTATATTTTTGCTAAATATAAATGCGCCCTCACATCACCGGATGAAGAGGCTCTATCGAAGTAGGCTAATGATTTTTTAACATTCTTACGGAGATACTCTCCTTGATACAAAGCCTTTCCTAGTCTCACTAAAGCCCAACAATTACCTTGTTTGGCCGATTGATCATATAAGTTGAAGGCCTTCTTAATATCCCTTTTCCCAGTTAATCCATGCTCATATATATGAGCCAGTTTATATTGAGCATCAGCACTATTTTTTTTAGCAAGCTTACTAAATATTACTTCAGCTTCTTTAAATGAAGATTGTTTATACGCCTTCATTGCTTTGGCGAATGGAATTGACTCCCATAGCTTTAGTTTTCTTAAAAACGGACGTGAAAATTCAATCTCCAAATCGCTACAGCTTGTTTTAAAATTTATAACTTCATTTTTTTTCATTATTTAGCATACTCCATCGCTTAATAAATATTTAGTTTGGTATTGGCTGTTTACTGAGCGACTAGAAATGTCAACTAATAAGAACAGTAAATTTACAACCCTGTCAATCCCTGTGAACATGTAACTTTTAAATATTCTGAAACGCATTCATTTAAAAAAACACATCATAATAGATTCATTTTTTGTGATAATTTGCCATGTATAGCTAAGAAGTGGCTCGTACCATCAAACTCACGCCCTCCTAGATTAGTTTTATCTGAAAATACACGCATCTCTGTACTTAACGTCTTAATGATTACTATCAATTGTATGCTGCAACATCGACATGTATATACTGGCGACCCATACATGTCGCATTAACAGGCACGTGCCAGAGAATAGGTTTGTCTTTGCAGCACTGAGGAGGCAGTTTTATATAGATATTGGAGGATGAGACGCAGAACTCTCAAATAGGGTAATGCTGTATCTTGTGGGTTTGACACTTACTTCCATTTACCACTTCTATCCGAGAAGTGTCCTTATTTAAGCCATTCATTGGCTGTATCATTATTATTATTTCTAACTATCCAATTAACGAACAACGAAATATGTTCTCGATTGAATAATACGATACTGCCAGAACTAATCTTATTTTCCTATAAAAATCAATTAAACAGGTCAAATTTATTGACATGGATATTAGATGTCACCTGGTTTTAGACTATGTCTTTCTAAAAAATTGTTACTAGGACTAAGTTTTAACCTAAATCTCAAAAATATATGCTTATTCAAAACATCCGAAGACCAAAAAATCTCAACTCTCACACTTAAATTAAAACGGAATTACCAGTACCTGCTGGAATGTAACTATGCATCTGCAATAGGATAAGTATTTTCCATTGCTTAGCACACATAAAACGTGTTGATATGCTCACCAATGCGGGTGTGTTAATTTTCTAGACTATTAGCTGATAAAAGAGTACAGGAGAAACTTACCAACAAACCTCACAAAATGAATCCGCTTCGGTTTTTATCCACTGATGTCCGCATCGTGTACATTTAGTTGTCTCTATTTCCTTACTATCTAAGTGCAGCGGTTTTGCTCTGAATGTAATATCATCCAAAGTGGCATAACCCTCAACAACCTCAATCGCATCATCAACTGTCATTTCAAAAAATTCGCGATTATCACTAACTCTATTATGTGATAGGTCATCGTGAACCATAGATTCAACTTTTTCAGGTTCCATAACGATTCGCCAATATTCAACAAGAAATGACTGTGGAACACCTGTTGATGATGATAACTCAGAAGCCCTCTCTGCCACTGATCGTTTTGTAAAACCAATTTTCAGGGTATTTGGCATAGACGTATTACTAAGAATGTATATAAAACCAATTGCCATTTTGATATCCTTATATTGTATAAAATCTTAGATATAGCCTAAAATATAGTACAAAACTTACTGCTACAAAGGAGTATTGATATATATGATGCTACTGAATACATATGACGATCAAGATGAAGCAGAAACGGCTTCAGACAAGATAACCGGCCAAAAGCGCTTAGCCAGTGAACGAGATAGCAATCAGGTTATTTACAACCTCTTTGGTGAACCAAACTGGGGGAACTTCTACAAGCTAAACATGTTCAACTTACCGCTACTAAAGCAAATAGTTGAACAACGTAAAACGGGACAACCTTACGATAAAACTAAACATGAAGAAATCATACGCATGCTCAAGTATGCTGCAAATTCGTTTGACTTAACCATTCCCAAGCATTGGCTTTAATTTAATATGCTTAATTTTCTAGCAGTAAAGTTAATCCCCCTAACATTAGTTATGTCTACACTATCACAATACACGACATCACTATTGCCAGCTCTCTACAAACTTTGATCTCACCGGGGTTAACTTCACCGGTAGTTCTGTTTTCGCTGTAATACCCAAATAGGTTGCTGCACGAGTTGCACCGACGTATAAATACTTATCAAATAGCTCTGGAGTGACTTTAGCCAGCTCATCTATTCCAATAAAAAAAACTGCTTCAAACTCTAACCCTTTAATGTGTTCGACCGAGAACACACGAACATCATTATCTTCACCTATAACCTTTCCGTCAGGACAGCTAACAGCATTGAGGGACAATTCTTGTAAATGCTCATTTAATTCTTTGGCCAAAGGTTGAATTGAAGATTCCTCATTTACTAAAATAGCGATTGAAGGCATTCCATCCACAGTAGGATTTATTTCTTTAATTCGTTTGAAAAGCCATATAGAAACATCTTCTACTAAAGTCAAACCCTCTGCCATTACAGGGGAATATCCAACATGAGTATTAAACTCGGGAAGTGCAGCCGAGTCGTCACTAGATAATTCCATCAGCTCCATCAAGCTATTAGAAAAATCATTCAATAACTGACTTTGACGATAAATAATATTTATTGACTTAATTTTAATCTTATTAGTTATCCACAAGATTTGTTCTTTGGACCTACACCCCCATTTAGTAATGCGTTGGTTAAAATCACCACAAGCAAAAAATGACTGCATACTTGGGTCTGCCAAATTGAACATACAGGAAAGTTGAATTATTGAGAAATCAGTGGCCTCATCAACCAGTATCTGATTTCGAAACAAACCTGTTATTGCTTTTATATTACTGAATTTTGCAGCATCTATATTACTAGCGACAAATCCCACTTTAAGTAGCTCACGAGTTTTTTTCAATTCCAAAAGAATCACTGCATCTAATTCAAACGGAGATATTTCATTACCCTTAACTGGCATCCTTACATAGAAAGATGTACCAGTATCGTTTGACTTTCTAAATTCACGGTAACTTGTCGGTATCTCTGAAATATATCGTTTTGCATTATTTATAAATTTTCGCAAGGCTGACTGAAGAACCAGGCTTTTACCAATATTTATCAATAGAGAGTCTTCTGGTAAATTTCCGGCCAGCCAACGTTCAATTTCAATATTTTTCGATGATTTACTAAAATTTCTATTTTGGTATTTATTTCGTGCCAATGCTTTTATAAAACGAGTGTATTGTTGCACTGACTTACTTAAAGGTGTTGATACCGAGTCTATTTCTTCATCGTCATCATCTACTATTGATTCGTCTTCATTGGGTGATGAATCCGCCCCCAAAGTTTCTATGAACTTTGAAAATTCACTGAAGAATGATTTACCTTCAGTATTTAAAAGTAAATTCAGTGTGTTTTTTATCTCCTTATCAGAATATTCCTTAAGTTCATTAAGGTAAGGGGCTATTTTTGTTTCCGAATTAAATAACGCTGTGAATAATGAAATAGGCTTACTGTATTTACTTATTACAGTAGTCAAATGGTCTGCAATATCAACGACCCTAGATTCATCCCTAAATTTCAATAGCAATTCAACACTAGCCTGAATAGTCGCCACTACTCGTAAATCATGAAATTTAGAAAAACTGGAAAACCATTCCTCTGGTGAGTGAATAACATCATCAGATAAGAATACTGAGCTTTCTTTTAGAATATAGCGACCATTAGATGACCCTGTTTTTAACAGCCCCATCACATTCCTTGCTATGTGTTTTCTATGGTAATCCCATGTTTTTATATTTTCGTTTGAAGCCGGTATTTTTTCTCTATTAAAGGCTTCCTTTACATACTGCTTGAGTAACTCCGTTGGTGTAAACATTAACCAGCTAGACTCGTGCCCTAAGCCTGCATTACTCATAGTCTTACCAATTAAAGTCTTTTCATCATCAGCCAACCCTATATTATCTAGCTTTTGGCCTAATCGTCGAATAAGCGTGGTCGTTTTACCTGTTCCAGGAGGGCCTACGATTAACAGCTGGCTATCAATGGGCAAGCGGAATATTTCATCTTGAAATTTATCTAATATTGGTTTGTCGCGTAAACTCATCGTTTTAATTGCTTCGTGACGTATACCATCCACAACTAATTTTTTTTCTTCATCTTCTGCTAACATTTGATCCAATAAATTATTATTTACTAAATCTACAACAGGCCTTAGAAATTCTTGTAAAGAATTAATTGACTTGGGAGGAGCATCGAAATCCAAATAGAACTCTGTATTAATCGAGTCCCAATTTAAATTCCGTAACATTGGAGTAAATGATATTTTCTCTAAAACCTCATACACTTTGCTCTTACTATTAATCTGTATTGGAACATCATCACCAACATAAGCCGAAGCCAGCTTTCCAATTGGAGACCGGTAACCTGACAACTTATGATTACCCTTTAGAGCAACAGGCGTGGTTCGACAAAAATAAAAAGTCTCCTCAACTCCATTTTCGTCACGCACTTTAACTCGAGAAATAGTCGGTTCATCTTGTAAATACGAATAACTATCTCTAGTTTTGTCTAAAGTTTTATTTAAATTATTAACGGCAGGGCCAGCAGTAAATGATTGGGCATATGCCAGAGTTTTAATCCCGCTAACAGCCTCTTCATTTAGCTTGGACGCAGCCAAATCTGATATTTCCAGAAACACATCTAGGGATTCTGCTGATTTCAATTTAAGATATTTTAATTGTTCCACTGGTAGCTCCCTTACCTTGGCTAAAATTTCCCGGCTCGTCTATAGATCCGGTTTAGGTCATTACTATTCGAAACCTACTACGTATTCGTCTGGTATATATCAACCTTCGTCTCTAGACACTTCCGCAACGAAAGGTCATTCGACCCAACGCTAAACCAGCTATCCGGCTTCTGGAAGAAATCTAACCCACGACCTATTTTCACAGTCCAGCCATTATCAATACGGATTTCTCTATCATGAAGATTTTCGTTCACTTCAATATCTAACTGAACATCTTTAAGGCGTCCAGCCATTTCTTGAACATTAGTATGATCGTCATAACTGGTAATTAACTTAATCTTCTTCACCGTCGGCTGTTTCAAGACCGCTTCGCAGAAGCGAATGAAATTCTGCACTTGGTGAGTTGCACGAATATACGGGTCTTCAATGACTACAGACTTAGCACCGGCTAAATACGGCACCATGATCGTCTCATAGCTATAACCAATCGAATCATAGGTAATGGTATAGTGCTGCTCTTTTAACTCTTCCACAGTAGGCTTGCTCGTAGCTATTACCTCTTTTTCAATAGCAGGTTGTTCTACTGTAGCTGACTCTGGCTCTACACCTGGCTTATGGCTTTCACCATCATCAGGAATATCAGATGTAATACCCGGTTTAACCGGATTAAGCGTGGCTTCAACACCAACCGTTTCCGGGCAACTAACAACAACCTCTTTTCCTTCAGAATTGAAAACGTCTACGCCCTTCTGTTGCATAGACTACATATTCTTCAAACTCTTCATCAGAGCACTCACCGTGCGGGTGAAGCATTTTAAGATAAGCTGCTACAGTCTTTTTAATGCCTTTTTCATCGCGGCCTTCAACGCAGTTACCCAGCTTTAAACGCTGACTGACTTCTTCGTAGCGGTTAGTGTGCTTTAGTTGGTAATGGAACGCTTCAGCTAAGTAGTCGGTAATAAACCCGTAGCTGTTCGTTAAAAACTCTGAACTGTTCTTTGGCATTTCCCAACCGGGTAAATACATGCAGAATCTATCCATTACAGCCAGATCAAATTCTTTAGGTAGTGGTTGAAACAAATCATACTCGGTGGAATTAACCACCTGCTTAACACCCAAGTCCAAGTTACCAATAAAACTCATACTTGCATCGGCAATAACTTCAGCGCCACGAGAGAAACGACCATTGGCCATAAAGTCTTTCATGATCTGAATGGTATCAGGGTCTTTAACCTTCATATTACCCACTTCATCGAAGGCAATAGTATCCCAGTAGCCAACTAGGCCTACCTTTCTGCGAGCATTGTTATAAAACAATGTAGCACTGCTGGTTTGACCACCAGAAATCAACGTGGAATAGGGTGAAAATTCGCTATAGAAATAGGATTTACCTGTGCCCCTTGGGCCAAGCTCAATAAAGTTATAGTTGGCCTCTACCAAAGATGCTAAACGAGCAAGAAAGTGAAACTTAACCCGTTTAGTGAGTTTGCTCGGCTCAAGACCGACTGAGCGCATAACAATATCTAACCAATCGTCACGGCTATAGTTGGTACGACTTTCACAGTAAGCGTCATAATCAAAACGACTGAGCTGGATGGGTCTAAGATCTTCAATATAAAATGCGTAATCGTCTTCTTCGATGTCATTATGGCAAAGTGTCACTTCTGCCCAAATTCCACCCTCTAATAGGCGGTCATTATTTTTGTAGAACTTTTCACCAATGGCGATACGTTGAGAGTTAAAGTTCTCTAAGCTTGCCCAGTGGCGCTTTTCCTTTTCCACATATCGCACATGCACTTTATCGATAAACTTATGTTTACCCTTGGTGGCTACTTTAGACTGCGCTGCATTGGCTTCATCGGGGCGAACATAGTTATCGTTAAGGGTTTCCAGAACGGCGCTCAAACCTTCCTGGATTTCGTCTTCGTCATCGCTGGCGCAGAAACGAGCGAGTAAAAATTCCAATACAAAAGTTGGTACATTGGTACCCTTTTTGATACGGTGTAAGAGATCCTTTCTTACGGCCTTACCTTCAAAATGGTCGAGTAACTTCTCGTCTAGTGCATCCATAAGTTACATATCCAAATAATTTGTTTTAAGTTTGATTTGAGTAAACTCTGCCATGGTATTTGGGTTTAGGGCCTTGATCGTAAAAGCGCCCTCAAAATCGTCTTCCATAATAATCGTCACCTTCTGAGAATCACCTGGCTGCAAACTAACTGTGCGTGTCGCTGCATTAACAACTCCACCCACCTTAGCCTCGCCTACAACCTCTCCCGCTTTATTTTGAGCTTCTAATAAAATCTCGAAATTTTCAGCCTTGGCAAACATATCTTGGCTTTCAATCTTAGCGCCACGCTTATACGTCAAATTCACAACAGCTTGCTTAATCGAAGGCTGAGTTTGCGCCTTTAGCTTCACTTCCATTACCGGCACCACACACTCTTGTAAAGATGCACCACCATGAAAATAAAGCTTACCCTTGCTGTAAGCTGCCATAGTACTAGGGCCTGCCAAATGGCTGTAATCCCCTTTAATACCCGCCTGACTAGCAGGCATAACAAAGTGATGGTGGTCGGCATTGCCGCTCCCCAAGGCGATACGTTCATGGGTCAGCTCCCAATCCCCAGCTGGTTTCGGGCATACATCGCCCTCTGCCGCTTGGCGATTCATAAAGAAGCCATGATCGGTAGCAATCACTACGTGATTAAAGCCTTGGCTTTGCAGCATGCTAATCGCCACGCGTAGGTTCTTTAATTCTCGTAGAATAACGCTGGGGGCCGTTTTAGGTGTGTTTTCAAATTGGGTATCTATCTCAACGCTGCGTAATACGGCCAGCTCTACCGAGATATCAAACTTATGATTATTATCGATAAAGTCATCTGCACGCATTTGAGCAAAACGGCTACCATAACGTTTTTCAAAAACACCCATACGCTGTGGCACTGTACCTACAGGTGTTTCACCCAACATAGGCACCATGCCAGAGCTGCTTTTTTTAATAGACAACTCTTTACCCGCTCCAGGCAACAGGCTAGCCATTCCAATTAAAGTAATGCTTGGCAAACAGGCATAAGCCGGTTTTAAGGTAATCTCAAATTCATCCTTAAGCTGTTTTTCCAACTCCAGACCTAATTCAAAACGTAAAGCATCTACCATTAAGTAGGCTACACGCTGGCCACTGGTTTGCAGCTTGGGAGCAACTACCTCATCAAAAACATCGGCATTGTATAAACGCCCCTGAGGTGGCCAACCAGTACCGACCAATTGCTTGGTAAAGAGAATTTGTACTTTCTCTGCAAGCTTGCGGTATTCTTGGCGTGCTTTATCAATCACAGGGGTCAATAAACCCTGGGCATCCCAATAGTCTGTTATCGCCTGTTCAAACTCGCGCTGTAAGCGATCTGCTTCACGTAAACTAGTGAAGTAAAAATCCAGTAATGCTGCTTGGCTAGCACTGTGCTCTGGCAGTTCACGCAATAAGTCACTACAAGACTCTATTAAACTTTTAGCCGCCGCCACCAAATCCCATTGGGTTTCATTTTCGCCACGGTTACTCCATATAGACGCTTTACGCTGAATAAGAATATTATTCAAACTGTTCAGGTCATTCGATTCAATAGCTTTAATCGCCACTTGTAAGAAAGTGCGCTCTTCAAAGGGAAAGGTATCCCTGGCACCTAAATCATCAACGGCCTGGCAAACCTGCTCCAGATTTAAAGCCTGCTCAATCTGCTCAGCATAATGAATATAATCTTCCTGTTTACGTAAATCTTGGCGCAGGCCATCACACAAACTTTCAATAATAGGTTTGGCAGCAGAATGCGCTTTGGGTACACCCGCCAAACTCTCGGGTAGTTCACCCGGCAAATCAAACACAAACTCGCTAAATAAAACAAAACGCCACAGTTCTTCGGTGATGCTTTTCCATTTTTTTCCACGCGTCGTCAGGGTTAAACCCAGCACCTGATCAAACAGCTGTTTTGCTTCCGCTGCCCAAGCATCATTGCCGAGTAACGCCGCTTTTTGTATTTCATCTGGCACCATCAATGCACTAACAATTTCTGGGGAAGATTCAACCTTTAGCAACGCTCGCAAGGTTGGCCATTGCAAACCGCCACCAATGCCATTAATTACAGCAAAGCTTGGATTAGCATCTTCTTCAAACGCTTTTCTCACTTCTGTCTGATGGTCAGGCTTCGCTTTTAAGCACAGGCTTAAATAACTATCCCCATCGCTATTAGGAAATACTTCACCACAAGCACTGTAAACACTGAAAGGATCTTTCTGTTTATCTTCATCCGTCAAAGGTAACGCAGCCGGTACGTAGATCAGTAACTTATGTCCCCCTTGACCAAATCCAGCCAAGGTTTCTAATGCCAACTCACGGCTTTCAATACTGGATGCTGAGGTATCAATCACCGATACAGTATCTGATGCCATCGATAAACAGATATCGCGATAGCGAAGAGCATCGTCATAAACAACCAATACACGTTGATCTAGTCGCTTCTCGAATACTTGTGTTGATATATATTGTTCTATATTCATTACAGCCACTTATCCCTGTGCGATTTTTTGTTGGATATAGGTGTTCAGTTCAGATTCAGTCATTTTTTTGGGCTGCCAAGCTAGTTTGGTCTTTGTAGTAGATTTACCAACAGGCACTTCAACTTCTTCCCACAGCTCAGATTCAACATCATGGGCGATAGCCATACTACGCTCTTCATGGCATTTTTTTATGATTCGTTCAGGCCAAAAATCGAATGCTGTTTGAGACCAATCTAATTCACCTAACTCTAGGTCCTTCCATGTACCTTTCAGGCGGTCCCTCCAGCCAGCATGCTGAAAAAGCCGCCACAAAGGAGCCAATTGGATCTGAACACCATCAACATGCTTAGGTCTCCAATTTTTACAGGCATTTAAAATATCATCTTTAAAACTTTCTAGATCAACAATCAGTTCGTCAAGTAGAACTAACTCCTCACCCTCTTGTATCGTTCGTTCATTTTTAGCATTCAAACTAGCTAAATCTTTGTGCGCACACGCCAAATCAGGCTCAATATGATCATTGACACATGTTAGTAATGTTTCAGAATCTAAACTGTAATAGCAAACCCAAATAATATACCTACCCTTCTCGGATTGAAGAGGTAAGAATATAGGAGCTTTCTTTTTCCCTCGAGAAAACTGCTTAAAATGAAAATCAAAAAAACATTTCGTATCCATTAACAGTTCATTAAGATTTCTACCAAATATTTTAAATATTAGCTCGCTAATACCTTCTTCGTAACTCGCTCCCAACCCCTCAATACGAGACATTACAAGTTTTGACAAGGAACCATGATTACGATCACTTTCAACAAAAACCCTCAATCTATTGTTTATTGTATGATCAGTTATGACACAAGGCCGAGGCTGTGGAAGTGGTGAAAAAAAATCATCAAAAGAATTAGTAACCGAAGTAGTGATTACACTTGATTTCAAGAATCCAAAAGTCTCACCGATGAAATGTGTAATCAACTCATACAAAAGCAACTCCCCCGCCCCCTCTTCATATCCTCTCCAATTACGAAGTGTATCCTTAGGCTTTGCTCTACAGAACTCTTCTATTAATTTCTTGTCACCTTCTTTCACACCATACATTTGATTAATTATAGTGTTCAATTCTAACCAAGAATCATGTATTTTTTTGGTATCCTGATTTAAGTGATGAACAACCGCATCTATTGATTTTTCAATTGTCTCCTCTTTAAGTTTGATTAAGAGAGGACCTGAATAAAGATACTCGGTAGGGTCTGAACTCCACCATTTCAACTTAATGTTAAGTATTTCAAGCAGTACCTTTTCAATAACACTTATTTGTTCTGCTTTAATTTCGGGAACCGGAAATTGATTTACATAACCACTTTGTTTATGCTGGCCACAGTACTTATTAATTCCATAATTAAATATGTCTGAATTAAGTAATGCTAGCTCAAAAGCCCTTTCTCCTTGGTTTTGTGGTACGGCTGCAAAACCTTCGTGAGTAAAAAAATGATCCTCTCTAAATGGCTGAGCATCAACAAACTCGCCTCTTTTCCCGTAACAAACTCCCTTTAAATAGTGAGAACTTTTATTCCTAAGTACATTAGAAGATTTTTTCGGGACACTACCAAAGTTAGAACCTGTAAATGCCACAAAATCTGAAGAAAAATACCCAGGGGAATAGTCGCCTCCTTTAAAAGCAAAACTCCAATCTTCATTACGCGAGAGCTTAGTATCAGGATGCAACTCCCAATAAAGACGATAGGTTCGCTCTGCCTCCAACGCATGGCCCTGCAGAAACGCAAAGGAGGAATCGCTAATCGGTTTATTTTCCGAAAAAATTCGACGCAAAAAGATCGGCCAAGAAACATCCAAAACCGCGTTTGGCAACTTCAATATTTCATCATGATATAGACTCTCAAATTCTTTATTGCCATTGAGTATAGTGGTTCGTAACTCCTCGTCCTTATTTTCCACTGAACGATAGTCTAATCCTAGGAAAGCATTACCTAAGCCACTTATCCCTCTTGTCATTATTGAAGTTTCAACATTCGCATCAAGTACTCCCCATCCCAAAGAAGCCCAAGTTGTTACAGGTTGTTTCCCCAAGAACGTATTTACTCTTACTTTCTCGTATGTACTTCGCACCCCAATGGAGCTGTCGAATATTGCTCCCGAAAAAGCATTTTTCGTCATCATATCGCTTGATCGTATTAAGAATGCCGCAGCTAAATTGCCAGACCACTCTTTAGACATTGAGTTAAGATAATGATCAGTTTTCTTTGATGCATTTCCAAAAGGAGGGTTCATAAGAAAAACATCGAATTTCTTACGGCACAAATCAATAAATGCAAAACCTCTGGCAGCGTCTGCAGCAAACAACCTTTTCTGTCCAGAGTGTTCACCTATAGCCGCCTCTGAATATCGCTGAAGCTCTAAAAGTATTAGGTGTTCGGCTTCATCCCAAAAATCATCTTTAACATCACCAAAATTGTAATAACGTTTACCTTCCCTAGCTTCCCACTTGTCACCGCCAAATAGGCCGCCTTGAACTTCAAGTACATTTTCATCTTTTTGTGATTTTGCTTCTTCAATGGCAGACTGAATCTCTTCTTCAATTTTAAGAAGTGTTCCAGCTTCTCCAGCCAACTCCATTTTTTCGAAAATTTCTTCCACTAACTGCCCCAAGACTCGCGGCTGAATTTGGCTGGTGAATTCTTTAAGTAGTTGCGCTTCACCCGGCATCGGTTCTGCGCATACAATATTGGAGCGTTGTATTTGCGGGCGTTGATTAGGATTAATACCATTATCGCTCCAGTTTTTTTGTGCACGTAACCAAAGAGAAAGCCCAGCTATCTGTGCAGCACGAGGGTCTATATCCACCCCGTGGATGTTATGTTCAATAATCAACCTGGGCACATCGGCCATGAATGCTTCTTTTGATTCGTAGCTTTGATGAAGTGATCGTGCTTGCTTACCTGCGACATCCTCGCCATGTCCATTGCTAGCAGAAAACTTCTCGCAACCTTCTGAATCCTCAACATCCCAGGCTTCTGAATAAATCTTCTCAAACAAGTCGAAGGCATAAAGACCAAAGTGCATAGAACCACAGGCGGGATCTAACATTTTTATATTGCGAGGGTCTTTTAAAGGCCGATGCTGAATGTATACGATTTGCTGTAACAACTCTTCTTGGCTTAACTCTACCGTAGCATCACTTTCAACCAAGGGCTCTTGCTGATCAGCCTCCAAGAAAATCTCGTAGGGTCGGCGCACCAAATACTGGCAGCTATCTACTAAAGCTGTCTTGCCCTGTGTCATTTCATACCAGATGCGCCCTAAGGTATTATCGGTAAGAAATTCCACCACATAACGAGGGGTAAAAAACTGGTTACGCACCGCAAGCTCACGGCTATTACGCGGCGCTTGTGATTCGTCGCGCATTTTTTTGCGCTCTTCTTTAGAGTTGAAGTATTGATAAATCCAGCCAACAGTTTCATCTTCAGCCCAAAGTATTTCTAGCTCGGCGTGATTAATTTGCTCTAACAACTCCAGCAATACGGTTTCACGGGGAAATAAGCGACCTTGGCTGGAATAACGATCAAACAAAACTGCTAAATCTAAACTTAGTTCATCAAAAACACTGAATAGGTAGCACTGATAGGCTTGGCCAGTTTCACCTAAGCTGCTGCCAGCAATACGCTGATAGAGCTGAAAACCTTTTGATTGATAACCCTGGCTGATGGACTCCATCACGAATTGACGAGCTTCTGCCATACGCAATGCTGCCAAACGGTTGAGTACGGTAAATGCTTGCTCACGCACAATACGGTCTAACACGGATATTACCAGTGCTTTATCTTTGTGTGGATCAGCCTTATGGTTGGCCGCCAAATAATGCTCTAAAGTATCACGCAATAAAGTAGCTGTTTGTTGTTCGCTCGGGCTCAGTGAAGGTAACGCGCTAAGCTCTGCAATATTGCCTGTGAGAGGATCTAATCCATAGGTGTTTTGCAGCTGCTGGATAAATTCTTCGCTGAGTAATTTACGCGCATCGCTTACAAATTTTTGTAAGCGATTTCGGGTTGCTTGATCAAATGCCATTATCGTTCACTTAACCTTTTTCGTTACTGTCTGAAAGTTCAAAGGTGATGTCTAGTTCATCATAATCATTCAGCTCTTGTTTTAGCTGCTGTAATTGATTGATCAATGAATCGATACCTTGGGCGGCTTTTAAGTGTTTAGGCACGGAGAGCTTACGTGAGAAAACTGTTGGTACATACTCCCCTGCCTCTTTCTCTTTTGTTTGCTTTTGTTGTTTTTCTTGCTCACGCAATAATCGACGTTTTTCTGCCGTTTCTTTAACGGATGTTTGTAAGCTACGTAGGGTATTTGTTATGCCGTAATCACGATTTAATAGCTGCTGTATTCCTGTTAGGTTTTTCTCTACCGAGCCATTAAATTGCTCTAACTGCCCTAACAGCGTATTGCTTTCATCCGCCGTTAATTCATCCCATCCTGGACTGCGCGGTAACTCTTCTTGTGCGTTCTTCAAGTTTCGCTCAACATCTTGTTCCATCTTATTGGCAGCATCCCCTACACGCGTTTTAATGTTACTGAGCGTGGTGGCTAAATCTGCTTGATGGCGATAGAAGTCTTCTTGTTTTAAACGTTGTTGCAATTGCTCTACGAATTCTGAAAGCTCTACTTTTAATTCACCGGGTGTACCTGCACTGGGTAAACGTTCGATACCTTGGAGTTTTAGATCTAGCTCTAATAATGTCGACTCCATGCCTTGTTCAAGACTAAGTTTAACTTCTGCGGCCCACTTTAAATTATTGTAAAGACTAGAGTCTTCTGCGCCCATACGCTGGGTTGCATCAGATGCATCGTTAGCCAAAACATCTTTTAATGCTTGTAATAATTCCTCTACACGTTGCTGCCCTGGTACCTTAAGTCTTTTCAGTTTTTCACCTAGCGAACCAAACTGCTGTAAAAACTCACCAAATTTTTTCTGCGCAGTTTTACTGATTTCGTCTTCCAGTGGCATAACCAAATCACCATTGGCTATCACTTCCCCTAAACGCTCGGCAGCACGAGCACACATTTCAATAGAGGGCTTGTCGTCACGTAAAGATATGCCAACATTGGCAAAACTTTTATTGGTTTTAAAGGCATCAATGGCTTGCTGGCCCACGCTGGTGAGTTCACGCCCTGCGACTTTCAGCTTTATTTCACCCGCACTGAGCATGGCCGCTAACATGTAGCGAGTGGTATCTTGCGCCCAGCCAAATTTAGGCCGACCGAAATCTTCACAGATTTTTTTACCGTCGGTCGAACCTGTTCGCTCTATGTAGTCGCGAATACTAACAAGACCTTTATGCTTTTCATCGATCGAAAAGGTGCCTGCACTGTTTTTAATGACCAAACGTAGCGGATCAATTTCGCTGGTTGCAGCACTTAAACCGGCCTTAAGAAACTTCTCGGCCAATACGGTATTGGCACGAATAGGAGCTTCGTTGTAGCGTTCGTAAACACGATCGGCGGCATCTTTAAGGTGCTTTTTATTAGCCTCTAATAAATCTTGTGCAAAAGTATCCACGGCCGTATTGGTGCCTCTGAATACAAACGAGCCAGCCTGTAACGCACGTTTTAAAATACGCTGCAGTTCAGGCACCAGCTTACTTGCGGCGCGGTCTTCTTCTGCTCGGCAATATTCTTTAACCTCTTTATCTGCATCATTGCGATGACGTCTTGCGATCTCTTCGCAGCGATATATATTGGCAACAAGTTCATCGACTTCGGGTGACTTTCGCCCCAACAAATAAATAGTCTCTTGATTAGATTTTTCACGGGAATCAGCCACCAGCTCAGCCAGGGTATTGTCGTATTCTAATGGCGCTACAAAATCGATGAGTGTTTGTACTGAGTTGCGCTCGCCTGCTAAACCACTCGGCAACCCATTGGTATTTTGTAGTCTTAGCCCCGTTTCTACTGCCAGTGAACCTTCCACCTGCACTTTAGGTAATGGCGATAAACACTCTTTTAATGCATCACTTTGTATGCGACGTAACTCAATCGTTTTAAGCCCAATTTCATTACGGGCGCGTTGTATCTCGGTAAGCTTTTCGCTGATAAAACCTAGGTAGCCATCTTGTTCGCTGAAAGGAATATTGGCTTCATTGATTAAGTCATCAACGGCCGTATTAAACTCGGCTTCGTCTTGGGTTTGACTGATATTGGCTTGCATCAAAGCGCGGGTATTTTGACGCGTTACCGGTAGGTTGGTCAGAATTTCTAATACCGCTACGGTTTTAGCAATATTAATGTGTAGTTCAGAATGACAATTATTAGATATTTTAACCTTACCGACCGCTTGATACTTAGTCGGAAATGCTCGTTTGATGTCTTTTTCAAGTGCATCATAAAGAGTCACAGTATTGGCTAATTTACCCAGCTCTTCATTGGCAATAGGCTGCCCATTTGCGCCTTCGACTAAGATATCTTGAATAACTTTAATGGCTGATCGTAAGCCTATTCCACCCGTAGATTTTGCTAGTTGCCCTAGTAGCGTTAATAGCACTTCAAAGTGGGCGGGTAGAAACGGATATAAATTTACGAAGCTGGTTTTATCAAAATCAGCATCATAGATTCTTGCATCTTCAAGCTTGGTTGCATGGCGCAAGCTTTGGCCATGCTGTTCAAATAATTGACCTAGTTGATCTTCTCCACTGGGCGATTTGCCTAATAAGCGGCGATAACAAATTTCTTTAATATCACTGGATTCAAGATTAATTTGAATGGGGAAGCGATCTTTTAGCTTGAACAGCTGCGGTGAATTAAGTGCTGCTTTTTCACTATCTTCTGTAAGCGTTTGCTGGGCAGTACCAATCATCCAGACTTTGCCATCACCAATTGTTTTAAGGTTTTTAGCGAGTCCGTCTAAATTTAGAATGAGGTTATCGCGTGAACCAACATACTGGCCTACTTCGTCGACAATGAAGATTATGTTTTCTTTGCCTGAATGCTCACGGGCAATATCAATCATTTCTGCAACGCGGTCATTTTCAAAGCGAATAATGTCACTGGCTTCGGTAGAGAACGCAGTCTCGGAGCGGAATAATTGCGGATACATCTCATGGGCAATAACCGGTATTAACCCATCAACGATGAGTTCATCGTTTTGTAATGTCTTCCACTCTTCACCTTCGGTATAGTTTTTAAATAGTGCTAAAAACTCTTCATACCGGCCATCTTTTTGTAGCTTACGCTCGAAGGCTGCTACCTTAAGGTTGCGGGAATACCCGGCCCATTGCAGTACTTTATAATAAAGTACTGTCGCCACGTCTTCCATGGTGGCACCGGCGACTTGCTCGGATGCTAAATCAAGCATGACAACCGCTGCAGGATATCGCTTGGCAACGGTATTTAATAAAGATTTGGTTTGTGATTTAGTTAGACGGTCTTTTAGGTGATCGATAAACGGGCGGCCATCAACTTGCACAGAGTCGTCGAACGCTAAACCTAAATATTTAGTGAAGGAGCTTTTACCTGATCCATAGAAGCCCGATACCCAAACGCCAACTTCATTTTCGCCGCCCTGCTCCATAGCCAGTTGCATTTTAGAGAGCAGGTCTTCGAAGTGCTCTTCAATGCTCTCGGTGGCTACGTATTCTGAAATTTCTGATTTCAGTCGTTTCTCTGCATCTGCGCCATAGCTGATAACTTTTTCAATGGCACGGTCGATACCCTTACTTGGGTCAAAGAGTTGTTTAATTTGCATCATAATTCCTTTGAGCTTCCGCTGCTGTTATCCGCCGACGTGCATAGATCGGTAATTGCCATCTTCTGGGTAAAAGCCCAAGAATTTTAAGCGGGTTTGTCCTGTTCGCACGCCAGGATATAAAAATACGGT
>MAAA01014471.1_pt1 | contig 18325 bp, 17 predicted proteins | sample 1115971 | NCBI WGS metagenome assembly MAAA01 (sample SAMN04961123, study PRJNA320927) | seawater metagenome | isolation source: sample BD02T6 sea water enriched with oil for 6 days | place: USA:Gulf of Mexico | collected 2013-07-27 | reverse complement strand
TACTTCCAATCTTTTACTTTTTTGTCCGCAATGCGGATTGGGTTTTTTTCTTTACGCGTAAAAAACATGCCCGGCCCCTTTCTCATTCATACAGAGCACCTCAAATGTGCGTTGCTGGGCCTAATTTTTTATTAGTGCCCTATAAACGCGCAAAGTTATTCAATAGTGAGGTGATATACACATATTTATAATAATTATGCTGGGTATTGCAACAGTTGGGCCAACTGAGCCAAACACTGTATACATGGGGGTTATAGAGGGTTTATTGGCATTTAGTGAGATGCTTAGCAAGAGACTTATCTGGGTGTAGCCGGCTTGATTTACAGGCGTAATTTACACCTAAAATATAGAGAAAAAGGCATGATACTGGGTAGGTTTTGTGATTTAAGCTTAGTTCACCTCATAAGCGGCGGGGGGAATTCCGTACTTTTCCCATACCGGATACAGGGCACGAGCCCGTTCCATTTGATGCAATAACTCGTTTAATTCTTCCACGCTGGGTGAAGCACCGTCACGTACGACAATAGAAAAGCTGTACTCTTGATCCCACACATCCGACACCAATAGCTGGTCTTGGTATTGCGGGTGTTCAATTAAATAACGGCTTAAAAAGGCGTCGGTTAAAATAGCTACGTCAATGCGCTGCTCAATTACCTTTAATAGATTGCCTTCGTGAGTGGTTGAAAGCTCCATATTAAAATCTTTTTTAAGTACCTTAGGGTCACTGTTAAAATTGGCAACACCGTAGTGATACCCTAAAAACCCGCCTAATACTTTGTTTTTAAAATCGTTAAAATACTCTTGCCCCCGCCCCGCTTTGGCCAGTGCCACGTATTTTTCACCGCCGCGTAAATACACTCGGGTAGCCTGCACCGCATATTGGGCCCAACCCCAATGTAAGTGATCAAAAAAGGATAAATCGTAACGCCCTTTTTCAAACGAATAAAAACGTCGCATCACAGGACCATGCACTAGGGTGAAGTGGTATTTAGACTGAAAGGCATTAATCACAGTAAGCATGTCATCAGTTATGCTGGTATTGGTGTGTGCTTTTTCATAAGAATAAGGAGGGAATTGGCTGGAATTCACCCTAACAACAATAGGCTCACTAAAGATGTTTGGACTTATGGCTAGGGTTGTAACTGCGAGTATTAAAGGGAAAAACCATAGGCGGGTTAACATGTGTTTATCCTCCGGTTTATTTCACCCAGTGTAAGACACCTATATATCTATAGACCATAAATGGCCATTTGAATGTACATATAGCGCAAATTTTACAATTGAATGGGCTTTTAAGGCTCTTTAGCTAATTAAACTGCTGCCTAATTACCCCTTAATAACACCCTTTTTGCTGCTTTTTACTTTCTATTAGGAAGGCCAGTCATAAAGCCTGCATTAAGGGCACCTCTATTAATTGCTTGTAGTCTCTGGCTTTACGTCTAGTTCAGAATCAAGACGGGCTTTCGAAGAAATGCTTATTGCCTTTCAAGTAAGAAAGGCACAGAGTATGGATTAGACGTAAAGCCCCGAAGGGCGTGTCCGATGCATACATTTACGGCGTTGCGCACCTTGGAAGTGGAACCACCATTTCACTGCGGCGCGCGCCTTATAACAGCACGCATCGGTCACGCAGAGGCTGCAATCAATTATTATAGGTGCCCTTAAGGTACACTGGCCTGAACAGCATTGGCCAACAACACATGAGCAAAATTTTAATCAGTGCCTGCCTATTAGGCCAACCGGTTCGCTACGACGGTAAAAGCCTTGCAAGCGATCACCCTCTTATACAGCAGTGGCTAACACAGCACTGTTTAATACCCTTTTGCCCCGAGGTAGCCGGTGGCCTGCCAACACCCAGAGCCGCCGCCGAAATTATTGCGCATACAGGCCAGTTAGTGGGTGGGCAAGCGTTATTAAGCAATCAGGCCAGTGTTCAAACCCAAGCGGGTGTGAATGTAAGCGCCCCATTCATGAAGGGCGCACAATTGGCATTAGAGCTGTGCCAACAACATAATATTCGCTTTGCCTTATTAAGTGCACGTAGCCCCTCTTGCGGCAATGAAACAATCTACAACGGTCAGTTTAATAAAACCCTAATAGACGGTTTAGGGGTCACAGCCGCGCTATTAACAAACAACGGTATTGAAGTGTTTAACCAGTTTGAGATTGACGAACTAGCCCAGCACATAACCGAAAGGTAAGCGGCGTCACAAACTCCCATAAAATTTAATGCCTTACCCCGCCTGCTGACGGGTTATAACAAATGGTTATTTCATCTTTGCAATTGGCTTGATTATAGTCGGGCAAATTTTGTAGCAACGCCGTCGCCTTTCTTTTTCTGCAACACGTTCCTGTTAATTTATTTTCATTCCCAATGCGGTTTATACCGTCCTTTTTGGGTGTTTTTAATGCCCACAAAGTAAATGAATATAATGAATACCCCCCACTTAACTGGTTGTTTTTTAACCACCCTTGTTGCTTTGCTGCCTGCTTGCCAAATAGCTGACAATGGTGAAGACACGCCAGGACAAGTTAACGAACAAAAATATCTAGAAAGTAGCTTGAAAATAGCGCATACCCTTAAGGGTCGCAGTGACGGCAAGGGTTATGATTTGGTTTTTGTAGCCGACGGCTTTACCCAAGACGAAATGGTGCATTTTAATGAAGCCGTAAACAATTACCGTACATTCAGCGAGCAGTACGAGAGCGTTTTTGCGGGGCAGCAAAATGCCTGGAATATTCACCTTATTCAAATACCTTCTAATGAATCCGGTGTGGATGAACCCCAAACCGGCACTCTTAAAGACACCGCCTTTGACAGTAGCTTTGAATGTGAATGGGTAGACCGCATTATTTGTGTTAACCAAGAAAAGGTACTGGACGTAGTAAGTGAGCACTTCCCTCAATACGATACCATCCTGGTATTGGCCAACAGCACCCGTAACGGTGGCGCCAGCCTTGGCAATAATATTATCACTAGCTCCATGAATCCAAACTTAAACAATATTATTATTCACGAACTGGGTCATGACCTGGCCAACCTTGGGGATGAATACACGTATGGTGGCGTTAACCTGCCCGCCACTGAGCCCAGCCAGCCCAACCTTACGTTAAATAATGATGCTGACAGCGTAAAATGGAAACACTGGTTTGAAGATGAAAACGCCTCCCCTATTAATATTTATGAAGGAGGCAATTATTTTCAAAGTGGCGTATGGCGACCCACTGAAAATTCAGTGATGCGCACCCTAGGGCAACCGTTTGAAGCGGTAAACCTAGAAGCCTGGAGCTTGGCACTCTATAAACACAGCGGAACCTATTACCAAGCCCTACCTGATACCGGTTCGGTTAATCAAACAGGCCCCGAGCAACAGTTTGAAATAGAACTGGCACTGGGCCACGAATTACAAACTATTGAATGGCGCGTTAATGATGTATTAGTACAGACAATCCCGCCTAATTTACTGACCGTATCCGATCAAAACCAAAGCTACGTGGTGCAAGCCAACATAGTGGATAACAGCCAAGTGATTCGTAAAGACAACCGCCAAGTTAGCCAAGATACCTTAACCTGGTGGGTAAGCTTGGATTAACAGCCCATACGTTAATATTGCCGCACACTTACTAAGCCATTATTACAAAATCCATAGAGTTATTAAAAAGATATGAGCATACATACATTCATCAGCCAAAATTTTTTGTTAAGCCTATTGATCACTCTACCCCAGTCAGCTTACGCTGCCGGCACACTCTTAATTAAAGTGCGTTTTGACGCTCAGCAATATGAGGTGGTGAGCGTTAAACATTTAAGCCAAACCTTACCTGAATTTGTGCATCACCAAAACCAAGAACAGGATATTCAGTACCGCCTAATGGATAGCTTAGATAACACGCTATTAAATGGCAGCCTAGCCAACCCTGCGATTATGCGTGGGGTACTGAGCAAGAGTAATGTAAACCAAGACGATGCACACAACACAATAACAATGCCATCTGGCATTTTTATGTTGCGATTGCCTCACCAAAAAGGCATGCGTTTTTTACAATTATTTAACGAAAAAAACACAAACACAAATTCACAAATGGCGCGTTCACTTGACGCCAATAACAAAATTAAAAAATTTGATTTACTGCAATATGGTGAACCTATTGCACAGTAGGACTGTGCCTTTAGCCTATACATTCATAACGTATTACGATTCCCCGCCTGCATCTTTAGTAGTACTTCTTTGTGACCTCTAGTGAATATTTTGATACAAAAATTTTAGCTATCTTAGTGGCCTATTAATATCTTCTTATTTGTTAAGGCCCGCTATTCATGAAACACAACGCGTTACTTATGTCACTGCTGATGAGTTCAAGCTTATTGTTGACCGCTTGTGGTCAAGAGGACGCCACCTTATCCATTCAATCTGGAAGCGATGTTGCAGGTAACTCTGACCATGAAAAAGGCCAGAACACCGCTTCTGCTGGAGATACCGATAATGGCAATGGCAATGGCAATGGCAATGGCAATGGCAATGGCAATGGCAATGGCAATACAGATTCAAACACTAATACCAATACAGATTCAAATGGCAGTAACGACTCCAGTACTGATTCTGACGCTTCTACTGACTCGAATTCAAGCACCGATTCAAATACCACTAATACCAATACACTCGTCCTTGCCCAACTGGTATCACCCGCGCCTGGCAGTGAACTTACAACCCGCAGCATAACGATTACCCCTTCACACACCAGCGCTAACACTTGGCTTGATGTGGGCACAACTAAAGGCGGCGAAGACATTTTTAATGGCTCTATTATGGGCACCGTTAACGTTAATAATATTCCGCTCAATGGCCAAACCGTGCATGTCACGCTGTGGAGTGAAATAAACGGTCAATGGGAGAAATTGCAATACACGCTTAAGACTATCAAGCAAAGTCCGGATACAGATACAAATCCTGATAAAAATTCGGGAACAAATACTGATATGGACACCGGCGGCACAACAAACAACAACTCATTCAATCAAGCACCACTGGCCTTAAATGGCGCACTTGTATTAATGAAAGGTGAATCCATCAGCGGCCAAGTAAGCGCCGACGATATTGAACAAGACATTCTTACCTATGAACTGGTTAATCAACCACAATCTGGCACGGTTACCTTTAACAACGCTAACGGCCAGTTTTCCTACAGCGCAGGCAACAGTGCCGATAATAATTCAGACACCTTTAGTTATAGAGCATTTGACGGTGAGCACTACTCTAATACTGCAACAGTAACACTTAGATATTCGCAACATGCGGGCGTAACACTACAAGGGCGCGGCGATGGCATTGGTGCTGATTTAGTTATTATTGGTGACGGCTTCACAGCTAACCAATTGACAGTATTTCACCAAGCAGTAGATGAGTATGTTGATTTTATGTTTGAGTACGAACCTGAATTTAAAAATCATAAAAAGGCCTGGAACATTCACCGTATAGACTTAATCTCAGCAGAGTCGGGAGCTGATAACAGCAACGGATCGAATGCCGTTAACACCGCCTTAGACGGTCATTTTAACTGCGGTAATATTGATCGATTATTGTGTGTGGATTCACCCAAAACGTTTGCTGCGGTTAACCAAGCGTTTCCCCAGTGGGACAATATTTTAGTGATTGTAAACTCCAGTAAATACGGGGGCGCCGGTTACAGTAATGGTATCGGTACAGTATCGTTAAGTAGCTCAGCCAAAGATGTAGGCTTGCACGAAATGGCCCACACATTTGCTGGCCTTGCCGATGAATATACCTATGGCGGCAGTAATGCACCAACACGAGAGCCAGGTTCAGCCAACTCCACCATTAACAATGATATTAACAGCGTGAAATGGAAACACTGGCTGGGAACGGGCAGTGATGACGGCACCATCGGTTTATTTGAAGGGGGCCAATATACGTCAAGCGGTGTATGGCGCCCAACGAATAACTCAATTATGCGAAGCCTAGGTAATGCTTTTCATGCGGTGAACAAAGAAGCCTGGACATTATCCGTGTACGAACACGGCGGCGTTTACCATAGTAAGATGCCTGTTAGTTCACAGGTTTCACAAAAAGGTGGCGACAATACTCAGTTTAAAGTAGACACCGTTATGGACGCAGGCGCACAACGTTTACGCTGGTACATTAATAACCAAGAACAAACCTCGCTAAACGATAAAAGCCACGTGTCATTGGGCAATGATCAAGATAATAACTTCACGGTACGCGTAGATATTTCAGATAAAACCGGCAATATTCGTAAAGACGATGATGGTTTTTCCAGTGACAGCATTTCTTGGCAGGTAAGTGTTCAATAAAATTTAGTGAAAATTTATTGACTAGAACACAGAATAATCCTTGAATATTTAAAGTGAATATTATGAAAATATTTTTAAACATATGCAAAATGACTATCCTTACACTTTCTACCTTAAGTGCATTTTTTATCAGTGCGGTCAGCGTAAGCGCCCCTCCCGAAATGGCGTCACAAACCAGCAATAAAACATTGATGTTAACTTTGCAATTTAAACAAGGCGACTATACGGTACTAGACGCGCAGATAATGAATGAAAAATTACCCGCTCTTTACGTAAACCCACAGCACACAGATTTATTAGAGTTTAACTTAAAGAACTTACAGGGAGACATATTAGGGCAAGGTAAAATTGTTAATCCCCATGTATTGCGCGGTGTATTGCACGAATATGAAAATAGCGAGCCTCATGGTCAACAAACATTAGACGACAGCACATTTGTCGTGCGCTTCCCTTATGTTGAAGGCATGCATGTTTTGGGGGTATTGCAAGATAGCCTGCAAAATGGCGTTCAAGCTAGGTCCTCTAGCCTGCCTATTCCTATCACTCGTAACATATTGTTTTCAAAGCATTTATAGTAATAAGAAGGCAGCATATAAAACAACTTATACTCTGCCTTTCTCTTTCGTAAGCCAAATTATCCACCATCGCCTCTGACAAAAGTCATAAATTTTTCCTCTTTGTTACGAATAACTCTTCAGGCCAGAACCCCATAAAATAGCGCCATAAAATCACTATGTACTGAATGGATTCTTAGACTTACGAGGAAACACTATGCATAACGCTACCCGCTTACTCAGCATTACCCTACTGTCTTTGGGCAGTATGATGTCATTCATTCAGTCAGCATCCGCAAACCAAGATCAAACTCTTTTATTAACCCTTCAATACCAACAAGACGCTTTTCAAGTGGTGCATAGCCGTTTGCTAAACGAACATTTACCCAAACGCCACACGATTATCAGCAACCGTGATGATTTGTCGTTTAACGGCTCACAACAACATAATGTTGAGAAAAGCGTCATTAATAGCATATTGAATGACGTGAATTCAAACCCAAAATACCAAGGAAAAAAGATGCGTGGGGCGAGCATTATTGTGCGCCACCCTTATCAAGATATGCCGCACGTGGTAAATAATCCGGTTCAATATATGGCGTATGAAGATCAAGCCCCAGATCAAGAAGACAATCAAGAAGCTATTAACAATGAAGCGTTGGCGCAATCACATGCTGCCCCCCGTGAGCCCAATTCGCTGCCTGAGCAATTAATCCTTAGCCCCAATATTGAAGACCAGACCAAACGACCCCTTTACTCTGACTTATTATAACGCTTTTATGCTTCACTCTGGGCCTAGGCCCAGTAGCCCTTGGTTTATCATCCTAAAGTTATAAAACTGCCGCGCTTTCGCCCGATTTTTGTGAAAAATTATTGAGTTATTATTTTAGAATAATTACAGCACTGAGAGCGTCATGGCCCATATTATTGCAGCCAGCACCGCAAACACACCCAACACAATCATATTAGATGGCAGTCAATCAACCGATGCCAACGGCGATACTCTTACCTATATTTGGCGTCAAACTTCCGGAATTGAAGTGGCTTTAGTGAATCCTCAGCAGGCCATCAGCCAATTTAAGGTAGACGCCTTACCTCAGGATGAAGTAGTGAGTTTTAAGCTCACAGTTTTTGATGGGCAAGTTATTGATCAACAGGAAATCAGCATTACCCTAAAAGCGAATACTCAAGCCTATCTAGATCAACAGCAAGATCAAAACACACAGGACCAGCAGGATAACAACGTAAATAATCCCGATAGCGAAGTTGTGGCAGAAATTACCGTTAAAAAAGGCGCGGGTAGTAACAGCCTGTGGTTACTGCTGATGTTGGCAGGCTTCATGGGTATAAAACGAAGGAAATAAACCTAGAAAAATAAAGGCTAGGTGGATAACTAAAGCTAAAGACCACCCTTTGAGGTAATTGGCTCGGCCAATTACCTCTTTTTTATGAAAAGCTTTCTTTTAATAGAATCGCTAATTTTTGCACACCCTGTACTTTTTCTAGGGGATAAATAACACAATGGGCCTTTTTTTCTTGTGTGATCGGCATCGGCATAATCGTCAAGCCTACTCCAGACTCCACTAACGATAATGCCCACTCTTCGTTATCCACCTCTGCTACAAAGTTTAAACTGATGCTTGATTCATTTAAAACCGACACCAACAAAGAGTTGCGATCGCAAAATGCACGATTTATAAAGCGTTGTTCATGAAGGTCGGTAATTTTAAGGTCTTTTTTAAAGGCTAATGGATGATCACTGGGCATTACCAGACAGTAACGATCCTGCCAGCAAGGGATAAATTCTTCATTTTCAACCACACCTTGATCCATGGTTAAACGAATATCAAAGTCTTGGTATGTATTGCTTTCACTGCCTCTTACTACCTTAACTTCAGGGGCCTTAGGCTGGCTATGTAATAACGCTATTAATTGGCGCAGGTAATCAAACGATATGGCATCACTTACGCCAATACTTAACGTGTTTTTAACATGTGTACTTTTAAAACGATTTTTAATGGATTGTGCATGTTGCAATAGACTTTTTGCAGTACTGTATAAATCGGCGCCATCTGTTGTCACCGTTACACCGCGCTTTTGGCGTATTAATAGTGTTACCTCTAATTCGTCTTCCAGTTTTTTTATGGCACTGGTAATAGAGGGTTGTGCTATATGACACTGCGTGGCCGCCGCGGTAATGGAGCCTGTGTCCACCGCCGCCACAAAATAGCCTAATGATTTTAAATCCAAAATATTCTCACTTTACACTTCTATTTAAGAAAGGCTCGTTTTTTATAAACATCTTAGTATGCAAACTCAGGAAACAAAGGTAAATTTTTCATTAACGTTTCGTCATGGGCGGGAATGATAGTGATGTCGCTATGGTTCTGATAAAAGTCGTGCAACAGGCTAATTTTTTGCGTATTTTCCTCATCATCCCAATTAACATCTACCATCCATTTAAGTAAATCTGAGCGTGGCTCATTGTCATGTACACCCTTAATCGTCCACGTAGTATCACCCACAAAGAAATATTTTTTACCGGATGAAACGGTTAAAAATATTCCCACTTGCCCAGCGCTATGGCCTTTTAAATCCACCAAAACGATACTGCCATCATCATACACATCTAAACTTTTAGAGAAGCCAAGGTACGCGGAATTGCTTAGTTCAAAAAAATTCCACTGAATATTTTTATCATTTAGTTGAGACTGTAAATGTGCAGGGGCTGAGCCTTCTCTTGCCTCAAGGTACTCTGATTTTTGCACCCACACTTGTGCCTTTGGAAAATCCACAATACCGCTGGCATGATCCCAGTGTAGGTGAGTTGGTATGATCTTTTTAACCTCTAGTGCGTCGTAGGCGGCTTTTGCATATTGATCAATGGCTGGGTTAACGCCTTCGTAGGCAAATAACTGACGCATCATAAAACTATTTTCTGAAAACTGTTTGTCTATTTTTTGCCCTAAACCCGCATCGATCATCACATCCCCTTTTGGATGGCGAATTAATACCGTATTTTGAGCCAAGTGTCGTAAATTAAACCAGCTGCCACCACTCACTAACACGCCTTCAGGAGTGAGTCCGGCTTGGCCTGTATTTACAATGGCAAAGCCGATATTTGAATCCGTCTCAATGGCTTGAGATACCTTAGGGGTTTGAGTCGCTTGGCTTTCAATGCTTAGTAATAGCAGCATGGCCACAGCGGTGATTCTTTGTATGAGGGGGTTAGGTTTGTGCATATGATCTCTCCTATAAGTAGACATTCATAATAAACAAGCCTCTTACATAGATATAATATTCTTTTACTATGAAAAGACAATATTCTACCTATGGTAAATAATCTAATAATAGTACAGCCCAAGGAAGTTGAGGCGAATAGAAGTTTAAACAGAGGCTATATAAGGAATGACAAGAAAAGGCACTGTGTGTGCCTTTGGGTATAGGGGGCTAAAACATGTAACCCGCACTCATGGCGAAGGTCGCTAAATTGGGGTACCAGGTTAAAACGTTTTCGGCGCGGCGAATATCGTCCTTTTTCCCTTCATCATCGGTTTGATCAGCGGCAGATTGAGTAACCTTGCCCCCTAGCGGTAAATTAAGCGTAATCCAGTTTACGGCCAAGCTCCAATTATCTATTTGCCAGTGATTGCTCATGCCCACGTGTAATAAGTTAGCGTGGGCAAGGGTACGAAAGTTAACATCGCTCACACTGAAGCCATAGACACTGGGATCTAAATACACTTCATTGGTGCGGCGCACATATCCAAAAGACAAATTAAAACTATTGCCATAAAAACGTCGAGCTTTAATACCGATATTTTTTTCATTAAAACCAGCCAAATTCAGTTTTGAAAAATTCACTTCAATGCCGGTAGACAGGTAATCAACACCCAGCTGCCAATTAGGCGACAGGTTAAAGTTAATCGCCGCGCCTTTAGAGCCTGGAAATGGCAACGATACCGGCGACAATACTAAATCAATACCGACGGTATGATCCGCCCTAAACTCTCGTGAACTTTGAGCCTGACACATGGCGCCCACTAACATTAACAACAACACAAAAAAACGTGTGTTTAACATAAATATCCTATAAATGACGTTTAATTTGCAGGCACCTTAGCGTTAACGCCTTTATTAGTCTAGAGAAGCCCCAGTGTGAGTGGCCACAATTACCCTTTTGCAAACCTTCTAAACTTGAGACGCTCATACTAAAAATAACAATGGTGATGCATGAAACTAAACGAATTCAACGACCAGATTGTGTACTTAGTGGGCGGCACATCCGGTATTGGTCTTGCCATTGCCGAGCAATTAAGCCGCGCCGGCGCTCATATTATTTTACTGGCCAGAACCGAATCTAAATTACAACATGCGCACGCGCGCGTTCAAAAGTTGGCTATTAATGCACAGCAACGATTTACCTATCAATGCCTTGATGTGAGCGACCCTGTCGCCACACGATCGGTATTGAATGAACTGGTGTATTCTTTTGGTGCTCCTAAGGCGCTTATTAACTGCGCCGGTCGAGCCATTCCGCAACCTATTGAAAACATCAGTTACCAGCAGTTTGATGACACCATGAAAATAAACCTTTATGGCTGTCGTAATACCGTGGCCGCGTTGCTGCCCCACATGAAAAAATCCGGCGGACTTATTGTTAATACTGCTTCATTGGCCGGTGTTATTGGTGTATTTGGCTACAGCGATTATTGCGCTTCTAAATTTGCTTTAATTGGCTACAGTGAAGCGTTACGCAGTGAAGTTAAAAAATACAATATTAAAGTGTCTGTATTATGCCCACCCGATACCGACACACCCGGCTTTGAAATCGAAAACACCACTAAACCTTTAGAGACTCAGGCCATTTCCCAATCGGCCAGTTTATTAAGCAGTGAACAAGTGGCACAGGCCTTTTTTAAAGGGCTGACTCGATCAAGTATGCTGATTATTCCTGGGGCAGCCGGAAAGTTTAATGCTCTAATGAAACGTTTATCTCCTAGAATAGTCGAGTGGGTTATGGACCGGGAAATTAAAAAAGTGGCTGAAAAGCATTAATTTTTATTTGTGGCGATAAACTGTAATTTTTACGATATTTTCTATGTGCGTAGATGCCACTGCTATTAACATTTTACGTTTTTATCATTATGCAAAACCGAACCGCCAATAAACTGAGCTGTATTTTAGTCAATAGCCCAATTTATACACCGCCAAACGACGGTAAATGAATAGTAGCGAATTAGTGCATAAAAATATCTATACTCTATTAAGCTTACCTAAAAAGGCGCACATCATAAAATATGATGTGCGTGTGATTATGAATGCTAGGATTTGATATATTTGCATAGAATTCGTTTTAAACTAATTCATATTTTATTTCATTGGTACATCATTAGCTAACATGGCTTTATTTTAAGCATATTAAAGGGGGGGGATTCAATGCTCTTTAAATTCTCATCTACAGCAGAAAGCAAGGTACAACGATTAACCGGCTTTAAAAGATAACAGATACCCATTTCTTGTGCCTTTTCTTTACTAAAGTTTTTGGTAAAACCCGTTAAAAGTATAATGGGTAATGTTGGTCGAATAGTTAATAAGGTCTTGGAAAATTCGCTACCCGACATTCCCGGCATAGCATAATCTGTTATTACTAGGTCAAATTCACTTGGGCGTTCTTTAAATACCTCTAAGGCAGATTGAGCATCCCCTTTAGTGACTACATCGTAGCCGGCCGACTGTAAAATATTTTCACATAGATCGCGTAACTCAGCTTCATCATCCACCACTAATACCTTGCCAGAACCGTTAATCAAGCGCTCTCTTTTAAAACGAGTATTTTCAAGCACCTTTACCGTTTTTGGGAATCTAATCACAAACTTACTGCCTTCAATGGTACTGCTCTCCAACATAATACTACCCTTATGAAGTTCAACCAATTGATGAACAACCGACAACCCCAGCCCAGTGCCCTTGCCCAGCTTTTTAGTGGTAAAAAAAGGATCAAAAATACTGGATTGTTCGTTTAACGGAATTCCGCTGCCGGTATCTGCAATACTCATTAATACATCCTCATTGTCATCAAATATAGAAATGGTTATAACGCCGCCATTTTTTTCCATGGCTTGCGACGCATTATTGATAATATTGGTAAATATTTGATGAATCTGCGTCTTATCACCCATAATCACAGCAGTAGAGGTCTCAGTATTCTGTTTGATTTCAATATTAACGGGAATAAATGGGCGTATCATATTAAGAGCTTCGCCTATTGTTTCAACTAGGTTAATAACTTCAAAGTCATAATCTTCGGTGCGGCCAAATGCTAAAATTTGTTTAATTAAATTCACCGCTTTACCACTGGCAGTTAAAACACTTTGCAGGTGTTCAAATTGCTCACTGCCCATTTCAGCGTCATCCAGTGCTAGTTCGGTATTACCTTCGATAATAGCCAAAATATTATTAAAATCATGGGCGATCCCTCCCGCAAGCGTGCCCAAAGATTCCAGTTTTTGCGATTGAAATAATTGTCTTTGAGCGCATATAAGTTCTTGTTCAATTTTCTGGCGCTGAGTTACATCCAGAATAATCGCCACAAAAACAGGCGGTTCCTCTAGCATAAGTTGTAAGTGCACTTCTACCGGATATAAACTGCCATCTTTACGTTGATGACTGGTTATAAATTCAATTCTGTCTTTTACATTTGTACGCAGCGCATTCAGTTTTTCCAAAAAAGCTTCTAGGGTAAATTCAGGTTTAATATCCAACGGGGTCATAGTTTTAAGCTCATCCATTGAGTACCCCAAGTTATCACGCCCGCCCTTATTTACCTCTATAAATTTCAATGACAGACTATCAAACATATATATTTCATTTAATGAGCTGTCCATCATACGGCTAAATTGTAATATTCTTTTTTGATTTTTACGTCGTTCACTAAGATCACGTATCATGCAGGTAAAATCCAATCGCCCCTCCTGCTTAATTTCGTTCACAGTGAGTTCAACCGGAAAAAGACTGCCGTCGGCCTTGTTAGCGATCACCTCACGTCCAACACCTACTGCACGCCTTATATCCTGTATTTTGTATTGCCCTCCATGGCCGTAATTAACACAATCAAGATTTTCAGGTATTAATAATGTGACCCTTTCCCCCAACAGCTGCCCTTGCTCATACCCAAACATGCTCTCTAGGGTTCTATTCATGAATGTAATGAGCCCATCCTCATCAAAACCCATTACCCCATCCAGAACATTGTCGATCATGGTTTGATAATTACTGGATGATTGCGATAACGCCTGACGGGTTCTCAAGTGTTGCTGACGATCCAAACACGCATGCACCCGAGTGGTTAAAATAATATCGTTGATTGGCTTTTTAATATAATCATTGGCGCCATTCGTAAGGCACTGAGCCACAATATGCTCATCTGTGATGGAACTGACAATAATGATATCCAATTTATCGAAGCTGCGATCCTCTCGTATTGCTTTTAACAATTGAATTCCATCAATTTCTGGCATATAAATATCCAGTAACAACAAGTCATATTCATGATTTATTAACATCGGTAATAACAGTGTTGGTTGCGAAAGGGATTCACATTCATAGCCGGTATCTTGCAGTATTGCGCTGATGTAATCGGCAATGGCTTTGCTATCATCTAACACTAGGATTTTTGACATGCCAAACCTCTACTTTGAGATCATCAATTAGATAGAACTTAATGCCTCATTCTTGTCCAGAGCGTCTTTAATAATGTGTTTAAGGGTGTCAAACGGCACTGGCTTTTCCAGAATTGGAACATCAGAATCTTTCAGCCATTTACTGTCCATGGAATAAGGACTTAATCCTGTAATCACTACAATCTTACTGTGCTTTAACTCACTACTGCTCTTTAGGGCTGCTATCATGTGTAAGCCATTCATGTGGGGCATTTTCAAATCGGTTAAGATGATATCCGGTTGCAGGCGGCCTACCTTAATTAATCCCTGATAACCGTCATTTGCGGTAAGAATCGTTAACCCAAACTGCCATTTCTCAATTTTTTTACATAATAATTTTTGAAATTCAGGGTCGTCATCAACAATCAATACACTTTTTTGAGGTGGCTGTTCAGTCACACTCTTCGGAGCTACAGCCATACTATGTAGCAATTTTTGTATGGACTCCCCTTTAATTCTTCGATGCCCCCCTGGTGTCTTGCCTACCAGCAGTAAGCCGCTATCTGCCCATAACTGCACTGTTCGAGCAGTCACGTTCAATATTTTTGCCGCCTGAGTGGTTGAATAAATGGCCTTATCCATTGCACCGCAGCCTCTGCCAATGATTTAGCCATGCCAGTAATTCTTTAATGGGTATGGGGCGAGCAAGATAATACCCTTGAGCCATGTTACAACCCATGGATTCCAATTTGGCCATGTGCTGCTGACTCTCTACTCCTTCAGCCACACAGGTCATGTCCAATTTATGACTTAATTGGACGCAGCTCTCTACAATTGCCAAGGCCGTTGGGTCTTGCATCATGGCCATTACAAAACTTTTATCAATTTTAATTTCTGAGAAGGGAATATTGTGTAAATATGCAAAAGATGAATAACCTGTACCAAAATCATCGATGGACAATGAAAATCCATTCATGCGCAAACGGGTTAATGTATCTAAAGACATCCCCCATTGCATCATAAGCTGACTTTCTGTTAATTCCAGCGACAGCTGTGAAGCTGGCAATCCATTATCATGGAACAAACGAATTAAATATTCAGGAAAGTCATGATTACAAATATTATGGGCTGATATATTTATGGATACATTCATCTCTTTGTTATCTAACCACCAAGCCTGCCACTCCCAAATAGCCATCTCAATGACTTGTTGAGTTAATTGATCAATTAGACCTTCCTGCTCGGCCAAAGGGATAAATCGATCAGGATAAATCAAGCCGTGCTGCGGATGGCGCCAACGAACTAACGCCTCTACCCGGTTTATTAAACCCGTATTTAGATTTACCTGAGGCTGAAAATGCAATAATAACTCGTGGTTACTTAAGGCTTTCTCCAAATCTTTTTTTGAAGGCATCCAGATAGGGGGTGGCGGTGACACGTCCGAGTTTTTAGATTGATTAAATTGGGCCAAGAGATTTTTTAGCTTTGATATTTTAATGGGCTTTGTAAATACATCTAAACACTGAAGGTTGTATTCTTTACATAATATTTGAGCCGACTTTAAAATACGTTCATCATGGCCCGTCATTAATACTAACGCTGAACGGCATTTTTGTTTAGCAAGTTGGCGAATTACCTCAACTCCATCTAAATTCGGCATATTTAGGTCCAGCATAATCACTTCATGTGAATTATGATCTAGACTTAAGAAACTCAATACATCGGTATATTGTTTGGCAGAATAACCCCATTTCTTAATGAATTCGCTGATAAACTGAGTCACTTGAGAATCATCATCAACAATCGAAATATGCTTTAACATATCAATCCCACTCACGTAAATTCTAGGTTTTAGTCACCACACAGTAGACTAGTCATGTTCAGTTAAGATCTCTATTTTTGAAATAAAATCTGCTAATTTAAACGGTTTTTTCAATAGGCTATCGGCACCAAAGGCTTTCATCCAACTAAGGTAAGTAGCTCCTCCTAACTGCCCGCAACCTGACATGGCTAAGATTTTAAATTTTGTTTCTTGATGCCTTTCTTTTACACGGGACAATAACTCTACCCCGTCTATCTCAGGCATTAATATATCGGTAACAATTACATCTGGTAGTAATTTTCCACACATCAAAAGCGCTTCCTTACCGTTAGCCGCATGCTGCACTGAATAACCACACCGCTCTAACTTTTTAGTGAGTAACTCATTCAGTTGCACATCATCTTCAACCAGCAAAATATGCTTCATGCATCCCCTATACACCCGTTTTAAACATCCATATTTTATAAATATCTCTTTCAGTTTTACGGGTATTTCTGAAATTTCTGAATTAAGAATATCATTGTTTATTTTTCAGGAAAAAGATCTTGTTGTTGTAAGCTGTATTTTCTTATATCAAATAATTACAAGGCTAAGACTTCCACCTTTTACTTACATTAAACAATGAATAATAAGCGATAGAATAATAGTGTTTGAAATGGTTTTAATTGGGTACGTTAAGCAGAAATCACTTACGAGAAGAGAGGTTTAAAAACTTGAAAACTCAAGTAATTATTTTTATACATTGGACGAGGACATCATACCCTTTAGTACAGAGACACATACATTGTGGTGCAAAGCCATCATTAAAGGAGTTTTACGGATAAAAAAAAATTATTTATACCATTTACTAATAACCAGTAGCTGGAGATAAACTCACAAAATATATTTTTTCGGTACGAAAGAGTAATGAAATGCGAACGGCTACATCCTTGTAACGCTCGCATTAATACATACATTAAAACAGTTAAATTACAAAAATAACTCACGGGCTTCCGCAGGGCTAGCCACCTCACGTCCGGCATTTTTAGCGACTTGAGCAAGCGCTTCAATTAGCTGACCATTACTGGTGGCACGCTCACCACCTGGAAGATAAAAAGTATCCTCTAGGCCGGAGCGTAAATTACCGCCTAGTTCAGCCACTTTTTTATGTACCGCCCAAATTTCTTCACGACCAATAACTGTCGCTTGCCAATGGCTGTTTGGCTTAAGATATTTAACGATAACCTCCAGTAACTCAGGGTCTGCTGGCATGCCAGAATTTACGCCCATTACAAGGTTGTAATCTAAACGATCACACATGCCCACTTCTTGAAACATGCCAACAGAGCGGATGATACCCACATCAAAACATTCAAATTCGGGGCGACAATTTTCTTCTTTTAAGACCTGTAGCAATTCATCGATTTTTTCAACGGTGTTTTGAAACAACATGGGAGGCCAAGCCCAAGTGCCGTTAGAACGCGTTTTTAAATAGTTTAATGAACCGGCATTACAAGCGGCAATCTCTGGTTTACCACGACGAATACAATCAATAGGGCCACTTTGATCACGGCCAATGGTGCCGGTTGTGTAGTTCATAATGACACCTGGGCAAGCGGCACGTATGGCTTCACTCATTTCAAAGGCGACTTCAGGCTCCCACGTAGGTAAATGACCTTTACCTTCTTCTTGTTGGCGAAAATGAATATGCATGACGCTGGCACCGGCGTCATAGGCTTCTTTTGCTGACGCTGCCATTTCTTTTGCTGTAACGGGCACTGGGTGTTGCTTTGGATTGGTTAATACCCCAGTTAGGGCGCAGGTGATTACCGCTTTTTGTGACATATTCATTCCCCTCTTGTTCATTTAGTGATGATGGGTCTACCTTAGCGCACAGCCCAAAACCAAGCAACCGCTTGTTTTATTTCAGTTTAACTATTTGCACCGAAAAAGGGCTATAAAGCCCATGAAACCTAAC
>MAAA01025585.1_pt1 | contig 18331 bp, 14 predicted proteins | sample 1115971 | NCBI WGS metagenome assembly MAAA01 (sample SAMN04961123, study PRJNA320927) | seawater metagenome | isolation source: sample BD02T6 sea water enriched with oil for 6 days | place: USA:Gulf of Mexico | collected 2013-07-27 | reverse complement strand
CCGATACCACACTTAGGGAACCTTGCGCGCTTGGCAGGTTCAAATCCACAAGTGTTTTTTGCACCCATGTTTGTAACAATTGTTGGCGTACATCCATGATGAACACTGGCCCTTAGATCGGATAAAACGTACAATTTTGGTTTAAAGCGTCTGTGCTGGGCTTCGCACAATACCATAAGTTTAAGATTTGATTAGGAATTTCAACTATATGCCACGCTTGGGGCTTCTCTTTATTGCCATAGTGGTTTTACCCGCTCAGGCCAGATCAAGTACAAATTATGATCAGCTTGATTGGGTAACGCGCGACTTACTACCTCCTAGCCATCAGGAAAAACTGCCTAGTTTTTGCAGTGGCGATTACCTGCCTCCTTCACTCACCATTACTGACGATAACGCCTTACACATAAGCAGCGATCGCGCCGACTTTAAAGAGACAGTCGGGGCCTCTTTTGAAGGCAACGTGCAACTTCAGCAATCTGGACTGCAAGTAACCGCCGATCACGCTCGTTACGATCAACCCAGTGGGGCGGCACAATTTAAAGACAATGTGGTATTTCGTAATGGCGAAATCACCATGACAACACATCAGTTGGATTACAATACACAAACAGGTCAGGCAAAATTAGAGCGCGCTCAATATGTGATTGCGCCGCTACACATGCGGGGCGATGCCCAAAGCCTGCAAGTCAACGCCGGCGAGAGCGTTTTTTTAGTGAACTCAAGCTACACCTTTTGTGAACCTGGCCACAACGATTGGGATATGCAAGCCAGTGAAATCAATTTGCACCAAGCAAAAAGTTACGGCGAGGCGTACCACGCACGCTTACGCATTAAAGACGTGCCAGTATTATATTTACCCTATTTTCGCTTTCCACTGGGTAAAGATCGCTTAACCGGTTTTTTAAGCCCACAAATCAGCTTAAGTACTAAGGGCTTTACCGATAACGGAGACCTTACACTCGACCAGGGAAGTATTAACCTTGAACACTTTGCCGCACCGTTTTATATCAATATTGCCCCCAATTATGATGATACTTTTACGCCAAGATATTTAGATGGCCATGGTTTATTAACCGAAAATGAATTTCGCTATTTAAATGTTTTAGGCGAAGGAGAATTTAAAGTAGGTTTTATTGGCAACGATAGCGCAAACAATGACACTGACGAGTCTAGACCCAAAGAGCGTTGGTCAAAAGCCTGGTATCACACCGGCAATTTTGGCCAGTTTTGGCAAGACCGAGTGCATATTGAAGAAGTCAGTGACAACGACTACAGCGATGACTTTAGCTCACTGGGGTTAATTGACCGTACTAGCCACCTTAAACAAAATGCAGAACTTGAATACAACGATGGTACTTGGAAGTTATTGACCATCATGGAGCAGTCACAAACCATAGATGAAAGCATTACTGCAGACAAAAAACCTTTTTACCGCTTACCTCAAGTTCAGTTGGCTCGCCTCAATAGCTACGAGATAAACCAATTTAATTATGAAATGAACATAGAAGCCACACGTTTCACGCGTGATCACGATGGTTTATCTGGTGTTGCACAAATGGATGGAGAACGTTTTCACACCGACCTTACCTTAAGCTACCCATTGGAACAGAGTTATGGTTTCATCAGCCCTAAAATCACCTTTATGCGTACCCAGTACAGTTTTCAAAATGTAAATGACACATTAAGTACCGCAGGATATCAAGATGAAGAAACTCGTAATATACATATTGCAAGCCTAGATAGCGGACTGTTTTTTGAGCGCAACTTAAAGTGGTTTGGTGACAGTTTTATTCAAACACTAGAACCCAGAATAATGTTTGCCCACATACCCTTCGTGGACCAAAGTCTGGTGCCAATATTTGATACCACTGAAACATCCTTTAGTTACGGTCAGCTCTTTAGCCCTGATCGTTTTACCGGACTAGACCGAGTGGGCGATACCCAGCAAGTCAGTTTAGGTTTAACCAGTCGATTCTTAAATGACAGCGGTTTAGAAGTGTTTCGCGCGAGCCTAGGTCAGATTAGATACTTAGAAGATCGCACAGTGCAACTAACTCCCGGCGTAGATGCCCCACCTGAAGGCGACGAAGATCTGTTTAGCAGCTCCTCAATTGCCGGTGAAGTACAATGGCTTTTTTCACCCGGTTGGCGTTTCAAGGCCGACGTTCAATACGACCCCCATGCTGAAAAAGCCAAAGACGATACCGAAAATGATGAAGAACCCATAGAGAAAGCCAGTGCACAACTAAATTTCCAAAGTGATAATGACTGGATGCTCGATCTAAACTTCAGCCATGTGGAAGCTACAAAACAAAAACAAGTGGGCATCGCCTTCTTTGCTCCCATCAATGATCGCTGGGCATTTTACGGGCAAAAGAAACAGGATATCTGGCCTTATAGCCAAACGGACCGAGACGAACTAGAAGATACCGAAGAGCACTTTGAAAGTATTGAAGGGTTATTGGGCATTGAATACCAAAACTGTTGCTGGCGTGTTCAAGTCACCTATGAAGAACATACTCGCACCGACAATACCAAAGATTACCAGTACATGTTCCAATTGCATCTAAAAGGCCTAGGCATTTTAGGCACCGACAGCGACAAAATTTTACGCGATCGAATTTTCGGTTATGAAGACAGAGATATTCATGACTATTAAACAAACAAATAAAAAGAATATGCTAATAAGCAGAGGAAACCTCATGAACATTCGTAATGTACTGCTGGCAGGCTTACTTGCCGCCAGTGGCCTAACACATGCCCAACTTACCTCGGTAGACAATATTGCTGCAATAGTGGATGACGAGATCATCATGCACAGCGAGTTAACCGCACGAGTGGGCGTGATAAAAAAGCAAAGCGCTAAAATGCGCCTGCCCTCTGATGCGGTGTTACGCCAACAGGTCTTAGATAAATTAATTGATGAAAGCATTCAAATGCAAATGGCCGAACGTTCAGGCATTCGTATCAGTGACCAACAATTAAATAAAACCATTGAAAACATTGCCAAACAAAATGGCATGAGCTTAAAGAACTTTAAAAAAGCGTTACAAAAAGATGGCATTCAATACAGCCAAGCCCGTGAACAAATTCGTCGTGAGCGTTTAGTGTCAGAAGTGCAGCGCTACCGTGTGGGTAACAAGATTCAAATTAGCGAACAAGACATCGATGCATTTTTAAACAGTAAACGTGGAAGAAGTGCCACGGGTGAAGAGTACCGTTTGGGTCATATTTTGATTCAATTGCCAAGCCAAGCTAAACGCGATGACATTAAAAAAGCAGAGAAAAAAGCAGAAAAAATAGTTAAGAAACTACGTTCCGGCAGCGATTTCGCACAAACCGCTATTGCACAATCTGAAGGCCGCAACGCTCTTAAAGGCGGAGACTTGGGCTGGCGCAAAGATGCTGAACTACCCTCGTTATTTGCCAACGTGGTACCTACCCTTAAAAAAGGCGGTGTAAGTGATCCTATTCGCAGTGCCAGTGGTTTTCATATTATTAAAATCAATGACAAACGCGGTGGCGCTACTAAGCTGGTTAAGCAAACCGCGGCCCGTCATATTTTAGTGAGTGAAAATGAAATCCGTAACGACCAGCAAAGTAAAACGCTTATTACTAAAGTATTTGATCGCATTAAAAAAGGCGAAGATTTCGCAAAGCTTGCCAAAGAATTTAGTGATGATCCCGGCAGTAAAGTAAGCGGTGGCGATCTTGGCTGGGTAAACGACGGCGACATGGTAGCCGCCTTTGAAAAAGTAATGAAAAACACAAAAAAAGGCCAAGTAAGCAAGCCGTTTAAGTCTCGCTTTGGCTGGCATGTTTTAGAAGTTACCGGCTACCGCAATAAAGACATGGGCGGAGAAATTCAGCGAAATCAGGCACGCCAGTTATTATACAGCCGCCGCTTTGAAGAAGAGTTACCTATTTGGTTACGTCAAATTCGCAGCGACGCTTACGTAGAACTTAAAAGTAAACTTTAACATCTTAATTTATATTGGAAGTAGCACATGCCTTATAGGTCAGCCCACACCACCGGTTTATCCGATGGTTTAATATACTCTGATTTAATTTCGGGTACTTATTATGACTTATAGGCTAGCTCTTACTGTCGGCGAACCCGGTGGCATAATATACTCTGATTTAATTTCGGGTACTTATTATGACTTATAGGTTAGCTCTTACTGTCGGCGAACCCGGTGGCTTAATATACTCTGATTTAATTTCGGGTACTTATTATGACTTATAGGTTAGCTCTTACTGTCGGCGAACCCTGTGGCTTAATATACCCTGATTTAATTTCGGGTACTTATTATGACTTATAGGTTAGCTCTTACTGTCGGCGAACCCGGTGGTATTGGACCGGACTTAACTGTCGAGCTTGCTCAACGCGCCCATGCACATCAAATTATTGCAATTTGTGACCCCGCTTTATTAACTCGTCGTGCCCAGATATTGGGCAAAAAACTCGTGGTTAAAATTTTTGACGGTATAAGTGAAGAATTAGCACAGGCGGGTGAAATTTGGGTTCAGCCCATTGCGCTTGCCCAGGTTGAAGTGGCTGGAAAACTCAACAAGGCTAACGCTAAATATGTGTTAGATACCCTAACCCATGCAGCACAAGGCTGCCTAGACGGTGTTTATCAGGCAATGGTTACGGCACCGGTACACAAGGGTATTATTAACGAAGCTGGTATTCCTTTTTCTGGTCACACCGAATTCCTAGAAGAATACACCCACAGCGAGCAAGTGGTCATGATGCTCGCCACTAAAGGGTTAATGGTAGCGTTAGTCACGACACATTTACCGCTAAAGGACGTGGCTGACGCCATTACCCAAAAAAGGCTTAGCCAAGTTATTAGCGTTCTGGATACTGACCTTAAGCAATACTTTGCGTTACCTAATGCCAATATTTTAGTGTGTGGACTAAACCCTCACGCCGGAGAAGGCGGCCATATGGGCCGAGAAGAAATTGAAACCATTGAGCCCTGTCTTGAAACCTTGCGCCAGCAAGGCATCACGCTTACTGGCCCACTGCCCGCCGACACGCTTTTTACCGAAAAGGTGTTAGCGCACGGAGACGTGGTACTGGCTATGTACCATGATCAAGGCCTGCCAGTTTTAAAATTTAAAGGTTTTGGCCAAGCTGCCAATATCACCCTAGGTTTACCCATTATTCGCACCTCAGTAGATCACGGCACCGCCCTAGATCTAGTGGGTAAAGGTTCCGCCAACTCAGGCAGCCTAGCCACGGCAATCGACTATGCTTTACATATGTCAGCCTGCCGACAACAAACAGGAATACCAGCATGAGCCGCCCACCAAAGGGTCACCAAGCCCGTAAACGTTTTGGTCAAAACTTTTTACACGACGACAATGTCATTCGCAATATTGTAAAAAGCATTCGCCCTAAAGTAGGTGAAAACATTGTGGAAATTGGCCCAGGTATGGGTGCCATTACCGAACAGTTACTGGAGGCTACTGAAGGCTACTTAAATGTAGTGGAAATAGACCGTGACTTAATTCCGGGCCTTAAAGTTAAATTCTTTAACCACCCAGGCTTCAAAATAAACGAAGCCGATGCCCTGCAATTTGATTTTGAGTCACTTAAAAATGATGAACGTCCTTTGCGCATTGTGGGTAACTTACCTTACAACATATCCACACCGCTTATTTTTCATTTGTTAAGCTATGCTGGCACCGTGCAAGACATGCACTTTATGCTGCAAAAAGAAGTGGTACAACGCATGGCGGCAGGCGCTGGCGAAAACAATTACGGACGCCTATCTATCATGGCGCAGTATTTTTGCGAAGTGCAGCATTTGTTTGATGTGGGCCCTGAAGCCTTTCACCCTGCACCCAAAGTAGACAGCGCCATTGTGCGTTTGGTCCCTTATAAAGTCCTGCCTCACCCCGTTAAGGATCACCGCACCTTAGAGAACGTAGTGCGCACCAGTTTTTCTATGCGCCGAAAAACATTGCGTAACAACCTTAAAAAAGTAATTAGCAGCGAGCAATTGGAAAAAATGGGCATCGACCCATCACTACGCCCTGAACGCTTAGGGCTAGCCGACTTCGCTGCCATTAGCGATTACGTATTTGAACATCCAATGAGCGACACACAAAATGTCTGAGCCTCAAATCAATGTCAGTGTTAAAACTCATTTCTTAGAAAATGAATCTTTGCCAGACAAAAATCGTTTTGTTTACAGCTACACTATCACCATTAGTAATAATGGTGAGCGCAGTGCGCAACTTTTAAGCCGCCACTGGATTATCACCAGCGGTGAGTCTCTTAAAAGCCAAGAGGTACAAGGTGACGGCGTTATAGGCCAGCAACCTTCTATTGCCCCAGGTGAGAGCTTCACTTACACCAGTGGCTCGGTCATGGACTCTGAAGTGGGCACTATGCAAGGCAGCTATACGATGTTGGATGCAAACGGTGATAATTTTGATGTGCCCATTGCCCCCTTCACGCTTGCGACCCCTAATCAATTAAATTAAAAGATACATCATGCCAAGAACTTTTGCCGTAGGAGATCTACAGGGTTGCCTAGAGCCTTTGCAACGCTTACTGGACAGAGTGAATTTTGATGAAAGCCAGGATCAATTATGGTGTGTGGGCGACTTAGTTAATCGTGGCCCTGATAGCTTGGGCACGTTAGAGTTTTTACACAGCATCCGCAAAAGCCTTAAAGTTGCATTAGGCAATCACGATCTGCATTTATTAGCAGTGGCCCACGGCGAGAAAAAAATTAAAAAAGATAACGACCTTAGTCGTATCATTGAAAGTGAAAACGCCGACACGTTATTCAAGTGGTTGCGCAAGCAACCCTTATTGCAATGGGATAAAGACAAAAACCTGGCCATGTGCCACGCAGGCATCCCCCCCATGTGGGATTTAAAAACCGCCAAAGCGCTGTCTAAAGAAGTTCAAACAGTACTAAAAAGTTCACGTCACATTTATTTGTATCGCGCTATGTATGGCAATACGCCAGATCTTTGGAATGAGAATTTAAAAGGCATGGAGCGCCTAAGAGTGATCGTTAATTATTTTACCCGCATGCGGTTTTTAGGACCTAATGGGGAGTTGGATTTAGATAACAAGCAAAGCGGTAAAGCCACTGATGAAAACCTAAAACCCTGGTTTAGTTACCCTAATAAATTAAAGAAAACCCAGCTTTTGTTTGGCCATTGGGCAGCATTAGAAGGCATGTTTGATCACCCGCAGATTACCGGCCTAGATACGGGTTGTGTATGGGGAGGGCCGCTTACCTTACAACACATAGAAACCGGCAAACGCTATTTCGCCCATTTATAAACCGGATTAAAAAGGAGACAACATGTTTAAGCACATTAGCATTGAACAGTTTACTCAGCTACAAGCAGAAAAACACGTCAACATTGCCGACACCCGCGACGTACAAAGCTTCGCCGCTGGCCATATAAAGGGGGCTAAACATTTAGACAACAACAGTGTCACACAATTTGTTTCCGACACTGATTTTAAAGAAGCGGTTGTAGTGTGCTGCTACCACGGAAATTCAAGTCAAGGTGCTGCACAGTATTTATTTGAGCAAGGTTTTATCGAGGTATATAGCTTGGATGGCGGTTTTGAATTATTTAAAGTTAGCCAACCAAATAATATATCCCAGAGCGAATGAGTGTTTGTGTAGAAACACAAGCATTTAGACCTAGAAAATTAAACGGACTGGAATTCAAAGATCCTAGATAAAGATAGCCGCCTCTCAAATATTAAGTTCTATTAAATTGAGGTTCAGGTTTTCGGCAACAGCTGTTTTTATCCGTTAATACTGCAATGCGAATAACCTCAGCAGTATTAATCACTTTAGAAACCCCTTATCCTCTACTGCTCGATGCCATAGAGGATAAACTTACCCCTTCATCCCCGAAAATATCTATTACTATTAAGACTTTCCGACATACCCTAGTCGACATGCTTACAGGCTGATTTATACCAAAAATAGTCCTGGCAGGCATAACCCATAGTCTTACGCTAGAGCTGCCTTAAATTGAGGCAGCGTGTAAATTAAGCCATACAAGATGACATTAAATAGCGGCGGATTTATGAGCATAGATCAAACACAGGGGCCTTTTTATATTCAGTTATACTATCAGGGTGAAAACTGCCTATTGTTAAACCCTCAAGCAATTAGTCCCAATCAGTTTCAAGCAACAAAAATACCCCTAGAGTCCACAGCCGAAAATTTAGTTACTATAGACCCGAATCTAATTCAGTTTCCATCTCTACCGGCTAACAAAGATCTTAACCAGCATATTCTCTTCTTGATATTTAGTGCTCTCTCAACCTGTCGTTATAGAGGGGGATCGGCGCGAATGAACTGCGGATTCGGAGTTTTAAATGGTGAAATTGATTGTCTGATTAATTCCCCTGCAAGGCACGGCGAAGGCTTATTAATAAAAGACCTTCATGACCGAGTGGCAAATGGCCAGTGCGATTACTCCATCTATTTCTATTTCACTCACAATGGCAGCGAAAAACAAGATGGCATTGCCATCGTCATTCTACACCCCGATTATTGCCATAAGATTTTTATCCCCTTAACCTTTGAGAAAATGGAGCACGGTGGATTTTACTTTAATATTAATGCCACAAAAATTGAGTTTCTTAATAAGGGAGAAGGAGTATACCCAAGAATAAGACCTTCGCACCGCAACAAACGTAGCGAAAACATTACCCACAGGCATCAGGTAAGTTTATTCGGTAAAGTAAATAAGGAGGTGTTTTTTGGCCTCATATCAATATCCGCCATTGCCCTCGCAACGTCCATTTCTATCTTAGTGTAACGTCCATCAATATGGCAGAGCACCATGGTGACACGCAGGACTATAGTCCTGCCGTGCATAGTGAATAGTCTTACTAGGAAGCAGCTACAGACAGGTAAGTGCTGTAGTTTAACTCTGAAACCTAGTCCCATTGGTCAGATATTTAATCCAAATAAGGAGACCCACATGACCTACTCTGTCGCACCCACGCCCAGCGAATCTGCTACTTTAATGAGTGGCGTTGAAGCCAGTAATGATATTAGCCGCAAGGTCAAAGAAGCCTGCGTCAGGTCTCCAGCCCTCAATCAGGAAACTGAACCAGGCGCTAACATCCTAGATTTTGTAGATGACGTCACTACTGACGGCAGGCTTATATTTGAAGAATCAAATGAATCTATGAAAGCCCTACTGGCGTTACTAGAAAACGTATCAGAGGTTAAAGAGGATGGTGAGATCATCATCGAAGGCTTCGACGATTTCAGAAAAGATCACTTAATTATCGAAACCGTGGAAGGTGATGTAAGCATCTACAAGAGGGACCTGCCTCAAACGTCAATTCTCGATCACCTCACCGAAGTGAGTGCCGATGGAAAGCTGACTTTTTTAAAATCATATGAATACACAACCGCCATATTTGAGCTTCTGGAAAACGTAATAGAGGTTAAAGAAGATGGTGAAATAATATTTGAAGGTTTTGAAAGCTTTAGAAAGCACTATAAGGTAATGCTGAATGAGCACGCCACAGAGTCCATATACCTGCGCAGTTTAATTTAAACTGTCGCAGGTTAAATGTTTTTTCTCATTCACAAAGATTTTCGCTTAGAATATTTATATCTGATTTATGTCCACAGAAAACGGACCCAAAAACCCTGTGTACTATGCAATATAGACCCCATTGCGCATATCTAAATAACAACATCCATTGTATTAAGGCCCTTGCCCATCCAGCCAAGAATACCCAATAGTCTTCCTATTCATGTTCATTTTCACTGTATGAACGCTACTATGATTTGTGATTAAAACTGCAAGCTCACCCCAGTAACTGACTAGGCTGGATTTAGCCAACTGATACGTTAAAACCAACATTCACCATCTGTCACTTTACGTAAATATAGGCATAAGATTGCTAAGAATGGATGGGAAACTATTTTCTATAATATTTTATATTAGGAACTCTATGATTCGAATATTTATTTTGATGGCCTGCCTATTTCAGATTGGAATTGCTCACGCCACCACAGCAACCTCCTTCGCTTATGAAGCCAATTCACTTAAACTGGCCTACAGTGAAATCAGTCAGGCCGGAACCATAAGATTATTTGGCTGTAGCCGTTGTGACAAATCTGTTTTTTCCTTTACGACTCCTCCCAGCATTCTTAAACAGGGAAACTCGGTGCCGTTTGAATTTTTTCTTAAGGATTACTGGAATGCAAAATACCCCACTCTATTCGTCGATAAAAATACCTCACAAGTAATACAGATTACCTATTAGGGGCTACCTTATGCATACATCTAAATTCATAATATGCGCATTATTCATCACAAACTTGGTCATGGCAGACGACACCGAAATATATGGCACCTCAGAGATTGATGAAGATAACCGGGTCAATTCAAATGTTCTTTTTATCATGGACACGTCGGGGTCTATGAGTGGAGAAGTGAAGGTAACTCAAAAACCATATGACACACACCAAAGCTATAGCGGTTCCTATTACAGCGATGATATTTACAATAGCCTTAATGATGGTAAAAAAGACGGCCATAAACGCTCGGCGTTTACACAGAGTGAATCTTATGAGTGTGATAGCACCTTGGCTGAAATAGATAAAAATGGACGTGTTCTGGGGGAGTTTTATCAGAAGAAAAACGGCTGGAAAAAACTAAAAGATGGCTCAGACAACACTATACGTTGTGATAGTGGTGAAACATTGTGGCTATATTCAGGTAATTATTTGAACTGGCATCACGACAAAAACAACACGACGACCAGCACCCGTATGGAGGTGGTAGTGGATGTGGTCAAAGATTTAACTCACTCCCTAAATAACATTAACTTTGGTTTGATGCGATTTGATCAATATTCTAATGGCGGCATGATAGATGTACCCATAGAGAACATTACCACCAGCGGGGAAAAAATTCGCAACAAACTTGATTCATACTATCCCTACGGTGGCACTCCACTGGAAGAGTCCATGTATGAAGCCACTCTCTACTACCGTGGCGATAAAATGGACTACGGTGACAGCTCTTACCCCAACCAAAGTCACGCCGATGCTAGGGTATCCCCCACCAGTAACACCTACCGGAGCCCCATTGATGCCACATGTCAGAAAAACCATATTATTCTATTAACCGATGGCGAACCCACCAACGATACAGGCGCCAACAAGGAAATTAAAGATTACATCTCGGATACACCACTGCCCAGCGGGTTAAGTAAATCCTGTTCAGGTGACGGCCTGTGTATGGATGAACTGGCTTACTGGTTAAACAATACCGACCAAAGCAGCAGCTTTGTAGGCAAACAAGCTGTGACCACCTACACCATAGGCGGCTTTGGTTTAGAGGATGGAGTGGATTTATTAAAACGCACCGCGCACTACGGTGGTGGTAAATATTTTGAAGCCAATGACACCAGCGAACTGGCTGCCGCCCTAGAATCCATCTTCATGGATATATTGGCTACCGATGCCACTTTTACCGCACCCTCTGTTTCCGTTAATTCATTCAAGTCATCGGAACATACCGAGCAACTCTATTACGCATTATTTCGCCCCAGCGAAAATATTCAATGGGGGGGTAATTTAAAAAAATACAGTTTAAATGATGACGGTCAAATAGTGGATGCCAACGGTGCTATCGCCATTAATGATGACACCGGTTTTTTTAACGATAATACCTTTGATTATTGGAATCAAAGCGCTATTGCCGACGGCGACGATGTCACTCTGGGCGGCTTTGCTAATCTATTACAGGCACACAACAGACGCATATTTTCCGATACCAGTTTTGGTTCACTGGCTAGCTTTGCTTCTGCTAGCTCTCGGGAAACATTTTCTATGGAAGGTTATAGTCTCGATGAATTCATAAACGTGCAAAATTGGGCCATAGGCTTTGATGTGGATGATGCCGACGCAGATAATGACACCACCGACAGTCGCCACTCTATAGGTGACCCATTACACAGCGAACCATTGGTCATAACCTATGGCGGCAATGCCGAGAAACGTGATGCCAGCATTTTTTTTGGTACCAACGAAGGATTTATCCATGCCCTGGATGCCGATACCGGTGAAGAGGAATTTGCATTTATTCCCACTAGCCTGCATTCCAACCTTATTGAATATTACCACAATACCACTGCCGCCAAGGACAAACCCTATGGCATGGATGGCGCTATCACCAGTTGGATGTACGATGTAAATAACAATAACGTTATTTTAAATTCAGCCGGTAATGTGGAGCCTGGTGAGCATGTTTATATCTACACCGGCATGCGCCGAGGCGGGCGCAATTACTACGGGCTAGATGTTACCAACCGAGATAACCCCAAACTGTTATTTAAAATTGAAGGTGGGATTGGCGACTTTGAAAAACTGGGCCAGACCTGGGCGCGCGCCACGGTGGCCAAGGTAAAATATGACGGTGAGAGCCGCTTTGTGCTGTTATTTAGCGGCGGCTATGACACGAACCAAGACGGTAACGATACCCGTGATGCCGATTCAATGGGTAATGCCATTTACATGGTAGATGCCACCACGGGCAAACGTCTATGGTGGGCCAGTAATTCAGGCGCCAATGAAAACATCTCTGAAATGACCTACAGCATGCCAGCCAGTATTTCAGCCATTGATATCACCGGAGATGGCCACATCAACTATTTTTATGCCGCCGACATGGGCGGGCGAGTGTTTCGTTTTGACATTAATAACAATAATAAGGGCATTGATTTCGCCCAGGGCGGCATGATCGCCTCATTGGCAGGTAACGATAAAACCAATAATCGTCGATTCTACAATAAACCAAACGTGGCCATGGTAAAAGACAAACAGCTGGGGGATTACTTAACCATTGCCATCGGTTCCGGGCATCGTGCCCACCCGATTTTCACTACCGAAGTTGAAAATCGTTTTTATGTGATTAAAGATTTTTTTCCCTATGGAAAACCTGCGTCTTATCAGGCCACTTCCGAAGCAGCCCAAAATAAAACAAGTCTGAATCCGGGTGAATATGCCAATGCCAACTTGGTATACAACGCCACTAATTTGATGAAAGGGGCTGAAGCCAGTGCCGATATGAAATCCATCATGGCACACGGCGGCGGCTGGTACATTACTTTGGATACCCCTGGAGAAAAAATCCTGGCCCACTCCACAACTTCGGCCGGTGCCATATTGTTTACCTCTTTTTCACCTACTGGCAATGCCAGCGCTAACTGCGGCCCCGATACCGGTATGTCCAGTTTATATGCTCTGGATCAAACATCGGCCACCGCAGTGATGGACCTAGATGGTGACGGTGATATCGACAGTGATGACGCAAAATCAAGTCTGGCCCACTCTGGTATCGCACCAACACCTGTGATTATATATCGAAAAAACGGTGAAAAAACCATCGCTATCGGAACAGAGGCTAGGAATGACAGTCGCTTTCAACAATCAGAGCCTTGTGATGAGGGTGAGACATGCGCAGTGTCGCCCAGCGATTGTGACGTGAATAATTGTTATGTCACTCCAGTATATTGGCGTGAAAATCACAACCTTTAATCCATTGGCCGCTTTTCACCCGCGGCGAGTCCCTTAGAAGCCAAAAAGTACAAGGTGCTGCACAGCATTTATTTGATCAAGGTTTTATCGAGGTATACAGTTTGGATGGCCGTTTTGAGTTGTTTAAAGTTATCCAGCCGGAAGATATTTACCGGGGTTTATTAAAACAAACCGGTAACTGCTTTTCTCCTTTTCCAAAGTGCACTTGCCAAACATTATCTTTCCAGTATTTATTTTAAACATAAAAACGCACCCTAAGGTGCGTTTTTATGACTAACTACCCGTTTAAAGTATCATACACTACACCTGATACCGAGCGGTCGGATGTATTCTGAACTTTTTCGTAATAGTAATAGCTAGTATCCCACCAGGTCCAAAACTTCCACCAGTTACTAGAAGTAACTTTAAACTTCACGGTTTGTGTTTGGGTATAGGTATCAAAGTTAGTATTCATGCCGCCCACATTACTGCCCGGCAGCGTACTTAAATAAACTAACGACTTGCCTGTGGTGGTGCCCACAATTTGTGAGTGATCTACGTTCTCACCCATAAGCGTTGGGTAATGGTAATCCCACAAGTTGCTAGGTGCAGATACCGAAACACTTTCTCCATCGATGCTCACATTTTTTGCACAAGAAGCATAACTGCCAGAAGAAGCCGAGCCACAAGCACTATGCAAGGGAACCGTACTGTCACCCGAGCCCTTAAGAATAAGGTTCGCAATCCAGCCATAACCCGAATACTCACCCGTGCCCACAAAACGAAGACGCGGTGTGGCGTCTATGCTGCTAGTAGCATGAGAGCGTGCCGTGGAAGGTTGTAAGTCATTCATGATACCCAAAGCATCTACACTGGATACATCGGCACCCAACCAACTGCTTAGCGCATCATTCAAGGACCAGCCAGATACTAGCTTAATCATGCTATCCAACACGATAAGGGCCGAGCTGGCACCGTCAAAAACGGTCACTGCGGCCGAGGCTAACTCAGTACCACCGCCGGCACCGGCGAAATCCAGTATTGAAACCACATCAATATCGGCAATTTGTGCTTCGCTTAGCTTTCCGTCCAATAAAGATTCTTTATTGGCTAAAATGTAACGCACCAAAAGGTCTCCAGTTGAATGAGTCACTAACACACACGGATTAGAAGACACGCAACGGCCTTCTTGCCCCACGTAATAGGCCAACCAAGAAGCCGCTTCAACGGCTGAGCCGTTGACACCTTCTAAACGGTCACTGGAATCCCATGCTAAATAACCTTCCGCTTTATCGCCCCAATACTTCTGAGACCAGTACTCCACCGAATCATCATAAACTACATTCGCATTTTCGGGCTGATTGGTTAGCTGGTTCATTTGAAAGCCACTAACCAGCAATACGTCATAATCCGAGATTTGCGCGCTGGCCATCATAGGTAATGTTAATAGTAAGGCCCCCAACAGGGCCGTTATTTTTTTCATAATTTTTCCAAATTTATTATTTTTGTTTTAAATTGAAATAGCCAAAGTTCATGCCGCCGCATATGGCCAGTTGTCTTTTTATTCAAGAATCTGAATACAAAAAGACGTTTTGAGTGAGTATAAAAGTAGCGTTAGTTTTATTTCTGGTGAGTATCACCTCCTATTTTTTGCAGAAATTCCAGGCTGCGCTGGGCAGCAGGGTCCTCAAAATCGTTATCGGCATATTCATCAAAACTATGTTTGTCCACGGGATAGGCATCTTCATCAGCCACCCCATAGGCCATTTCATAATCAGGTGGCCCTGGCATTTTTTCTAACCACAGATGTTTTAATTGATATGGGCCTTCATCTTCACTCACCTGTAAAGAACGCAATTGGGCTTTGAGATTAACGGTATCGTTGTTGATGCTAATTTTTGATTTGCCTTCTAGATGCACTAACGGCTTGCCTGTTTTCTCACTAAATAGCACACCAGTGACTCGGAAATAGCCTTTAGATTCGGTCTTAATATCCACCGGAATCACTAGGTAATCATCGTCTATAGATCCCTTGCCCACAGACTTAACACTGGCAATTTGTGCCTCGAAACGAATGGTTTCCACCACCTGCATGGTTTCACCATTAATGATGGCCACTGCTTGCAGGTGCAGTTCCTTGGGCCAGCTATCGGTATTAACTTCTAGGGTATTAATCACGGCTTTAAAAGTCCCATAACTCAAAACGCCATGGGCCACTCGATATAATTCTTTACGATCGGCCACTACAGATACCACTATGTCAGCTTCTATTGGCTCATTACCGCCTATTAATCCCACAAAAATTTCTATTGTTTCATTTTCAAAGTATCGAAATTTATCGGTACGCAAACTGAAACGAAGCGACTCACCATCTGGCCCCTCGTAAGGTAAAGAAGCACCAACCGTTTGATTGGGAATGTACTTCTGTAAGGCCTCTTCGCTTTGGATGGGCATGGACGTGGCGGGAAAACGTGATTGGCTGGCAAATGATTTAGCGATGCCTTTAATACTTTGTTTAAAATCTTCCGTCATAGGCGTAACAGCCTCAGGTCTTGGTGAAAAAGTCTTCACCACTTTGTGCGCCTTTAAATTTTTTTCAGGAGTATTTTTTACTATTAACTCATGTGAATCTTGCTGTATCCACATGAGTATCGAAAAGCATAACAAAGCGCCCACACACACACAGATAATTAAAGGTATAGGTCGCATCATTTGAATGCCTCAAGCCCATGGATTTTGATAGAAATGGAATTCAGGTTTTTAGGCCACACCACCATCTCTATTTGCTAAGACAGCTTAATGCTCGGGCACTTAACCTTGAAGGACATTCCATGACAGCTTGGGTCAATTGGAGACAGTTAGGGGGTAAATAAAGTCAAAGTAATGTCTGAAGGTAATTTATATTTGAAAGCAAAGAATTAGCAGACACTTAAGTTAAGTTGGTACAAACATACTAAAATATTTGCCAGGAATGAGTACAGGCTAGGGTTATTACGGCCCAGTTTAGGAAACTGATAATACTTTATTGCGGGCCTGTGCTGGGCTGTAGCCCACGCTGAGTGTGAAGGCACGGTCGAACGAACGTCGGCTTGAATAACCTACTTCTAGGGCGATATCCTCTAGGTTGCTATCGCCTTCTATAAGCAATTTATTGGCTAGGGCGATGCGTTCCTGATTAAGCAAGTTTTTAAAATTAATGCCTTCGCTTCCCAGGTAGCGATTAAGTGTTCGCCCGCTAACGCCTATATATTGTGCCGCTTGTTCTATGCCTAAGCGGTAACTCAAGCGGCCCTCTTTAAGCGCGTCACGTATGGTATTGGCCACCCTAGTGCTTTGGCTACCCAGCATGAGCTTCATGGCAAGCGTCTCTTTTTCCATCAACCTCAAAAGAGACTTGTTATAAAAAGGGCTGTCCATGTGCAGCCATTTATTATCAAAATGAATGGCGTCATTGGAGCTATCAAATACTATAGGACAGCCCAATGCGTGTTCCAAAAATGCAGCCTGTCCCCCTGGATGGGGCATAGTTAACTCAATAAAATTAGGTACGAAGTTGCGTCCACATTTATACGACATCCAAAATCTTTGCGCACAAACACCAATTAGCATGCGTATCTTGCTGCCCACTTGGTAGTCTGTGTTTAGGAAGTTAAATTTAATACAGGCAGTCTTGTTGCTTTCGAATGTGGGTACCGGTTCATCTGAAAACAGAATATGGTATTCCTGCTGTTTATGAATGGACTCAATTAAATTGGGGCACACCATTAACAAGTGTTGCAACAAATTATAGCTGCGCGTGCCCAACCGATACCCCACCTTTACGCCCAGCATGGGCTCGTCGGTGAACCTGGCCACACTCTCGATGAGTTTATCCACACGTCTTAATTCAATGCGCGAATTGGCATCTGTTATCTGTGAGAATTCAATGCCAGCATCGTCAAAAATCCTCTTGATTGGATGGCCATGTTCCTCGGCATACGATACTAGCGGAATCAAAACAGACGAAGAAATACACGTATTGTCTGAGTTCATTTTAATTTTTTATTATAATAGTGCAGGAATTATAGTCCCATGCACATTAATGGGTCAATACCGAAAATTTTCTATGTATTAAAAGTACACCAGTTATTACCAAGAGCTATATTTAACTATCTTCGCTTCACCCTGGTGCAATCGTCTCAACCCCCGCTCAAATTGCACTCAATTAAAAACACTTATTATGACGTCTGTTAAATTTTTACCACAAAAAAAGCCCAAAGATTTTCATCATTGGGCTTTTAACAGTTAATTCTAGCGGCTACTTTTTAAGTTGAAAATCACCGTAGTTCACCCGGTATAAGCTGGCATATAACACTGGGATAAACCCCAACGTCAACAAGGTTGAAAACATCAACCCCGCCATAATACCCACTGCCATGGGTTCCCACATTTCACCTCCCCCTAAATATAAAGGAATTAAACCAAATACGGTGGTGGCGGTTGTAAGTAAGATGGGCCGCATACGGCGCTGTGCCGCTTCCACGATGGCAAGCTGAGGCGCCAAACCGGTTACTTCAATTTCAAACTTTATGCGCTCCAACAATACAATAGCGTTATTAATGACTATTCCGGCTAAAGAAATAATACCCAGTAACGTCATGAAACCAAAGAAACTGTTGGCGGCAATTAAGCCCCAAATTACACCAATGATGCCCAAGGGAATGGTGGACAAAATAATGAAGGGTTTACGCAATGAATTAAATTGCATCACCAACAAGATTACGATGATAAATATG
>MAAA01014143.1_pt1 | contig 18390 bp, 8 predicted proteins | sample 1115971 | NCBI WGS metagenome assembly MAAA01 (sample SAMN04961123, study PRJNA320927) | seawater metagenome | isolation source: sample BD02T6 sea water enriched with oil for 6 days | place: USA:Gulf of Mexico | collected 2013-07-27 | reverse complement strand
ATGACCGAACGCATTCAATCAGGTGGCTTACAAGTCGCTAAAGAACTTTTTGATTTCGTAAACGAAAAAGCCATTCCGGGTACTAAAGTAGACCAAGCTGCATTCTGGTCAGGTTTCGACGCACTGGTACATGAGCTTGCTCCTAAAAACCGTGAATTATTGGCTAAGCGCGACGATCTTCAAGCCAAAATTGATGCCTATCACACTGAGCACCAAGGTCAGGCGCACAACGCCGTACAGTACAAAACCTTTTTAGAAGAAATTGGCTACCTAGTACCGGTTGGTGCTGATTTCTCGGCAACCACTGAAAACGTAGAGCCTGAAATTGCAAAAATGGCTGGCCCGCAACTTGTAGTGCCTATTATGAATGCCCGCTTTGCATTAAACGCAAGTAACGCACGCTGGGGCTCTTTGTACGACGGCCTTTACGGCACTAAAGCGATCTCTGAAGAAGGCGGCGCTGAAAAAGGCAAGGGTTACAATAAAGTTCGTGGTGACAAGGTTATCGCCTATGCTCGTGACTTTTTAAACCAGTCTGCTCCTTTGGTTTCTGGCCAGCATGACGGCAGCACTAACTACACCATCGAAGCCGGTAAATTAGTGGTAACGCTTGCCGACGGATCTAAAACCGGTCTTAAAGATGAAAGCCAACTATCGGGTTTCCAAGGTGACGCAGCAGCCCCTACTGGTATCTTGCTTACCAACAACGGACTGGGCTTTGAGCTTCAGTTTGATGCGAGCAGCCCAATCGGCTCTACCGACACGGCCGGCATGAAAGACATTTTAATGGAATCTGCATTAACCACTATCATGGATTGCGAAGATTCTGTTGCCGCCGTAGATGCCGCCGACAAAGTTGTGGCTTACAGCAACTGGTTAGGCCTTATGCAGGGCAACTTGCAGGTTGAACTTAAAAAAGGTGATAAGACTTTCATTCGTAAGATGAATAGCGATCGTGACTACACGTCTCCTACTGGCGAGTCTTTTAGCGTTAAAGGTCGTTCAATGTTGTTTGTTCGTAACGTGGGTCACTTGATGACTAACCCTGCGATCATCGACAAAGAAGGCAACGAGATTCCTGAAGGCATTATGGACGGTGTTTTAACCGCGCTTATTGCGATTCACGACCTTAACGGCACATCACCGATTAAGAACTCTACTACAGGCTCTATCAACATCGTTAAGCCTAAGATGCACGGCCCTGAAGAAGTAGCCTTCACCACTGAATTGTTTGGCCGTGTTGAAGAATTGCTTTCGCTTCCTAAAAACACCATGAAAGTGGGTATTATGGATGAAGAGCGTCGCACTACAGTCAACCTTAAAGAATGTATTCGTGCCGCTTCTGAGCGTGTTGTGTTTATTAACACGGGCTTCCTAGATCGCACCGGTGACGAGCTGCATACGTCTATGCTAGCGGGTCCTTTTGTTGCCAAATCTATTATGAAGCAGCAAACCTGGATTGGCGCATACGAGGATTGGAACGTAGACACAGGCCTAGAGACTGGCTTACAAGGTCGCGCTCAAATCGGTAAAGGCATGTGGCCTATCCCTGATGAAATGGGCCAGATGATGGAGCAAAAAATCGCTCATCCAAAAGCCGGCGCCAATACGGCTTGGACACCTTCTCCAACAGCCGCTACGTTGCACGCTTTGCACTACCATCAGGTAGATGTATTTGCCACACAAGATAAAATCAAAACCCGTAAGCACGCCTCTATTGATGACATCTTAGCGATTCCATTAATGGACAAGGCTACTGCCGATGCGCTAACACCTGATTTCATTCAGAATGAAATCGACAACAACTGTCAAGGCCTGCTGGGCTATGTAGTTCGCTGGGTAGATGCGGGTGTTGGTTGTTCTAAAGTGCCAGACATTAATAATGTAGGCTTGATGGAAGATCGCGCGACACTGCGTATCTCTTCTCAGCACCTATGTAACTGGTTAGAGCACGGTATTGCATCTAAAGAGCAGATCGAAGCAAGCCTTAAGCGTATGGCTGCCATTGTAGATGGCCAGAACAGCTCTGATCCACACTACAACAACATGGCGCCAGACTTTAACGGTATCGCCTTTAAAGCCGCTTCTGACCTTATCTTTAAGGGTAAAGAGCAGCCAAGTGGCTACACTGAGCCATTGCTTCATGCTTACCGCTTGCAGTACAAAGCGGCTCAAGGTATTAAGTAAGATAGTCCATGACTGCGTAAATATTGAAAAGTATTTAAAATCATAAAAAAACCCGGCATATGCTGGGTTTTTTTATGGCTAGTGAGTTAATAGTCAATTGACACGGATATTACGTTTTCATCCATGCGGGTACTTGGTTAGGCAGGCCTTGAAATAATTCAGTTATCCGCTTCACAAGCCGCTTAAAATTAAATTTATCTAAACTCGTAGAGTCTTCTTTTGCACTTACAGGTACCAAAAGCGATTTCAAGAGTTGACGTTGCTTCTCGCTTTCACTAAAAAGCCCTTCTAGTTGATAGATCTTTTTCTGGCGATCAATTATCTGCGCACTCATTGCCTGGCAACGAGCCTCTAGCTTCTCGTTTTTCTGAGCTTCCTGCTTGTACATGAAGAGTAACTTTTCACGTTCTTTATTTAGGGTGTGTAGCTCTGGACCATGTATTACATCTGCAGTTAAATCACCCGCTGAGGCTTTTGTTTTAAGCTCTGCCAGTATGCCTCGAAATTTTTTAAAGTCTTCACCATAACGATTAACATGAGCCTTAAGGGTTTCATTGTCTTGTTTGATGCGCTTTATATCACCGTTACGCTCTTTTAGGACATGGGTTAACTGATCTAGGTCGTGAGCGTTCTGAGCTTTAATGTCTTTGATTGCCTGAATATATTCGGCTAATAGCGCCTGATTGTTTTGCGCCAGAGTCTTTACGCCTTGACCTGATTTATGCTCAATCATAATAAATCCATATTTAAAGAAGTTGGTTATATTTTAAGCCATCACTCTTAAAACCGGATCTGAAAAATGTCCGGCTAATCTATAACTTTAGTTATAGATGGGTCATTTGCTACTACCTAGGTTGTATAGATATATCAACTATGAAAGATATTAAATTTGCTACAGAACTCTAATATTCGTCAAATACTTTGGAACGCAGTAGTCATTATGAGCAGAACACATAACAATATTAAGCCAGAGACTTTACCGCTCATATTGGTTGAGGAGATTAGCTGGCAGCAAGCACACAAATTTTTTGCGGTGGCCTTGAATAGTCAGGCTAAACGCAAAACAACCAAAACGTTTACTAAATAGACCCTATATTATGTTTAAGAATTTATTTCTAATTAGCATTATATTTTCAAGTACTTTATACGCCATTCAAAATCCCAGTATTTTAGGGGCAACATACAATTTAAAATCATCAGGCGACACTCATCAATATAGGCCTCAAGAATTCAACCAAACCATTTCTAAACCACACAACTTCGATATAAATAACAAGGGTCATAATTGGGCTGTATTAAGTTGGCAAACAAAGGATGACAGTCTTCCAATAATGTCTTACCACTTATATCGAAATAAAATATTACTGGCTGAGCTACCAGCAAGTCAGCGAATCTATAAAGACACGTTTCTTTTACAGGATCAGAAATATCAATATGACATATATGCTATTGGTGAGACGGGTTGGCGCTCCCCTGCCAATAGTTTAGAGTTAAAAACACATAAAAATTCATCGCCCAGAATTTTAAATATGAGGGCTAATATTGAATTTAAAAACATAAATGGCATTGGGAATTACATACATACTTTTACTGCCCAAGACAATAATAATGATCAATTGTATTTTAAGCTTAAGGGAGAAGATGCCAATCGATTTTTATTGAATCAGGACAGCGGGAAACTTATAAATAAGAGATATATCGTCAGACAAAAAACCTATCATTTGATTATTGAAGTGTCAGATGGAATGAGTCGCGCACAATATGATTTTACTGTTCAGACCTAGTAAAATAAACCACCGTAGGGCGATGGATTTGTGAGCCTCTCGAACAATAAACCCCTGTAGCTCATTCAATTGTAAATAATTATTAAGGGAGAGTACTAAAGTTAAGTGCTAAATTAAGGTGTGACAATAAGGCTGATGAATCCTTTATTTAACGTCTATTTTCCTCCTACTTTAAATGCAGACTCATGCATAACCTCATCGATTTTATGTTTAAGCAATCTTAAATCGACTGGCTTAGGTAGATAATGGCAGCCATAAAACTCTATTTCTTTCAATATAGCCTCGTCTTTTTCACCAGTTATTACGATGGCTGATACCGGTTTGTCAAAATATTCTTCAATAATATCTACGGCTTGCAAACCAGTTTCAGTTTCTGACAACGTGTAGTCTGTGAAAATAATATCCGGCGCCCTATCCATAGTAGCTAACAGCTCATGCAATTGTTTTATGGATGTTACTGCTTCAGCGTTTATATCCCAGGCCATGGCAGCGGCTAACATGGCTTCTGCTATATTGCGCTCATCATCAATTACAATAGCAAACTTTCCAAAAAACGGATTGCCACTTTGCCATTTATCTACCACTTCTTCAATTTTAGCCACCTCTCTAAGCCCTTGTGCCACTATCTTAAATACGGTGCCACGATTTACCCTAGAGGATAACTCAAGCTTATGGCCTAACGCTGATAGCAGGCGGCTAACGATAGATAGGCCTAATCCAAACCCATTTATGGCTTCATTGTCGGGGTTATTAAGCTGAGTGTATCGTTCAAATATTGACTTTAATCTATCCTCTGGAATCCCTACCCCTGAATCCCATATCTCTATTGAGACGTCCTCACCACGTTGTCTACAAGCAATTAAAACCCCGCCTTTGTTAGTATAACGAATGGCATTCGCTAAAATGTTACGAATTATACGCTCCAGCATAGTGGAGTCTGAATACACATAAATATCCCGTACATGGGTATGTAAATACAAACCTTTATCATTGGCCATAACGCCAAAGTCCTTAATAATGCGCCCTATCAAATCAGGCAAGAAAACTCGAGTCTTGTTCACGTCGTTCATTATTTGCTCAATGCGCGACATGTCCAAAAGTTCATCAAACAAAGTGTTTAAATTTTGAGATGACTCCATAACCTTGCTTATATAGTTTTTTCTTTTCTCTTCGTTATTTTCGTTTTCAAGTACACCTAAAAATAAGTTAATAGCAGATAAGGGTTGTTTTAAATCATGGCTCACACCGGCAAAAAACTCCTTAATGGCCACCGTTCTCTCTTCAGCACCTACAGCTTTAACATCACTTGCACTTTTTTGTGACTTTATCTCTTCCACCGCGTCAGACAATCTTAAATTAGCCTCCTGCACCATATGAAGCATTCGGTTAAAATCTTGAACAAGATGCCCAAATTCATCATCACTTTCTTTTGTGGCCCGCAAGGAATAGTCTCGAGACTTAGTGATGGTTCGCAATACATGCTGAAGGTTTATAAGCGGCTGAGTAATATAGCGTTGTACCCGTACAGCAAACAAATATGCAATCACACCTGCACTTAAAAAAATTAAGGTACCAATCAACAATAATTGCCGCATCCTTAACGCTAGCTCATCCATGGAGGCAGCAATGTATATCCACCCTAACTTCTTTCCGGAAAAACGAATAGGGTTTACTAATATTGAGATCCCCCCTTGCAAGAGTGTAAAGATTTCATTTCCCGAATAAGGTAAAGGTGGGCAATTGGATCTTCCTGAAGTATCAAGTGCTTCGCCATGACGATCAAAGGTGGCAAACACAGCTTGTTTGTCGTCATAAATACAGGCAAGGATGATATTTTTTTTAACAGACAAAGATTCAAGGTTAGCTGTGGCTGCCCTGTCATCTCTAAACAATAAGGCGGCGGAGGTACGCTTTGCAATTACGTCACTTAATACGGTTAACTCTTGAATCATGCCTTTTCTAAAACTTTGACGATCATATAAGGCAAACAAAATAAATGCGGTAATAAGTGAAAGTACAATAGAGGATATAACAATTACCAATATTTTATTTCGAACATTTAAATTTCTTATAAAGCGCTCGAAATAATGCATTTACTCGCTCAATCTTTTAATGTTTCTTGCTAAGCTAAGTAAGTCACTGCTAATAAATAAACCACGGCGCTTAGCGTTATCTAAATCAATATCAAAACTGATCTTTTGGGATTGATCAATAATGTTCACTATACCACCAGATTCAATAAAACCTTTTTGCTCTGAAACCGACAAAATATAGATGTATTTTTTTGAGCGAGATAGTTTTTTCATTACCTGTTTTTGATCATCCCCCACAAACAATATGTGGCAACGACCCTTTATTTTTTTTTCATTGCTGGTAATGACTACCTTTAATTCGCGATCTCCTATTAAGGTGCCCGACATGGGTTCAAGGTAGCCCGCAAAAGGAACGTCCCCAAGTAAGCACACTTGTAAAGGGCTATTAGAGCGCTTAAAAGCCTTTCTTGGCCATTCCACAAAATTAGCAAAATTATAAACAAACATCGCCCTTACTTGCTTCTCTCCCTCTGATTCTGCCCAGCAAGAGGCTGACAAAAGCAGTGTGAAAGCAATACAAAACCTAATACAGTTATTTTTCATTGTCGTGTTTTTGGCATACTGCCACCCATTAAGAAGCGTCCTAAAAAGCGTCCAATTTCATCCTTAACCTGACAGCGCTTGTCTTCATTTTCAGCTTGACGGCAACCACTAAACATTTCATTTAGGGCTACATTAACATTAGGTGAAGACTCTGCTGTCGCCACCGTTTCATTTTGTATATCTGTTGCTACATTCTGATCATCATTGCCTACAGCCCCGTTTATCGCATCTTCTAAGGCTTGATCGGTTTTATCATCGATATCTTGGCTTGGATCAAGCGCTGTATCGGTATAACCCATTATTTTCACAGTACGGCCAGCACTCGCTTGTATAGTGGCTGCGGGGCTGTATTCAGTATAGGTCAGGTTTAGCACGGGGTCAGTTGCTGTGTTTCTGGCCATAATTAATGCCGAGCTTTCAAGGCTTATGGTGCCTGCGGTGGCTGTATTTGGGGCGCCATCGCTAATATCCAGTACAACATCACCGCCTATGGCATCAATTATGGTGGCTACCCCGCCAATATGCAGTTGATTATTCACATCTGCGGCCCCTTTTTGGCGGAACATGATTTGTGTATTGGCAACCGGCATAAGGGTGTTTACGCCTGATTCAATGCTACCATTGGCACTAATATTGGTGGCGGCCACGGCACCGACACTGACACTGCCTTCGTAGCCAAAATAAAGCCAGCCACCCACCGAGCCATCATTGACTGTATCTTGTGCTGTTACCTGCCCATTAACCGCCAATACACCTGAAGCGTCTACCCAGCCATAACCATCGGCCACATAGAGGCTACTGCCATCGCCATTTAAATCCCCAATACTTAAATCACCATCACTGGTTAAACGAACATGACTGCGTAGGCCACTGATGCTTAGGTCCACTTGTGATGCATTGGTGTCAATACGGTAATTTGCATCACTCTGAGCGGAGTCAAATATAAGATGTGAGCTATTAAGTCCCAAGTATTGATCACCATCATCAATCGATGCCCCTTGTAAGGTTAAACCTCCCTGTGTCTGAAACACGGCATTAGGCATTAATATATGACCACTACTAAGAATTGTTATGTCACCTGCGCCATTCAATAAATTACCATCTGAATTTAGATCTTGATTTAGGCTGACATCTGAAAACGTATCAAACGTTAAATTCCCTCCTGCAACAGTACCGTCTACATTTGAAGCATTTGTATTGATTACTACATTCTGAGGGGCCGTGAGATCTATAATTAAATTAAGCTCCTCATTTGCATCGTTAGAGTCCGTAATGGTGACAATATTATCAGCATCAGGATCATCCACATCAGTGGCGATTATCCATAGCTGATCATCAATATCGTTTAAGTTATCATTAGGTACAATTAAAGCACCCTGTATATTCAGTTTGAAATCCTTGCCTTTTAAACGCTCGCCGTCACTATTTATATCTGCTATGACTAAATCTTTATTATTGTTTATTTCAAAGAACTGTATGCCAGTACCGTCATTGATATCAATTGTATCAACACTTAAATCAAGAATTATGGGGCCACTATTTAGTAAGAAACTAGGACCTGAACTAACAAATCCATCAGCAGTAATATTGACTCGTTCATCTATATCATCTTTTAAGCCACCGGTACCTCCCCACAAAATAAAATTACCCGCCACCGAATAGCCCGCATCTGGTAGTAGCACAAAACCAGGAGACGATGCACCCACGATTAAATCTATTTTATCCAATGTACTGATATCGTTGTCGGTAACACCACCAGAAAGCAACAAGTCTCCTGATGAAACAAAACTTAATTGCCCGCCATTAGCACTGTCCACCTGTACATCGCGTAATTCTATCCCCCCATTTGCCACAACTGACCAAGCACCTGTCCCCATATTAATATCATATATACCCCCACTGATATCCAGCGAGCCATCAATACCGGCTAAACCAACATTGCCTGAGCTTGCTAGTATGACTACTCCAGTTGATTCAATATCAAATGTTGTATTGCCGTTATCTATAATATCTCCATCAGCCCGTATTACGGCACCGCCGGCACCGACAAAGACACCTGTTAGGTTTAAATTTCCTGCTGAGTTAATCGACACAGATCCTGTGCTGCCACTTCGTATAGTCGCACCATCATCTATGGTGATATTGCCTGTGGAACTGGTGGTGACAAAATTAAACTGAGCACTTTCATTCACACTCACATCACTGTCTTGAAGTTGACCTGAAATTATAATATCCGCCCCATTTTGTCCCCGAGCTCCAAATATAAAACCATTGCCATTGTTATAATCTATATTACGAATATTAAGGTCGCTATTCGCTTCGTCTACATTAAACCAAGCATTCTGATTGCTCGTTGAAACTAAAATATCAACGAGCGAATCATGAATTTCAATGGCGCTTGCAAACGACGTACCGCCAATGTTGGTACCCGAAGTAAGGGTAACCAGGCCACCTGAAGATGAAATGTCGCTGCCGACATTATTATTGTCGTAAATTTGGCCAGTGGCCGTAATGTGTATCTCACCGCCCATGGACAGAGTCTGCGATAACCCCACATGGCCAGCCGATTCATAATCAATGCTGCCACCATAACTATTAATTATCACCCCGCTATTCATAACAATATTGGCACCATTGCTGTGAGTTTTCAGGAATATATTGGCATTATCCAAACTTGATAAATCAGAGTCACTTATCGACCCCGCAACAATAATATCTCCATTAAAAGCATTAACATTTAAATTAAAACCGGTAGCGCCGTTAACATCCAACTCATTTAACGTCACATTGTTTGCACCAAATAGACTATCAATATTCCAGGTGGCATTGTTGGCCAATACACTGCCAGTAATAACGGTATTGTAAACATCAATGCCATTGCCACCGGTCACTCCTACATTACCGGCTATGTTGAATGTGGCAAGGCCACCATTCGTTTCTATATCTGGATTAGTTGTTCCGTTATCATAAACATTCATCGCACTAACAACTAAATTACCACCATCTGTTTTGGTGTACGCAAGCCCCAACGAGCCTTGAGACAATAAATTAATATCCCCACCAAAACTCCTTAATATGAAGCCATCATTTATCACAATATTTCCGTCACTATGCTGGGTTTCAAAATTAATTGTGGCGATATCTATAGATGTAACTGAATCGAAATCGCTGATATCGCCATCTAAAATAATATCTCCACCATTGGTAGCCACAGCATTTAAGTTAAAGGTGGTGGTCCCATCATAATTAATATCTCTAAAAGTAAGGTTCGTGAGTGGATCATTATTCTCAAAGTACATACTTTGATTCGTGCCGCTGGGATTAATTTTAAGTACCGAATCAACGACTTCAATGGCACTGGCAACCCCACTACCGCTACCACCAATATTCCTCTGGCTATTTATCGTAATGAGTCCCCCAGCTGACGTTAAATCAATGCCAGAATGCACATCATACATATCCCCTTCTACCGATATGTTGATAGCACCGCCCCCTGAATTCGTATAGGCAATACCAATATCCCCTGAACTGTCTAAGGTAATAATACCGCCATTACTGCTAATGCCTGAGGTTTCGGCCATTAATATATCGCCGGCTAAGCCGCTGGTTTGCAGGGTAATAGTCGCCGCCTCAATTGACGTCCCTGTATCGGAGTCTGCAATGACGCCACTAAGTCTAATGTCACCACCATTAGTGACATTTGTAAGTAAATTAAAACCAGTAGCATTGTTGTAGTTAATATCATTTAGTCCAATATATGACGTACCGGAATAAGACCTAAAATCCCACGTGGAATTATTTCCACTCACTGCTCCAGAAATAATAGAATCCCGGACCTCAAGTGAACCATTGGCAATTACACCCACATCACCTGCCACATTAAACGTGACAAGCCCTCCTGTGGTTTCAATATCTGGGCCGGTATTGCCATTATCATAAACGTCTTTTTGTGCACTAATATTTAATGCGCCGCCCGCTGTTTTAGTACGAACCAATCCCAGCCATCCCATGGAACTGTAGGTAATATCGCCACCGTGACTATGAACGGTGGCGCCTTCATTCAAAATAATGTCGCTGTCAATATGAGTGGTTTCAATATTAATGGTACCAATATCAATTGAGCCTGCGGCACTGTCTGTGATACTGCCAGTAACATAAATATCTCCGCCATTATCGGCCCTTACATTAAAATTATACGTGCCACTGCCGTCATAGTTCACGTTATTTATCGTAAGATCATTGGTGTCATTGGGATTTATAATATAAACATTTTGATTTACGCCACTAGGCATTAAATCCACAATTGAGTCACGAATCTCTATGGCGCTTAAAAAATCCGTACCGCCGATATCCCCAGTGGTATTTAACGTAATGAGTCCACCGTTTGAGTTTAAGTCTGAATCAATATTGCCACCATCTAAGATATTGTCCGCCGTTATGCTAATGCCAGCACCATGAGACCGTACCTCTGCTAGAGTGACATCGCCTAGCGCAAAAATGATAATGCCACCACCACGACTGCTGGTTTGTGACCCTGAATTTAATACAATATCGCCATTAGCAGATGCAGTGCTAAAATTAAGTGAGGCACTGTCTAAAGAGGCCGTGTTGCTGTCATCCAGAATACCATTGAGCAATATATCGCCGCCGTTAGCATTGCGAATATTAAAACTTAGACCATCACCCCCGTCATAATCTAAATTGGCAATCGTGATATCTTGAGTGGACAAGCCCCCATCGATGTAAATATTTCTATTGGTGTTGTTAACCGAAAAGTCTAAAACCGAATTATTAATTTCTAGGGCGGATGCCCAGTCAGTACCACCGATATTTCCATTTACGCTGAAGTTAACCTGTCCACCACCGGCGTCAATATCATATCCAAAACCGGCATCCCCAGCGTCTTGTAAATCACCTCCGGCAATAAAAAATAAGTCGCCACCACCTGTATTAATATTGCTTATTGTGATGTTACCGCCTGCCGACATTGACATAGTTCCACCGCCACTGTTCATTACAACTCCGTCGGCCACCGAGATACCTCCGCCCGCTTGTAATACTATGTTTGTGGCATCAAAACTGCCAGTATTCTGATCCACCACATGGCCATTTATTAATATGCTGCCATCAGCTTCTAATCTAAGTGTATTGCCATGAGTGCTATCTAAATTAAGACTGGTTTGCAGATTAATATCTCCGTTTTCAACACCGCCACCGCCTAATGTACGAATCGTCACATCACCGCTTTGTAAATTTGATTCTAAATTTGCTATTTGAATATTGGCGCCGGTATTAGTAGGGCTATACATAGTGGGGCCTGCCACGATAGTGACGTTATTTGATGCACTTGAATTGATAAGAATGTCGTATGGGTCAATTAAAAAAGTACCATTTTCACCATTGACCGCTAGGGTATTTACCGAGCCATTGGCTTCAACCCATTGCCAGCCCGAAACATCGACATAACCGCCATTGCCATAATTAAAACCTGCTTGTGCATCTATATTTGCGCCCTCACTAAACAACGCAAATCTGGGTGAAAACACCTTTACATCGCCGCCATTGCCACCCAAGTTGGCATTGACATTAATACTGCTTCCTTGGGTTAACGTAACTGTATCCTGGGCAAGTAACTGTACATTTCCGCCATTACCAAACCCATTTGCCTGTGCATCAATGCTTCCTATATTGGCAATGCGACCTCCTTCAATTAAAATATTGGAACCATTACTGTTTTCATCCAAAGAAAGCGAGTTAATATCCCCACTATTTTCAATATCGCCTTCATTAACCCCTATATAAATATCGCCGCCCTCTTGCCATACCGACTGTGCTTTTATTTGCCCTTTATTCTCTATTACCAATTCATGGATTTGGTTGTGTACCGCTGCATGAATATTTATATCGCCGCCAACGGCCGTTATCTGCCCCATATTTTTAACAACGCCATCAAGTGCCGACTGTTTGACTTCTATGGCGATAACGTCCCTGTTAAAGCGCACAAGTGCTGCGTCTGATACGTGTAAATTAACACTGCCATCAAGATTACTTATACTGCCATCGTTGTAAATATTATTACCCAGTAATTCTAAGTAGCCCTGTCCTACGCGAATCATACCGCGATTAATAATGCCTGAAGCTGAATTCACATTGATTAATTTAAGCTGCTGTTCATTGATTGATGATGGAGAAAGGGATGAAGCCAAGAGTGATCCCGCCTCTAATGTACTGCCCTCATGTATAATTAAACCACCGGGTGCAAGAATAACCATTTGGCCATTGGCACTCACTCTGCCTGCAAGTTCAGTGGGATCTGCACTTAAAACATGGTTGACCACTATTGACTGAGAATTGGGTTGAAAAAAATCAACGGACTCATTTTTTCCTACGTTAAAACTATCAAAATCTAGTTGTAAAAATTCAGTGGATTGATGAACTTGAAGATTAAGATTTGTTGTCGATATGCTCGCTGTGCCCTTCACAACCTGGGCACCTTGGGGTAATGCCCACACTTGAAGAGACAGTGCAGCACTTATAATTGTTAGCCAATAACTTGAAGTTGAAATTTTCATTATTTATATAACTGACTATTCACAGAAAATAATAACAATCCTTGAGCTGGCCGTTCGATATTACCTACCTTACCGGTTAAGGAACTTGCGTAAGTAATATTAAAATTAAGCTTAGTGCCGTAATCAAATTTCAACCCTACCCCAAATCCGGACAATTCGGCGCCCACCTCGCTACCCAACACTTTTCTAATGCCATATGCATGATCATAAAATGCATAGGGCTCCAGCGACCCCAGTTTAAATGGATACACCCCCTTAACGTGCAACTGCAAAACAGCTGCCTCATCAGCACTAAAGGTACCTGGTTCAAATGCTCGTACGCCTGCGCTTCCCGATAACGTTTTTTTATCTGCAGAAGGCATAATTTGAGGGCTGTATTGCAATGAAAGCTTAGTAACTAAGCTGGCATCAATACCCGATAAATTTACATTTAGATTGCGACCAGATTGAAAAAAAGCTGAGAATTTAAAAAATGCAGGGTCACTTAATTCGTCATTATCCTGGGTAAGTGCGATAACAGAATACTGTAGAGTTTTAGTCAGATAATCACCGTGATGTAAGGCATATTGTGTATCCGTATCTTGATAACTTAAGATTATAGCGGCTTCTTTTTGAGAGAATTTAAACCCACTATCTAACGATTTTAGCTCGCTGTGACGAAACTCAAAACCAAATACTTGACTTGATGAACGTGAGAAAGTTCGGGTTGATTTTTGTCTTAACTGAGCCATTAAAGTGGTGTATTCACCGGCTAAACTTAAAAAACCTAAACCTGACCCCAATTGATATTGATTGCGAGCAATGCTGTAAGTGTAGATGTCACGACTGCCACTGTATGTTTCATAAGACAGGCTTCCAGCCAAATTATTTTCATTGTTAAGTGACTGGCTTACATCCATATGTAAGCTGTCATCCCAGCCAAGAGGGTTTTTAATGTCACCCGCTATCCACCACTTATCGGTACCGGTACTGGGCGACCCATGGTTATTTACACCCATTAAAATACCATTTGATTGTGTTTGTTTTACATTTAAATTAAGGCGGGTTTCACCACGATTTTTACCGCGAGAAAAATAAGCAAACACCTCCCGATTTGGATTGTCATTAAGCAGCAGAATGGGTTCTTCTAAATTTGGTTTATATACCGGCTTACCAATCATCTTTTGGAACTCATTCACCATTATTTTTCGCTGATCAGGGCTTACGTTTCGAATTTGCACGTCCGATAATTTATCTTCACGTACTTGAATAATTACCACTCCTCGACTTATTTTTTGCCTAGGTACAATGGCGGTAACAAAGCTAAAACCCAAATCTTGATAGTATCTGGACAATCTAAATGCCAAATCCTGAAGCTGAGAAAGTGTAAGGCGACGCTGAGGAAACACGTCTACTCGCCAACCATTCACCCTATCCTCTAGTGACGCGACGTTAATGCCTTGTTCATCATGGCTGTGTACGCCCCTTAACTTTATGCGGTCTACATTAAAGTCGTTTAATGGGGTTTTCTGTGCCAATGCACAGCCGGAAAAGGTGAGGCTAAACCAACACAAGTACGCCATTATTTTTTGCAATATATCAGCTCCAAATAGATGGAAAGCCTAAACAATAAACAGTGTTATTACGCCATTAATAATTATGACTAAGGCTTAGCGCTCATAAAATAAAACGGGTTATACCATTAGAGTATCAATACATCCTCATTTATTAAGAGCATGCAAAATACCAAATTACACGTTTGTGAAAAGGTCCGGAATGACGTCCACATTGCCACTGTATGGAACAGAAGTACCGCCGGCACGTGCCACTGTTGACCACACGCGTTGCATGTCAACAGCCTTGCCCATAGCCCAATGAGAACGCTCGCCTATGTCGTACAAGTTCATAAATCGCCCCCGGTTTTCATTGTTTTTTAACAACCCGGAACCACCACCTATGAGTGTTACTGGTACATCTTGCATGTGCTCAGGAGCACCGTCGGCCATCTCACTGGTTAACACGACAATTGTATGCTGCAGAAGGCTGTCGCCAGCTACATCGGGGTCTGGTAGCGCGTCAAGACTGTCTAATAAATTACGTACTTTATCCATGTACCAAAAGCGACTGTTTTTCCATTCATCAACGCTTCCATAGCGGTGTGCGCAGTCGTGCGGATTGCGGGTTGCCGATACCGATTTGATGACAACTTGATCAGCTGAGCGTCCAATTTGTAGGGTGGCGACACGGCTTATACCACAGCTTAAAGCGCCTGCTACCACTTCACTGTGTGAGTCGGTAATCGCGTCGCGGTAGTCTGCTGAGGATACATTTAAGCCACTAGCAGGTTCATGGGAATCAGGACTGCAGCCACTGTAATCTGGGCCACTACTTGCGGTAGTGCGTAAATCACCTGCCAGCGATTCAACCGCATCAAGGTGATCATCTAATTTTGCTTTTTCGCCACCAGAAAGGTTGGCACGGATTTCGTTTATTTGATCCAGTACAGGGTCAAATAAATGATCTTTGCTCTGTGCGGTTGGCGTACCTGAAGAGGCGGTGTCACTAACACCATTAAAGACCTGATCAAACAACACATACGGACTGGCTTCTGGACTAATACGATTACCGTTTTGATACGATACCGTCCAGGCCGCACCTATTTCGGCATGTGGGCCGGCGTAAATGCGTTTAATTGTCGGGTTCATGCCCGGCATGGCATCCCCTAAAATTACATCAATAGACGATTGCGAAGCATTAGAGTCACGCAATACGGTGGTCCAACCGTTATGTCCGCCGGTACCCGAACCCACAATTAAGCCCTTCAGAAATACAGATTGGCTAGCATATTTACCCAGTTTTTCCGACATGGGCCGTAAACTAAAATTGCTGGTATCTTTCTCAGTCGTGTTTGGAAACCATAAACCGCCATCAAAGCCGCCATAAGTATCCACTGCAAAGCCATCCGGTATTACCGCAAAAATAACCTTAAGCTTGGGTGCCTGTGCTGCAAACGCTAAACGTGACATGCCTGCCATGCTTAACGGGGTAGCGGCACTGACGGTGGCTAATGACTTAAGAAATGATCGACGGTTTGAAGTAATGGTCATAATCACTCGCTAGGAATATAAAAGTTGCCCTAATAATAAAGATGCAGTGGATTTAGCCCATCTAGGATTAGACACAGAGATCTACGACTTAGGTCTTATCTGTGCATTGATAAGGCACATGTCATTATTGATGGGGAGAGCTGACTCAATAATAAATAAAGGCTTAAGCTCAAAGTCACAGGCAACTATGACTTATGGTCGATACAGGTAAATTAGCCATGAATTAAAATTAATTTAACGTTTGTTCATTTTTTTTGGGGCTGTATAAACCCCAATCGCTAGCCAGCCCAATTCAAGAGGTTGTTATTTACATTTGGAGCAGTAATGCAAATAGCACAATACGTCTTATTAAGTTGTTTATTAGCCGTCTTTACGGGGGTATCAGGCTGCCAAACAGGATATCCGGATACAGAGGTCGCCGCTGACCCCGCCAATTCTAATAACACCGGATTAAACCCCGACACGAATGCCCCTGATGAATCTCCAGTGGATCAACCTGGTGATTCAAACCAGACAGATCCTGATAATTTAAACCCCATAGAACCCGACAATTCAAATCCAGTAGGACCTGATGATTTAGACCCTAATGAACCTGATGATTCAAACCCCATAGAATCCGATGACTCAAACGTATCAAAACCCGATGATTCAAACGTATCAAAACCCGATGACTCAAACGTATCAAAACCCGATGATTCAAATAATTCATCGGACACCTCCGACACGGAGGATACGTTACACCTAAACGGTTGGACTCTCATTTGGAGCGATGAATTTGAAGATGGCACTCTTAATGAAAGCAAATGGAGCCGAGCAGAGAACGGCCTAGGGGGAGGCAATAATGAATTACAGTATTACACTCAGCGTACAAAAAACGCCTACATTGAAGATGGATTTTTAATAATTGAAGCCATAGAGGAAGAGTACTCGAATTCTGATGGAGTGCGCGACTACACATCCGCAAGGCTCAGCACGCTTAATAAGGGTGATTTTTTATATGGCCGCATAGAAATAAAAGCAAAATTAGCCGAGGGTCAAGGATTATGGTCAGCCATAAGTATGTTGCCCAGTCAGCCATCTTTCGGTGATGGCTCTGCCAGTGGCGAAATCAATATTATGGATGCTATTAATATAAAAGGCAGTAAAGGCAACGAGACAATTACCAGCCTACAATTTGGCGATGCTTGGCCTGACAATGTATTTATTAGCAATATCTACTCCCCTAAAAAAAGTGTCAGTAAAAATGCACACACTTATGCTATTGAGTGGGAACCTTTGGAAATACGCTGGTATGTAGATAATGAGCTAACACATATACAAACAGACTGGTGGTCTGCGGGTGCGCCATACCCGGCGCCCTTCAATAAAAAATTTCACTTAGCACTGAACCTATCGGTAGGTGGTAATTGGGCAGGAAACCCCAATGAAAAAACAAAATTCCCTCAATCCATGCAGGTGGACTATGTGCGAATTTATCAATCAACCGATATAGCCAGTACTGAACCTGACACAGAAACTGATATTGATACGGGCCAAGATAGCATTGAAAACGTGCAAGAGTTTGCTATTTTACAAGCTGAAGATGCAAATGTTATCAGTGGCGCTTTTACGACCACGGTAGGTGAGCGTGAGGTAATAAATTTCTTTTCCTGGGGGAATTATTTGCAATTTAATGAGGTGGATTTTTTAGATGGCAGAGACCAATTAGAGTTTGTAGTGGCTCAAGATTATCATTTTGGCTATATTGAAGTGCGTCTCGATGCGTTAGACGGCCCCATTATTGCGGATATTCATGTGGGGCATACTGATGGCTGGACCTCATTTAAAGAACAAATTAGTGAGTTAAATCAAACCATCACTGGGGTGCACTCTGTATTTATTATCTCTAGGCATTTGTTTGGTGCGGGTGACTTTGATTACTTTAAATTTTCTAAGAAACCCTAATGTTATATGTATCAATTTAAGCGCCAGCGGTTCTATTTGTGAGGCGGGTGTTAGTACCCAGTACGAGGCTGTAAATCATTCTGTGTAACCGCTAGTTTTAAATATAGTCTTTCAAACGGTCTTCGAATTCAATCATAAAGTGATTCAAGGCCGGTTTCCAATTTCTTATGGGCATCGTCCA
>MAAA01014206.1_pt1 | contig 18422 bp, 15 predicted proteins | sample 1115971 | NCBI WGS metagenome assembly MAAA01 (sample SAMN04961123, study PRJNA320927) | seawater metagenome | isolation source: sample BD02T6 sea water enriched with oil for 6 days | place: USA:Gulf of Mexico | collected 2013-07-27 | reverse complement strand
TGTATGCTGTTTTTTGCTTTGTCGGATACGAATTGCAGAATTCGCTCAACACTATCACATTATTAGAGTCTAAAATGAGCGGGGTCAGCGCATCGATTATGTTGTCACTGGTTACATTTTTTGGGCAGGTCGGCGATGTAAGTTCTTCCTTTTCGCTATCACCATACTACCATTTTTCATTTTCTATTTTTGGTGTGCTAATGATTACACTAATAACTGGCATTATTATTCGTAAGCTGGTTCGATGATTAAGCATGTCATTTTTGATTTTGGTGGTGTGTTTGTTGCTGGTAATCGCACCAGTAAATTCTGTAATTATTTATCGTTAAGCAACTACGATAAAGCCAAGATCGAGTTATATTTTTCGAGTAATATAATAAAAGAATCAGCTACTGGGCTAGGCAGTGAAGAGCAAATTCTTGAAGGCTTAGCTGAGGTTATACCCTGCAAGCCTGAATGGCTCATTGAGCAAGCCTTTGATTATACCTGTAAGCCCAGTCAAAAAATATTGACCTTGTTATCAGAGTTGAAAAAAACAGGACATAAAGTCTCACTAGTATCGAACAGCATCCCGCCTTATTCGGCTCGCATCAGGAATAACACATTTTTGTGCTTTGATGATGTTTATTTGTCTGATGAACAGGGGATGAGAAAACCAAACGATCTATATGGAAAAATTGTCGCCGATGACCCTTTATTCTTTAATGATTCCATATGTATTGATGACCAACTGGTGAATCTAGATTTTCCTCAACTCCATGGCAGTGCAGTTATCCACTATAAGACATTTGAAAGTCTACTGGCACAGCTGAGAGAGCTAGGAATACAGTTAGAGAACATTGGAAGTAAGAAAGAACCAGCTTTAATTGACAAGTGCTAAAGACCCTTAAGCCAAGGCAGAAGAAGCTAAGCTTAAGCGGGTAGATGAGCGCATTAAGGCAGTTATTGACCGGTTTAGCCAACCATATGGAGAAAGTTAAGGTTGCTGTGTATGATGATCAATCAAGCTATTATTAAGGGATTAATATGAAATTAATAATTATGTTTCTAGTGCTTTCAGTCGCTATTAGTGCCCAAGGTAAGACGCTTCAAGATATTAATTACAAGGTCATTGTTCCTGATGAATGGGAAATAGAAGCTGCCAGGATCAATAAAGGTACCTGGGTCTCTAAAAGCCCTACTAGCACTGCGGTATGTAATTTTTCTAGCGAAAGCAATACGTTACAGAAATATAGTAACTCTCAGATTTATAATGACCTGAAGGCGTATCACTTAAAATCAAGTTTTTACAAGAAACAGCTAGAAACTACATATGGCCAAAATTTCATAAATATGAAGTCGGAAATAATAATTGCTAACAGTGAAGCAACACTTAAGGCGGTGTTTGCTTTTTACAAAAGAGCTAAAACCCTGAAGAGCTATCAACACATCATTTATGGAAGAGGCATTACTGGTACCGTTACATGTGGAGCCGAGATAAGGGAGTATCAATCAAATGAAGCTGTATTTAAGCGAATAGCTCGCTCATTTATTAATATTTACTGAGTAACCCAAATATCCAACCCATTGACCTCAAGCACTGTTTTAAGCTGATTGAGGTATATCGATTACCAGACTTCTTACCTGTCATTAATGAGTGATACCACGCCTGGCTAATGGAGTCCTTCCAGTTTTATGTCCACTCTATATCTATGGTGTGAGTGCTGGTTAAGCAGACCACTCGGCTACGATCCTGCAGGGTGACCTCTTTCTGCACCTGGCACCATTGAATAAAGATACGCTGCGCTGCCGTAAAATGCTCAATAAGAAGTAGCGACAGCTTGGCAAGAAAAACGGCGCTTAAAGCTGGTATATTGCCAGCGATGAAAGCGCGGCCTAGAAGCGCAAAGAGAGCGATAAGCTTAAGTTAATGAAGAACAAGTATATGGCGCGTATTAAGGAGTATGTGGGCTAGGGTTGCTGATACATGGTTTATTGATTAAGGTTGACGCCTAAATACTGATATCAAGGAGCTGGAGCATGGTATTCAAAAGAATATTTTTTCTTCTAGCTATATGGATAGGCTGCACTTGTGAATATATTTAAATTTTCAATAATTGGGCTAGGTTTTTTTACGCTGATTAAAACCGTAGTGGGCTATAACAACCAGATGCATTTAGTTCAGCAGGGGGTAATTCAATCTCCTAATATTGCAACAGTACTTAACGGGTCGGTACTTATCTTTACCCTTTTTATTTTATTGTTGATGACATATGGAGTCATTCGTTTATTTAATCCGGTATCAGATGTGAATGAGGAGGAAACTCCTGCTTTACCAGAAACTGAAAATCAAGGTTTCAGCCGCACACGAGAAAAGAGATTTAGCATGAAAAAGCAACAGATAGCAGCTATGACGATAGGCGCTCTACTTGTCATTGTGACACTTATACCTGTTTTCTTAATCGCAGAAAGGGGGCTCGATCTTTCACACCCAAAACTCATGGGTGTATTTTTGTATCCCACAATTGGATTTTCAGTTGCCGCAATTATTATTTTCGTATCCTTTCTTAAGGAGAACGAGGAATAGTCACTTTATAACCCAGACTTTAATATCCAGCCCATTAGCTTCAAGCATCGCTGTAAACTCCTTGAGGTACTTGTAGTGGCATAGTGAATTTGGCCACCTAACTAGAGCTAAATGATTCGCTATAGACATGGGAATAGATGTGGGAATACAGGAATGAGTACCTGTGACTACTTTCGTGGGTAACACCACAATCAGTCTTAAACCTACTTTATAAGTGTTTAATTTATTACCCTCGATACCCGCTAGATGTAAAAGTTCTGCATCAAGTTCTACTGGGTTTTGTTAATTATGGGGGGCTAATGCTACAGAATAATAAGACAGATTTACCGTAGATCATTTGAATGGTTGCTATCACTTTTCTTTGTAAGGCCATATAAAATTGTGTCCCCGCGACTTTGTAACGTCTTGCAATGCTGAAGATGTGCAAATGGGCTGGTTGATTGTTTAACTAAATGTACCTGACGAGCTTTTAAATTTCCCTTCTTGTAATGCAGACAACATCCCATAAGAAGTACTATCTGAATGCTCCATTTAACGACAAACGATAGACCTAAATATTGGAGTGAGTCACTTAGTTTTACGAAAAGTAAAAATTCATCATGAACCAACTGGATCACGAATATCGCTGTCATGTATAAACTAGTTATGCGAATCCGTGTTCCGTATCGACGCCATAACCATACCAATAGAGTCATTCGAGTTAGCCACCTCATATCCAACTAATTCCCAGCATGGTCGCTAGTGCAGTGATGCTCATATTTTTAGCTTGGGAAATGATCCGATCCTCTTCCTCCTTAACCAGCCATTCTCGCTCAGAGTCGCTCAAGTCTTCTGCGCAACGACCAGAATATTGGATCCGATTATGGACTTGCTTAATTGCCCGCTCACGCAAAGCCACCCTCATGGGCTTGGGCATGTGTAATAATGTGCTTTTTAATAAACTAAACATTAGTGTCCCCTGTTAATTGTGGTTATGGTCGAACTGGATACGTTTCAGTATGTCCTCGATTTCCGCCCCATAAGTATCAAACTGCTCTATAAATAATTTACTCTGAATGATATTTAATCTTTGTTTGTCTTTCAGGGCAGGCAGGGTATAAAAGATGTCTAGTGAGTTGCAGGTCAGCTGAAAAACGTCCTGACAGATGGGCCCTTGTAAAATATTATGCCAAGACCTGAATTCCCGGTGTCTTGCTTTCATCTCTAAAGAAATTTTGTCCCTGAAGTCTTTTAATGCCGACATGGCGTCGCCGTTACTGACACGTAAACCGTTTGTCTGGTGTTGGGGGGGCGCAGGTTTTGGTTGTGCAAGAGTATCGGTGATATGCGTTTTCATGCGCTCATGCATTTCACTTTGCCATTCCAATGAATCTGAAAAGGCACCATCTATGTCGGCTAATCTCGATAGAACCTGTTCGATTACTTGCTGAGGAACAACCTGTAAGTCTTGTCGGATTTCAGGGCTGGGAATCTGCTCCAGTATATTTTGGGTATCACACAAACTTAACGATATATCATTGGGGTCAAAGGGTAGGGGTTCAGACCCAAGGTGTGCCTCTTTTAGTTCCACCAGAATCTCTTTTAACCGCACGACGCACATATCGTGCAGTGTTGACTGTGTGCCGCTGTTGATAATGCCAGCTATACGATGACTATTTTGGTTGCCATGGCTGAGGATCATTAGCGCACAATTGCGTAATTCACATAACAGGGCGTGTGGGCGGCGAAACTCGTCCTTGGTCCAAGCTAGATTAGAGCAAGCATCTCTTATATTACTATTTAGTACATGAAGGCTCTGTTGAAGTCGCCAGGACTCACCTTGGCCATAGCCATGGCCACTTGAAGTATATGAGTAATGATCGAAGGCTCCTGCAAGTTTGCGATATTCCAACCCAAGGTTGCTGGATAGGGTGCCAACTAGAGTTTCGTAATCCATCCGGTCTTCAACATCAGCATTATGTAAGACATCTAAAGTGGTTCGTAATCCCCAATTGAGACAATGGGTTAGTGTGTCATTAGCTTTATTATTAGAGAAGTGTTCAAAACTCATTATAACCTCAGAACAGTTGGTGATTATTCCACCGGGGTGTATAGCAAAAAATAAAACATGCGAGACAATGGCGTATTTTTTAAGGAGCTAAAGTCGAACACATACGGAATTACTTCTGACCAGGGTAGATTAAGATCTGTAGTCATTTGTTGAATGTCATTGATAAGTTCACAATCCAGTCTCAGTTGAGGGTGTTGGCAGCGCCACAGGACTTGCTTGAGGTATTTTTGGCAGGAATTTGCGCGTTCGGTTCTATAAAGGAAGGCGAGGTCGCCGGTACGACTTAGGGCTTCATGTATCGTATCCTCATTCACTTTGAGGTCGTCCATCAATTTATTTATTAATGGCCAGTCAACCGGATCTTTTAATTCACACACCTGTCTCCAAAATATTTCTTTGCCCGAGCGAGCCCCATGTTCTAACAACCATTTGCGCATACGCCACTGAGAGCCAATCTTACCTTTAGGGTCTTCACTGTTGATGATGTTACTGGTGAGGCGCCACAGGTCATACAAGGTGGTTTGGCCTTCATGCCCAATGCAGCCCGTGGGTAAATTACAAAAATGCCAATTTTGGGTCGACCCCCAGATGAGATTAATGTGTTTTTCCAAGTGCATTTCTGGATGATTCAGTCTGTGCTTGGCGTATTCCCAATGCCCAAACTGAGTGGCAATGAAAGCGGCGGTTTCATCGTTGCAAGTGGTGAAGTTGGGGTCCAGTCCCACCACGTTTAATAAATGGTCGGCCACACTAGGGTGTCCTAAGGGTGCCAGGGCCGTAAGCAGGTTGCCATTCAGTGCGCCATCTTGGATATCAAGGGCCAGCCCCTGACGTCTTATACACTTTTGGAAGCGTCTGTCTGTCTCGCCAAATTCATACTTTATTGGTGTTACGACATGAGTGGCTGGATCAAAGCCAAAAGGGATCAGGCGTTCCAGGAATGTGGAGTACCAAATCCAGGTGTCCGGGTTGGATTGACCTATGGAGCGATTAGTCAATTCCTGCTGCATTTGGTCGACTAAGTAGTAATACATTTGGGTTTGATTGGGGTGCTCGCCATCCCTGATGTGCTGACTACTGGGACGCTCTGTACTCACCACCCAGGCAACTCCAATGTCAAAGGCGCTTTCTAGGTCCCCGTAGGCATAATACCAAGTCACTTGCCGACTATATTTGAATTGATTGCCATTACCCGGTGGTAACCAAGGATCCATGTTGCCACCATCACCAATGCTATTGGCACGCAGAAATAATAAAAATTCAGCGTCCTGCATCGCCAGACTCGTGTGGGAGATCAAGCAATACGCTAACAGCAATAGTCGGAGATCAAATATTTTTGCCATCCCGATCATTACCATGATTTAGGTAGTTGGTTTTCACCTGGCAAATAGCCGAATAGCAATTCCGAGGGCGCTTGCGTGTATGGATACATCATCGCCACATTACTTTTGTGATGCAAAAAATATTCAAATTGTTGGTAACGGCAGAAAGAGTGTTTTTTGAAACTGTGTTTGTTAAGGATAAATTGATGAGGTATTCCAAGGTGTGAGACCACCATGAAAGTATTAAAATTCGTTTTAACTTCTTTGCTCACACATATACTGAAGGTGGCTCCGGTAACAGTCATGAATGTGGGTACATCATCAATCAATAAGTGCCAATGCTCTTTGCAATTGGAGTGCAGCAACGAATCGCCAAGTTGTTGTGCAACAGAAAGGCGTCCACATCTAAACGGCTTACTAATGGGAAGTGTTAATTCAATCAGGGAGCACTGATAGTGAAGTTGTAAAGCCTGATCAAGCTGAGTTCGCAGTGATGCCAGTGACTGGGATTGGCGACACAATTCAGTCAAGGCCTTTGAATGACTGAGTCCCCATAATGCCAGCTGACAGTGCATTTGATGGGTATACACAGTTAGCAGGCGATGGTCCTTAAAGTGTTGTTGACGAAGTTGCTCACGATGCAATGCATCCCTAACCGTTTGGTCGTTTAATTCAGAGCACACTTGGAGGGCTGGGCTGTCGCCAATGGACCTTAGGGTGGTAGCCAGGCTAGCCCCAAATTCGGTCAACCTATGGTTTAAAGTCACATCCACTGAGCACAACAATTCTAGAATAGAGGGGCTAATATTTTTTGGGGCTTCGTCCGATGTGTCCTTGGATGGGGTGAGCTCATGATCTGTGTACACCTGGGCAGCTGACTTTAGCAAAGGCGCTAGCAAATGATCTAACGGACGGTTAATCAAGCGTTGCCAGCGACGTGTTCGGGATTTAGAGATACCGAAGAGTTCTTGCAAGGCATCCTGTCCGGAGATGCTATTGAGCAGGTTGATCACAGTTACTACTGAAAGGACGAAGAACATGAAACAACCCAAGGGCCAGAATACGAGGCACACCAGTACAGCACAACCCCATACTACGCCCGGGATCATGGTCATATGGTCTGGCGTTTCTGGATCATTAGTCGGTGCCATAAGGGTTTCAATTTCCATTTGTTCATTGAAGTTGTGAATAAAACAACTTATCTGTTCAATTATCCTAGAGGGGTGTCAACGGGAGGTCAATGGGTTATGATCAAATTAATTGTGATATTGACCATTTATTTGTTCAGAGGGATCAGTGGTAGATTTAAAGCGCCTACGAGAACACGCAAAACAATCGCAAGCCTGGATGGCTAACTTCCTAGGTGTGGACCCCTCTGCCTATTCAAGACTGGAGAAAAATCCGGATGGCTTACCCCTGCCGATGTATTTAAAGCTAAATACACATTTCGGCGACCTGACATCCTATTTGCAGGGGGAGAAGTTAAAGCTTTATCAAATCTTTGACCCGGAGCGTATTTCTGCCGAAGCCAATCCCTATTCAGTCCAGTTTAAAAAAAGGGATATGTTGCTCGAAATATTGAAAGAAGGCGTATCAGATGGAGATGATGGGCTATGCAATGCCCCTCCGTATCTTCAATGGCCACAAGTCCGAGCAACCATAAGCAACGCAGCACGACTTCCGAATCTTGGTGTGTTTGGTCGTAGTGACAGTGGCAAATCTCACCTCTTAAACACTCTTTTAGGTCAGGCAATACTGCCGACAAAATTTACGCCTACTACCTCACTTGTAATTCAGGTTGTACATAGCACTCATCGACCTCAATGGTGTCAGGAGCAAGTTGTGTTGATGGGACAGGGGTATTGGAGTCAGGGCGATAGCAGCTCACCGGAAGGTAACGCTGCGCTACGTCCTTACTGGGGGGTGAAAGATGCCAAGGACGATCAAAAGAAAATTCAGGAGCACTGGGATAAACACTGCTGTTATAGAGGGAACTTAGGGGTTCTAGAGGAGTTTGCAACTCGTCCAAGATATGACCTAACAGATAGCCAAAAGCAGGCCATTGATCGAATTCAAGAAGAAGCCCATACCGCGATCGTCTTTGTGGATGCACCCATTTTACAGTATTGCCAGATCGTAGATATTCCAGGCTTTGAGAATGTGATGCAAAATGAGGTAAGTCCTCAATCGAAACCACAATTAGAAACCGCCCGAGAAAGCGAACTGGCGATCAAGGCGCTTGATGGCATTGATTTAGCCATTTTTTTAACCCCGCTGATCGGGGCGTTTAACTCTAATGATCTGGCGATGTTATCTTTAATCAAGCGACATCTTGAAGCGAAGAATAAATCAAAGCAGCCGTTACATAGACTGGATAATTTAGTCTGGGTAATCAGTCAAGTGGATCCTTCACGTACAGGAGAGGATGTTCAAGCGGCCAAGAAACAGCATGCTCATCAACTGGTGCGTCATTTCTCCAGAATTCCCAAAGACGATTTGGAAAAAAAGGTACAAACAGCTCATGTAGAATCGCTAACGAAAAAATTGCACGAGTTCTGGTCAGATGCTAATAGCCGTCGAGAGCCGCTGCTAAAGTCGCTCGAAACACTGTTGAAAGATCGCCACCCTGAAGTTGTTAAGGATCTCACCATAGAGTCCATTACTTGGTTAAGTGAGCATGGTGAGGATTTCTATGCAAAGCAAATAGAGCGATGGCGAGGGCTTCTGGAAAAGCAGGCTCAAGCTGCAGCGACCCTAAAGCATGAAAGAAGGTTGGAAACAGAAAAAAACCTCAAGGTTGAGATTGAAGTGCGGCGTGTGTGTAATCTACTAGAAGGTTACAAGAGTAAAACCTTGATATCGGTTCGAGCCAGAGCTCTTGCCATGTTGAATGTTGATACATTAGAGAAAAGACTCCTAAGCACTTATGAAAAAAATTCCAAACTGGCGAAAGAGCAATCATTAGGTTTGCTATATGAGCAGCTCCAAAATCTGGTGGATGACGGATTTTCAAACGTTTCTGTAGATATCGATGCTGCCTTTAAGGAGCTGGACAAGGACGGCTATGATTTAGGTTTGATAGATTTAAGCGATGGAGGAAAGCAGGAGGCACTAGATATTCCCTTTAACTTGAAAGGGGCTTCGGCGGCGGGAAAAACATCAGCTGTCGCTGCAGGCGCGATGTCGATCGCGGCAGCATCTATGGGCAATTTAGGTGGATACGTTCTTGCAGCAAAAGGGGTTGGCATGCTTTCAACAGTAGGGGTGTCGTTTGCCTCAACTGGTGGTACAGCTGGAGTCATGAGCGGGATTGCAGCCATTGGAGGGCCTATTACATTAGGCATTATTCTGTCAGCCGGTGTAGGTTTAGCTGCATGGCGGTTATTAGGTGATCGTTGGGAGCGTCGCCTGGCCAGTAAATTAAGCAAAGTGTGTGCAGAACGAAAGATTGTAGATCAATTTATGTCTCAAATTGAAGATGTATTCAAAAGACTAAACTGTCAGGCAGAGCAACAAGGCCAGTATTTGAAGGGTCAGTATCAACAATACTTGCAAGAACTTGAACTTTTGCAGGCAGGGGATTTGACAGCGGTCCAACTTGAAAGCCTAGCAATAGTATGTTTAAAAAAAAGAAATTTATTTGCATCGTTCAATCCAAATAAAGAGTAGTTCAAAATAACTCGATTACGTTATTTTGTTATCGTGGAAGTTGACTTGTGCTGGCATCAGCACATAAGGAAATGTGTTAATGCCATCTAAATTTTTATCAAACGGTATTTTAAGAGATCTACTATCAGAAGCTTCTACCGATGAAAGACTAATGCTTACGGGGTTACTTGGTGAAAATCAAGAAACGCCTATGGGAGGGCGGGCATTACAGGAGAAAATTTGCGAAAGTGGCGGGCACGGGGTTGTCAATTTTTTCCGAGGTCAGGGAACCAGTTACCTAGATATTCTTGATGATATTGTTAATGAATTAGATATACCTGGACTACCACCTTATACATACAGCGAAGAAGCTGTTAGCTATTGTGTTCACGCATTTGAGGAAATTGATTCTTTAAAGATATCGAAAGCGGATTCAATTCAAATGGGAATTGAATATGCTCAAGAAGCTGAAGGAAAAATACTTTTAAGGCATTTAGAAGTTACATATGAAAAAATGGATCCGAAACAGAAAATAGATTTCGAGCTACATTTTGATAGCATCGCTAATGACTTAAACATTTCCCTATTTTCGGGTTTAACGGGCGTTGAAAAGATTTACGCCTTAAGTGGGATGCAAGATGAATTAAGGTACAGCATGCTGAAGGGAATATTTCTTCCTCTTATTACATCTGATCCTACAGCTTCATTTGTATCCCCGATGATTTTTTTACCTTTACTTGGTACAACTGCATTTTTAGGACCGGTTGCTTGGGGGGGAGTAGGGATAGCAGCTATTTTTGCCTATGGAAAGCCAAAATATCAAAAATTGATTCCAGTCGTCGTTGCGATTGGATTTATTCGTCAGCGAATATATTCCAAAGGAAACATCACTCAACCTGAAATAACCAGTAACGAGACCAAAGTAAGAAATCTATCTACTTTTATAAGTAAAGTAGGGGAAAAAGTTGCGTCTGGTACGGGGGAAAAGATCAGAAGTGAGGCTGGCACTTGGCTTGAAGATAAGAAAAGCAAGTACTCTGGAAACGAATACATTAAGCAACTTGAAAAAAATGCTATTTATGCCGTTGAGTCTGTACATGTTTCATTATCATCGTTAGTGACTTTTATAATTACTGAAATTGACCTAAGTCCGGAGTTTATCAATAACCATATTGGTAATGGCAAGAAATTGGCTCGTGATAAGGTTGGTCTTCATCTTAACTACCTAAATGATAACTGTAGCAGTTGTGTCGTGCATAAAGACCATGAGCGCTATGTAGGGCTAAAGGATTTGAAAAATTCAGGTGATATCGAGAAGTATATTGATGAGCTTGAATTCTGGTGTTTGCTTTATAGAGCTATGCAAACATTTACGATAAGTTATATTAGTTTATTTATGAGTAATACTAATAAATTCAAAGTTTTTGGTGGCCTTGACGAAGAAGTAATTCGACGTGAGGTTGAGGCGTATATTAAGTTTTACACCAATGAATGTATTGGTAATTTGGATTTAGCTCCTGCTTAAAATAGCTTGATTCAGAGGAGCTATGATTTTACCCACGAAAACTATAGCCTGGTCGCGGCCTAGCTGTAGAGCTAAATAGCCAGTAATAGTCATGGGAATAGATGTGGGACTACAGGGTAGGTATATGAGTGAGCCTTTAAATGTAATGATCATGTCTACTTTATGTGGGTAACACCGGAGTCAGAGTTACCCACGAAAAGTTCACTACAGCTAGTTAACAGATATGTGATTAGAGGCTATACGGTTTTCTTAAATTTAGTTTTTAAAAATCGTACAACTCCTATTAAACTAATTAGAACCCAAAAACCTTCTATGACAACTGAGGCTAAATTAAAATTCACGAACAATGACACTAGTATTAAGCTAGATCCAAAAATATTTAGTATAGAATAAGCTATATGATGAATCGTTACTTTTTCTATTTGGAGTAAGAAGTAAGCAAAAACAACCATTGCAACTCCAATCATCCCTATCGTATCACTATTCACAATTCAACCTGCCCAGTAAGTAATGTTTCATCAGCCTTGTATCTGAATGTTCTATAGAGATACATTAAGGTCATCATGGAAATAGTCCCGAGCACAATATGCACTGACTCGAAACTGGATGTGTTCAAATACACGCTTATTATGCCCAGTAAAATAACAATGAATACTACTACATCTAACTTATCTAACCGACCAAAACTCCAGCTATTGATCATTAACTCATAGAATATAATAAAAGCTTGGCCCAACAAAAGAAAACCTAGGCAACGAAGGAATGCTTCCACGGTTCCTCCACTGGAATTATCTATTCCTGTTTTTGATAAACTAAAATAGCTAAAGCAAAATAGAAAGGCAATACAGATATCTATGAAAGGTGCAGCTTTGTGTGAAGGTACTCCGTCTTCGCACAAATTCAAAGTCATATGTAAATAATCAACAACAAAACAAAGGGCTATTAGTACAGAGATAAAGGTCACAGTCGTAAATGATCTCATGGGGTCTGCTATATCAAAAATCATAGAGCCGAGCACGCCAGGATAAATTAGTTGATAAGCAAGCTGGCTATACGCTTTTTCTATTTTCACATTAAATCCTTTTAAATTTTAAGTGCTTATCAAGTACTGTAGATAATAAAACTATAAATATGCTAACCCGCCAATACTCAATAAATCATCCGATAAATTGACATGTAAATTATAGCAGGAATTATTAACATTACTCGAATTCATCTTAAAATCACGGTCGCAATATTGTAGTGGCACGCTTAAGTTGGTCACATAATTGGGGCGCGTAGGGATACTGTCCTAGGAGAATAGGCACTTAAGGTGTGGTATTCGAAATGTCCGCTAAAGCTACAGCCTGATTGAAGGCTCGGGATAGGGCGGCTGTAGAGCCGCATTGTAAGTTCAGTGACATGGGAATACAGCAACGTGATGGCCGGTTATAAGTAAGCTATAAAATACAATGTAACCCTCTATTTTTAGCTGACACTAATAAAGGGGGGATTACAATAGACGTTATTGACTCACCAAAACAGAGACTATGTTTCCGAAAACCAATGGTATCTGTGACCGCTTACATAAAGCGATCTTGAATGAATTTTCAAAATTATTTTTAGGATAGAACTATAAACCAATATGGATAACTTACAAAAAGGTCTGGATGTCTGGTTGAACGATTAAAATAATGAACGAATTCATTAAGGCAAGATGTGCTGAGGGCGAACACCTAAAGAAACATTACTTAAGGTAAACCTATTTGGGCCGAGAAGAAATTAACTTAAATCTAACCTGAAGGACACTGTTGAAGACGGGCCACTGTCAGGTCAAATCTGAGCTACTACAAGATTGTGTATTTCTACAGCCTCGTTATGTTTTTATGCAGCCGTTGGATGATTGGCTGACTATAGATACTAATTAGGATGCATTGACTTCTGCTGAGTCAAGGACTTGATCATTGAATGCTTTTGCGCCGTTATATCCGTAAAATAATGCAACTAACCAAAGAATGAATGATATCGGTGATGCTATAACAGAGATCGCGCAAACAATTATTATGATTAAGTTAATAACTCCCCACATTACGCTTCCTGCATACATTTGACCTGCTCCTGGAATGATCAAGCCTAGAGCAAGGGCTATTAGTGGGTTCTTCAATTTGTTCTGTAAACGTGCTTGTTGAATTGCATCACTCATTTATATGTCACCTTGTGCATTAAGTGGATTTGCATATGATATGCAAGCTACTTTTTAGTCAAGAACAGTGGACCTTTTTAGTCAAGTAATTAATTGTCTGCTTGATTTGAATTACCAAATTGTAGCCTTTTGTTCATTCTCCTTATATATCACTTTTTTTACCGCTGGTATTTTTACTTCTTCGTTGTATCTTTCATCAGCCATTTCGAATCCTCTATTAAGTACAAAATAAAGTTAAGTCGTAGGGGGCTAATGATTCAGGACACTACATACCTATTTTCTGTGGGCAGCACTAATGTAACCAAATATGGATTTAAAGATGAGTTAATAAATCTATAGCAACATAATCATCCATATTGCGAACATTGCTTACCTTCCATTACATTTTAATCCATCATACCCTTAAATTGGGGGGGTTAAATTTTCAATTCAGAGTCTATATTTAGATAGTAAGAATATACCAATAATAGTAAATTCATTTTTAATGACAACAGGAAGTACTATGCTTTTACGAACCTTGGCCCCCTTGGTAGTTATTTTTTTACTTTCGGCCTGTATTGAAGTAACAGAAAATGAGAGTGAGTTAGGCGAAAATAAAAATGACCCACCAACGGCGCCAAGTGACAATAGTATCAATTTAACAGGTAGAGTAGCTGACGGATATCTAGTAGATGCACGTGTTTGCCTCGACCTGAATGACAACTTTAGGTGCGATGATTCAGAACCCACTACCTTGAGTCTTGCAGAAGGTAACTATAGCCTACAAGACCTTACTCAATCAGATGTGGATTCGCACTCTATTATCGTGGAAGCTATCGCCGGACAGACTTATGATGAAGACGATCCATCTACCACTATTGCTAAAAGCTTCACCCTAAGTGCGCCTATAGGCCAGACCTTTATTAGTCCTTTAACCACCATCATTAAGTTCAATATGGATAGCGGTATTAGCTATACAAGCGCCGTTGTACAGTTCGTGTCAAAAACGGGATTATCAATAGATCCAACCGTGGATTATATTGCGGCACAACAAGACACCCTATTAACAGATGTAGAAAGATCTGAATATGCAAGCGCTCACGATGTCGCAAGAGTTATTACTGGGCTCATTGCAGAAAAATTTGATGCAGATAGTGGCATTTTATTTAGTGATATTATTACAGTAATCGACAACCAAATAGCCAGAATATCCGATACTATTGAAACCGCAAAAGAGAATAATGAGGACATTGATATTGATGACTTTATTAATGAGGTCAATGACGATATTACCAACTCTGAAACCATCCCATGTAGCGCATCCGGTAATCTCTGTGGTATCTGGCACTACCGTGAAGTAAGTGACGATCCAGCAACCTTTGACCTTTACTTCGAAATAAATGTTGCTCAAGGCGAGATTAATGAATATTTTATGGAGATTGGATCTGATACTTGTGAGCGCGAACCTAGTTTAATTTATTCAGTAGATCGAGAATGGGTTGGGTATGCCGATTTTGATGATGATCAACTTGCACAGTTGTACCTTAGCTCGATCACAATTTCGAATGGCCAGCTGATTACAGGAAGCGGTGGCTTTTTAGACGCATACAACGATAGCTGGGAATACGCGTACAATAAAGTCGATACACTACCAAACCCTTGTGAACAACTACCTACCAGTAATGCGATCACCCAAAGAGTTGCTGTTGGCAACGACATTATCGGTAACTGGATTGGTTCACGTAAGCCGTTTGAAAGCGGTCCGGAAATTGGAGGCGCATTTGTAGTTCGTGCTGATGGTACCGCCACTTTTTTAGATGGCTTTGAAGCTGGTACTGCATCATGTAATGATCACGAGATGGAAATGACTTGGACTCTGAATCCTGAAGGGAAACTTACATTTATTGATACCTTTGATGGCGAAGTAGAAGAATCTTTCCTTTATAAAACAGTAGGGAGCTCTTTAGTTGAATTGTCTACTTGGATAGGACCAAACGAATGGACACCGACTTCCTTGACCGAAAATCAACTAAGACAGAAATGTGATACTGATAATCTTAACCCCCCTCAAACTGAAGTCCCGGATGAATCAGAAACTCCTGATGAATCAGAAACTCCTGATGAATCAGAAACTCCTGATGAACCTACCTCCTTTCCAGATTTTGTTCTACTGACTGATCTTAGTGAGATTTCGGGTATCTCTAGTTATTCAATTAATAATGTATTAACCGGCTACACCGATCTAACTGCAATTACATCGACGACAGGCACTCTAACTGATTTTATTTTAACAACAGATTCTGTTTCTGGTAACGCCTGCACATTTACAATTGCAGCAAATGTACTTTTGACAGAGGCTCCAGGTGGTTTTGATATGTTTAGTATTTTGTACGTCCAGGATACGAATTCAATTTATGACCCATATTTGCTTCTTCTCCAAAAAGATAATTACACATCTACTCACATGGACGTAGTAAGGCTAACAGTCGAAGGCTTTCTAGTCGGTGAAAGATCTGGTGATCGAATTGATAGTCTTCCCGTCCTGCCTGAAGCATGCAGTCAGCAATAGATAAAGCAACATTAACGGACTACTAGTTCGTTAATGTTTATTAAAAAGTGTTATTTAAATCTAGTTGTATTTTAAGACGTGGGCTGGTTTAGAATCTTAGATTTATACCATTTCTATAGTTTTTTTGACTCACATCTTAAAAGTACCTCTAATTCTAAAGTGGATTCTTGGTGGTATTTAAAATGTTAAAGTTGTTGAGATCATTCATTTTATTATTTTTTCTTTATGGTTGTGGCGGAATTGGTGCCAATTCTGATGAGGGATCAAATGATAATAACACTCCTATCCCCGAGGCCACTGATGAAGGCTTGAATGCTGACCTCCCTACCGAGCCAGTAGCAATTGTAATGGTGAGTATGGTTAGCGATGACTCAATCCAGGTGTCCTGGGATGATTATAGTGGGTCGGTGAATGACTACCTCATATATTACTCAAAAGAGACAATAGACCCTCAGAATCCAGTCTCAGATATTATTGAAATATCAGGTAAGTTATCAACAGTTATTAGTGGCCTTGAAATAGGAACTGAATATTTCTTTCGGTTGTCTAGACCAGGTGTGGACCCCCTATTGAGTGGTGAATACAAAGGGACTACTTCAGCTGGTGATCAGGTGGCAAAAGTTATTGACGTTATGGATCTTTCTGAATTGACAGTGACAACTGAAAGTGAAGAGAGCACGTCTATGATTGTTACCAACGATCAGCTTCTTAGATTAACAGAAGGGAGAATACTTAGAGGCGAACTTGATGATCAAGGTTTTTATGCAGGTAAGGTTGTAGAGTCGGTCACGACCGAAGTTCTTCAGAATGGGGAAACCGTTGCAACAGTGGTAACCAGGAATCTAAGCCCTTCTGACATACTTGAGTTCGGAACCATTAATGTCGAAATTGACTTCTTTGGTACAGTTCCGGAAGGTTCTGCAAGAAGACGATTAGGCATTAAAGACGCATTTAGAGATTCAAATGCCTATCGATTTCATTCTGAAGTTAGCCAGTCAATTATGAATGCCAGATCAAGGTCATTAACCGCTCGCAAGATATATGAGCAGGATGGATCTATTACCTTTGCGCCACTTAAGATTAATGTGCCTTATGGTGATCACCTTAATTTCGGGCTGGATCTTTCTGCAACCAGTAAACTTGCCTTTTCCATAAATGTTGGTTGGACCGGTGTAAAGGCTATGCAGTTTACAAACAACGCAATAACCACCACAAAGTTAACCGTTACGGTTGGAAATTTAGGACAGTTGGTTGATTCACCCAATCTTATTTCGGAAGACAAAACGATAGCATCTATAGAACTTGGTGAGAAACCGGATAATTTAGCAGTTGGAATTGATAGTATTCGGAAAGTTAATTTCGGGCCAAAGATGTATGTAAGGTCTTATGTCCCAATAGCAGGTTTCCTTGTACCGCTTGATTATTATATGCAGTTTGCTCTAACAGGAAAAGTTGCAGTGGAATTCAAAACTGGGATTGAGCTTACTTATACAAGAGTAACTAAAGAATTATCGGGGTTTAGATACACGGTTGATAGTAGCCCCACCTCGATTTCTGAGAAAGTAAGCACAAACGATTATGGTCTAAAATTAAACGCAAATGCAAGTTTGGCCGGGGAGTTGTTTCTAGGCCCAATATTTGAAGTTAGGTTTGCCAAGTCACTTGGTGGGTTGATCTATCCAGGAGCTGAACTTAGTGCATCTATTGTTCCTGCAAAGATTGCCGGTCTTGATGTAATTGAGAATCTTCAAAAACTTGCCGTGGCGGGGCCACACCTAGATACACTTGATTTAAAGATTGCCCAGAAGGTAAAATATTTTGCGGATGTGTCATTCAAGGGCAAGCTTGTTAAGCGTTTCCCCACTGAAGGGTTTTATACAAGAGATTATGCATCGCTGACACTTATTGAGTTACCAAAATTGAAGCCATCTGTAAATTTTACGGATGACACGAATACGAAATTATCCCTTAATGGCTCTTATTCAGAAGGAATAATCAAACTGGATAAAACATCATTCAATTGGCACTTTGATTATCCAGACCTCCCATTTTCAGAGCCTTCAGAAGGTAAAAATATCATACTGGACCTTGATGATCCAGACATCTACATGCCTTCAAATATACTCTTTACTGCAAAGTTAGAATCACTACCTGTAAGTGTTGTGGCCGCTGTTGATCCTTCTTCGTACAAACAGAACTGTTTAGGTATTCCCTTAGGCACTGGTGAAACCGTGAAGCTAATGGATGATGGTGACTGTCATGTAAGTACTGTTAACCTCGAAGGCCTTACTATTGGAACTTCAATCTACTCACTAAATGATGAAGTTGTATGGGTGCGTAATGGGCTCACAACTACTCTTGATCTTAGGTATGTTGCTTTACTGCCTAGTCAGACAATTGGCGACTCAAATGGAATCTACTCTGTTGAGCGCAATTACTTTATGGGTGTTCAGCTTTCTGTTAAATCAAGGTATTACAGTGGCAATATCGCAATTGAGAGGTTTACAAAGGATTTAGGTGTAACAGGCGATTGTTTCGACGGCCAGGTAAACGAATTCTATAATACGGGTGTTGCTCGTTT
>MAAA01014142.1_pt1 | contig 18437 bp, 15 predicted proteins | sample 1115971 | NCBI WGS metagenome assembly MAAA01 (sample SAMN04961123, study PRJNA320927) | seawater metagenome | isolation source: sample BD02T6 sea water enriched with oil for 6 days | place: USA:Gulf of Mexico | collected 2013-07-27 | reverse complement strand
ATTAGGTTAGATGAGTCTGATAAATCACCGTAATGTAGGTGAAAATTTACATTTTCTTCATGGCTATCTTGATAAATATGATCAATACGCTGAGTATTTAAAGAAGAAGCACGGCGCTTTATACCATGCACCTCGTAACCTTTTTCTAACAACAATTCGGCCAGGTACGATCCATCTTGACCAGTAACCCCAGTAATTAAAGCAACTTTTTTGCTTCCAACTTCAGACATAACAACTCCCTAATAAAATCAAATTATATTATATTCTAACGTAGGTCGGAAAAGCGCAGCGCCTTCCGACAAAGTAAATTCTTTTGTTAACGCAACACCACCAGGTATTTGAAAGATACAGGTAACACAAAAACTCATGCGCGAATGCGGCTTGCCCAACCCATGCTGCTTTACCCGTAGCTTTTCTCTGTGCCTCGGTGGTAGTGCTTTTACCTTTTAAGCAATGCCCGCATATCATCAACAAAACGACCTATAACCGTATTCTTACTAATATTCGCCACCGCATATTCACGAGCGACTGTATTTATCTGCAGTATATCTAAAGCCAAACACTAAAGCAGGCAGCAATATTACGGCAGTATCTTGCAATGAGCACCAATATTTCCACCAATATCATCAATGACTTGGTTTGTCCTTTTTTGTACTCCACTAGCATTCAAATGGTAACTTGTATTGAAATAGTATTCCTTATCATACATATAAGCTGTAGGACTGCCTAAAAATGCTATATCTCGACTGGCGTAATACCCTTTAATATTTGATAAAAACTTAGTATACATCTCACCTTCATATTCTTTGAAGAACATATGATTTGGCGGCATAACAATAATGCAAACGCCATGCTCTTTCGCCCATTCAAAATAACTATTCGTATGATTAATAAACTCCTGGCTGATATATGGGTTAGTTATTAAATCAGCATGCAATCCATTAAGGGCAGCAAACTCCCCTTTTGTCATTTTACTGGACTCAATATTTATTTGATCGCCATGAACATTGACATTTTGAACACCATAAACACCCTCAGTCTTCATCAATTCACCATTAAAATCGTACATTATGCCTTGAAACAACCTTTTAACACCTAAACTTGACATCACAATCATCCTATCAACATAAGACAACCTATTAAAATATGGAGTATCCCGCGACAAAATATAGTCAGAATAAACTGCGGATGGCTTTCCTTCAGCTTGATAAAAACTATACTCCAACGGAAGCAATACAATATCGCCCTCATTCAGCATACTCTTGCTTTTATAAAGTATGTAAGGCAAACCTAAACCTGCGTGTACCGCACCATTCACAACAGGCAGACCCCAGCTTTTCTGTAATTTTTTTGAGTCAAAGCCAAATAAGGAATTAGAACCAGATACGATAACTACTTTATTTTCTTTGATTTTTTTCGCATATGCCTCTTTTAAATCATACACCTCATAAACCCACTTGGAGGATTTCGTAAGATTACCTAGCTGAGTATAAACCGCCACCCACCATAAAATACAACATGCAAAAAACGATATTATAAAGCGTGAGAAGAACAGCATATACAGCCTTTAAAAATTAAAATATAAAAATTCACTATCTGAAACAGATAGCATGGTTTTTATAGATACAAAAAACATAAAACCATAAATCGCTGGTACCAAAACAGACAACCCCATTCTATTCATATTCTTTTGTTGGCGCTCGGCTGTATTCTTATGTTTATATTTCGACGTTATCTCCTGGGCATTCGGAACAATAAACACAACCAACAAGAGTGCTGCTATCCATACGACACCCCAAACATCAGGAAAACTACCTATTCCATGCCCTTCAAAAGAAACAATATCAGAAAAAAATACAGGCACTACAGCTGCCACTTTCTCTGGGAGAATAAAGCCATTTAGCCCAAACATTCCCGCAAGCATATTCATAGCGCCTGCAAAAGTCTCTGCTCTAAAGAACACCCATGATATGGTTACCACTAAGAACGTTAAGAATATTGAAAACAAAATTCCCATTAAGCTATTTTTTTCTACATTTAGTTTTAAAACTACACGTTTAAATGAACGCCAAGCATGATTAATAACAATACTGAAACCATGAATAGCCCCCCAAATAACAAAATTCCAAGCTGCACCATGCCACAAACCGCCTATAAGCATAGTGGCGAAAATATTTAAATGCTTTGACCCCCTCCTATTCCCTCCAAAAGGGATATAAAGATAATCTTTTAAGAAGCGAGACAATGTCATGTGCCACCTTCGCCAAAAATCAATAATGCTTCTAGATTTATATGGCGAATTAAAGTTAAAAGGTAGTGTGATACCAAACATTAATGCCACCCCTATTGCCATATCTGCATACCCACTAAAATCAAAATACAATTGTAAGGTGTAAGCTAAAGCGCCCCCCCACCCCTCAAAAAAGCTTATTGACAGGCCTGCATCAGCAGCATCAAAAACAGGGGTAGAATAACCTGCTATCCCATCAGCTAAAATAACTTTTTTAAACAAGCCAATGATAAAAATTGTCATACCCAAATTAATATTTTCCATATTAAAGGTATATGTTTTACTTTTTGAAAACTGCGGAAGCATTTCTTTGTGGTGAACAATTGGGCCGGCTATTAATTGGGGAAAAAATGTAACAAACAGAGAATAGTGCAAAAATTTGTACTCTCGCACTTCATTTCTATAAGCATCCACAAGATAAGCTATTTGCTGAAAAGTAAAAAATGAAATGGCAAGCGGTAGGATTATATGGCTAACATTATAATCGCCATTAATTACCAGATTCACATTATCTATAAAAAAATTTGTATATTTAAAATATGCCAAAAAGCTAAGATTGATGGCTATCCCCGTAACCAACAGCGCCTTATTTTTATCTTTAGCGCTTAAAAGTAAGCCCAATGAATAGTTAAAAAGCATTGAAAAAATAAGCAGCCATAAATAAGCAGGATCCCACCACCCATAGAAAAACAAAGAAGCAGACACTAACCATGATGTTGCTACCCGGTGATGCTGGCGAGCACCAATCATAAAGAACCCGGCTAGGGTTATTGGGAGAAACAAGAAAATAAACTCAATCGAGTTAAAAAGCATAAATTAAATTCCGATATTTTAAGTTCTATCGCTATCTATAAACGTAGGTATATAACGCCGTAAACAGGGTTGTAATCTTCAAGATGATAAAAGTGAAATTCCTTTATCTATTAGCCAGCGAAATAAACTTACTTCCCCACGCTTTTCTCGGTGTCTCGGTGTGCAGTGTTTTATCTATTAACCAAAGCCCGTAGCTCATCAACAAATCGAACAGTCACACTGCAGATATTAATATATACCACAGCACAATTACCACGAGGGTTATTCACTAGCCGAATAACCAGCGCCAAACATCGTATTAAGCGCCTACTTTCGCCCAAGTTTATGAGCTATTAATTGTTTACCAAAATAGTAAATAAACCGAGGATTCTGCTGCAAATAGCGTTTCCATAGCCGCTGCGGCTCACTTAACAACCTAAACAACCACTCCAAACCAAGCGTTTGCATCCAACGGGGTGCATGTTTTTTACTGCCCGCAATAAAATCATAAGCAGCACCGACCCCTAACATTACACAATTTAAATGGGCTTTATGTTCAGCCATCCAAAGTTCTTGCTTAGGGCAACCAATACCCACAAATAATACATTCACATCAGCATCGTTAATTTGCTTAATAATAGCTTGGTCTTCTTGCACAGTTAAAGGCCTAAACGGTGGAGAGTAACTGAAGGTAATTTGAATATCAGGGAAGCTTAGTTTTAATTTAGCCACTACTTGTTTTAACAGTTCATCTGAGCTGCCACCGTATAAACCGATATTAAGACTCTTGAGGCCAGATTGCTCACAAATAGCATTCATAATATCTTGGCCACGTACTTGTTGCGCGTCACTATGCCCCAATAACTTTTGCGCCCAAGAAAGCGGCCTACCATCAGGGATGACTAAATCTGCATTATTAACAATGGATTTAAATTCGGTTGAATCGAATACTTCCATACACATATGAACATTAGATACACAAACATAGGCACCGCTACTAGCATTGGCCAGGGTTTCAACAGACTTTAAGGCTGCATCAAGATGGGTTAGACCAACATCCATTGTGATAACAGTACAAGAATTTTTCATTAGTGCTTTTTTGCCTCATCAATAGCTTGCTGGTATATATCCATCAGCATGTCGTAGTTTTTTTCGGGGGTGAATTTGGCCAGATATTCGTTACGGGCGTTTCGACCCATTTCCCGGACTCGTTGTGGGTTATCGATTAACCATTGGGCTTTTTCTGCAAGGTCTTTCTTATTTCCTGCTTCAAAATGCAAGCCTGTTGTCCCGTCTTTGACAATTTCCTCCATACTACCAAGGCGGCTACACAAAACTGGCGTTCCACAAGAAAACGCCTCTATAATGACCATACCAAAGGTTTCATAACAAACAGAGGGCATGATAATGAAATCCGCATCACACATCATATCTAACACATCTTTTTTATCGCAACTTCCTAAATAATCAACGACATCAGAGGAGTTACTTCTCAATTGAGCAGCTAACGGCCCGTCACCAATAACCTTTAACGGCAAATCCAGGCTACTCCACGCATTAACTAAAACCCCCGCCCCCTTCTCTTCACTTAGACGACCAACAAAAAGAGCATAACCCCCCTTTTTAGGAATTTCAGAAGCCCCTGTATAAGGGTCATAAGAAAAATTAGGCTTAACCCTAATTTTATCCTTTGGCCACCCAGCTTCGATATATTTTTGTTTAGAGAACTCAGTCAACGCTATATACCGATCCACTTTTTTATTCCACGTTCCGAGTTTTTTATGGACATATATCATAAGTGTTAATATGAATGTACCTAAAAATGAATCTCGATAAACTTTATTCGGAACCGCCCACCAAACAGATTTTCGAATACTTCTTTCCTCTATCTTCCCTTTATACATAAGTAACGCTGTTGGGCATATCGCCCTATAATTATGAAGAGTATGCACTACAGGCACATCCATTTTTTTACAAGCATAAAATATAGACGGCGATATAATTGGGAAGTAATTGTGAACATGAATTACATCGGGCTTTAATTCACAAAGCTTAAATTCAATTAGACGCTTTACCGAAATTGAAAAAACACAGTTAATAGCAGCAATAAGCTTGCCTCTTAACCCATCAACATTGTCATTCGAACAATTAAATTGCTCCACCTCAACACCAAATGATTTTAGCAGTTGAGTTTCATTTTGATACACGACATCTTCACCACCAAAAATTTTATACTTATTATGACAGATCAGTATTGATTTAATATCGAGCATGAACCCTACCTATTATAAGCACTCTTAAACTCCTCTGTGTTACTACCCTCTCGCCCATTTTTGACAAAAAACGCAGCCCCCATAAGCAACCAAAACATTGCGGCATGAATTGGCGACTCGATTACAACATTAAGAAAACTTGCAACAAAAACCCCTAAAAAGGCGCACTTTAATAAAAGCACACCGTCATTTTGATCTGATAATAACTTATAGAGCAAGTAATGAAGTAATATAACCAAACCCAACCCTACAACCCCAAGGCGTAACACTAAATACATAAATGAATTATGAGGCGACAAGGTATATTCTATTAAATTATCACTATTGATAGCCGAAACTAAATTTAGAAAACGGATAAACTCTAGGTCAAACATTTGCGTACCAAAACCAACACCCAGCAAATTTTCCGGAAATATTTCAAACATTATCTTAGCCCACATCAAAAACCTTACTGTTGTATTACCGTCCAAACCTAGAAAAACGGAAGATTCCATAACATCATAAATATCCCCATAATAACCAGAGCTAAAGTTTAAATATGTCGCAACAATTCCAACCCCTAAAAGGGCATACATAATTAAAAACGAAACAGTTAAAGCTCTTAAGCCTGCGTAGGCATAAATACATATAAAAACTGAGGCAAGAATAGCTGTAGCTCCGCCAAAGACAACCGAATACAGAACCATGCTTGCGACATACATATAAAACAAACGGCTAACGGAGTAGTTCTTGAAAAATGGGGAGCATAAAAAAATTGCGAATCCTGCAATTAAATTTACTTTCTGCACTGGTACTAACAACAAATAGCGAATTTTGGATTGAACAATATAATTAAATAGCCGTTCGGCTGCATAAAAAGAAAAAACGGAATACAGCAATGAACTATTGCGAGCGAATATATAGAAATTATCAGAGAAAAAAGCACTGACAACTAAACCTAAAAACACTAATAAAATAAAATAAAAAACAACTCTATCGACCTCTCCCCAGTTATTTCGCAGTTTATCAACAAAGCAAATCATTCCGAACAAGCTAATCTGCTCATTAATAAAGAATATCTTTTCAAAAAAATGTGGATGCCACAAATATAACAAGAATGAGGCCGCCAAATATGTTCGCAATATATGCGAATTTACGATAGATGCAATCACAAGTACTTTTTCATATAATGAGACAATAGACGCTTTACAGGCTCAAGCCTTACAGACATAAAAAAATATACAGAGTCTAACCAATATATTCCCTCATAGCTTCTGTAGATATTCCTATATTCAGCCCATGTGTCACGCCATTCAACATCTGAAACCCCTCCGGCTGATACATTACAAACAATGACATCGACACTCTCGCCGCTCCCTGATTTAATACACTTATATAAAAAATCAAAGTCAGCTGCAATTTTATACTTAAGATCAAAAGGATTTTGTAAAAGAAAATTTCTTTTCGCGAACATAGCCTGATGACAAACAAACATTTTTTTTGGTTTTACGTTCATAACTGGATTAGTTTTAATTTTTTTCAATCCGGTAACAGATGTTACACAGCACCCTCCATAAATCAAATCCCCCAACCCAGAGGATTGATCCATCACAGCAGAAACAGAAGTATCACTAAAAAATACATCACCTGCATTCATAAAAATCACATAATCCCCTTGGCAGTGCTTTACTCCTTTATTCATAGCGTCATAAATACCATCGTCTTTCTCACTAATGATATCGCTTATTTTATCTTGATATTTTTTGACTATTGATAGGGTCTTATCAGTAGACGCACCATCCACAACCACTAATTCAATACCCTTATAATCTTGACTTAAAACAGACAAGATTGTTCTTTCAATATTTTTCTCTTCATTATAGGCGACTGTAACTACACTTATAATAGGCCCATTTTCATTCATTTTTATCACCACCAAACCTTAAAGAGGACAAAACCCTATCGAAAAGTTTAAAACCAAATATTGCCAAAACAGCCTTAAAATAAAGTTTAGCTGAGGTCTTTTCCATTTTGGCGGCAAGCATGAAGGACTTTGATGCAGAGTAAGAGTTTCCTTTCATAAGCTCCGAATAAGCGACCCCTTGGTAAGCTGCAGAACGGAAAGTTCGACGAAAGTTTTCAATGGTATTGAATTTTAATATTTGAGAATCCCATTTATCAACGATTTTATCAAGTGCACTAAATCGCCTCTCCAAATTAATACTAACACGATCACCTACATGTTGATTAAAAACAGCGAGTGGTTTATCGACAAAATCAAATTCTACAAATTTAGAGAGACGAATATATAAATCATAATCTTGAAAACTTTCAAGACTATTGTCAAAGCCGCCAACAGATCTTAAATCTTTACTTTTTATTAAAAGTAAAGATGTAGAGCTAGGGCACTTACACTGCATTAGATCAGGAAGAATCCAGCCAGATATAGTAGGATGAACAATCACTTTCGCTTTCGTCAATTCTACCGCACTATAAAAGCCACAATAGACAGCTCCAAGACTTTCACTGCCTCGCGTAAACTGTGCCACTTGCTCTTCAATTTTATCTTCAAGCCATTCATCATCGTCATCTAAAAATGCAATGAATTCACCTTTTGCCACATCTATTCCAGAGTTTCTCGCAAAACACCCTCCTTTATTTTCATTGAGAACAATATAGCTCACTTCCAAGGTTGTATTACGCTCAATTACTTTTTGTGTCTTTAACTGAAACTCTGTATTTTTGCCATTGTCATCAACTACAATTATTTCAATATTACTATAAGACTGACTAACAACTGTATTAATAGCCCGCTCTAAATATTCTGGCCTTTTATAAGTTGGTATAACTACTGATACCAAACCTTTTTCAGTTATGTTTTCTAACATTTAATATCCAACCATAAAGTCACACTTACTGTTTAGAAGCAATTTAGTTTACAAGAGGTAACATCAAAATTACTGTTTAGACCCCCATAGACTTAGTATATTTGTAAGAACTTGAATCAACATTATCATGCCCTTCAAATATTACAAAAGCCTAAAACCTAAAGCCTAAATCCAAATAACGAATTAACCATTTCTAGTAAATTCTTTACTTTTTTGAAGCAATAACGCTATTGACCCGCTATACATCGACAGTGCAAGCAGCCCTAGGCCGCCCTAAGAAAACAACATCAACACGCCAGCCTCTTCGCCCTTCAAAACAGTATATGTAGCCATAATCACACACAGAAGTGCTCATATATATAATTTTAAACGAGCCAACTTACGCCAAACAAAACAAGAAAAATCCGTACGAAGTACTAAAAACACAAAAAAAACCGTAGACACAGCAGCACCAAAAAATAGTTACCAATATAATTAACGGCAACAGCAGGCAAACATGCTTGATTAGAATATTAACGATAATTCATTGACAATACGAAACTGGCATACCCCTACGAGCTACTTGCTTTAAATCCCCTAAGAGTATCAATCAATAATTCAGTTTTCCTATCAATAGCCTCACGCTTTGAGAATCCATTTACGATACTGCGATTTAGCAATATAGATTTACTATCTAATCGCCCATTCAACAATTCCGGATCCCTAACCATGTCATCAGTAGAATATATTACAGCCCCTTTTGACTTATATAAATCATAAAATGGACTTTTTGAATTCAAAAACACCTTCGCCCCCATAAATAACATAACGGATATATTTGCTCCTGCCTGCTGCCGTATATGATTCATTATAACCACACCACAATCAGAGAGAAGGTCGAAGTATTTTTCTTTTGGCATAAATCCTTCCAACACTTGGAAGTTAAAATCATCAAATGTTTTTATTTTATTTAGCAATTTCTTCTTATAGCTAACCGAACCATAACTTAGCGGTAAAATAATATCCCTATCAGCCACATTTAATGAAGACAGCATCTCTATAACCTCATAATGGTTATTAGACGGATCTGAGGAATTACCAATCAGAATTGAGCCTGCATCGCTCTTTAATTCTAAATTATTTGAGAGGAGCGACGTACCAGATCCGTAGTTCCACTCTACATACTTAAGATGATTAAAGATTCGCTTCACACCTGAATACTCACCAGGTAATACGGGCGCAAAATGTGAGATCAAATTTATTGCCCTATACCTGTTCCCTGCCAGCCCAAAATTTAACTTTAAGAACTTACTCAAGAAAAGCTTAACTTTTTGCTTAAAAACAAAGTACATCTCCGCCCTTTTGGAAAAAGAAAGGTATATATCTATATTAATATATTCATAATAATCGAATCCCATACCGACCCACAGGTAATTATGGGGGTTACCATTAACAATATCGCAATGTTCTTTTGACAGCGAATGAACGATTACAAAATCAAAGTCTTTTATGAATTTTTTGAAATCTGGCAGCAAGGCCTCACGCGCGCTAACCTTCTTAAATTCACTACCCTTCAAGTATGTCAAGTCACCTGATGCAATCACCACCCAAGAATTATCTACTGATTCAAATTTATTAAAATTATCACAGGCAGAATAAGTAAACTTATCATCTAAAACCAAATGCAATAGTTTCATGAGAACCTCGACTTACGTTGTAGTTTATCAAACACAGAAAGAACCACCTCAACAGTACAAACTAGCGACCTTGTCTTAAATAGATAATTCAACGATAAAAATAATAATAAAGATAAAAATATTAGTACATTCAAAATAAATTCAATAATGACACTGACTTCGTCTTCAGCCATAAGCAGTGTGATAGAAACAACAGATACCATGGAAAGCAACACCTGAATAATTATGGGGTTAAAGAATACCGATTTCTCGACTAGCAAATATAGCATTCAAAGAAAGCCCCATGCATGTAACGAGAACCAACCCATACAAATAGACCTCAATACCATTATAAAAGGCTTTGATAAAGTTAAGGCTATGAAGCAGTTTTTTTCATAACCTCCATTAAACTACCCGCCGAATACTGTACCAACAAATGATTGAATCATTTTGAGCGCTATAGTTCCACTTCATGTATTCATGCTGAAAAACGTTTAATGACTTTTGATAGCTTTATATTCTGAATGCAAGACAGGAGAGAAAATTGAAATACGGTCAATAACCTCGTTTCTTTTCATTGAATAAGAATAAATTAGCTTCATTAAGGCTTTTAAATTTTGCACTTAACCGTCTCTTTACTTGAGTCAAACATATACTCTTTAACTATCTTACTCGTTTCCAGCTCCACCCCCATTCGTTTTGATAAAGAAGGTCATTATAATCCAATCCAATCCAATCCATAAAATCGTACTTTAGAATTGGCGCGTCCGACAACCTCTAAAGCTAAAGAATTCATAGATTGTATATGACTGCATCATATTGCTCCAAGGGCTTAATAAAGCGCCTACTAAGAAATAAAAACTTTGAAATTCTTATAGGACCAATTTCTTTCAAAAATTTTATTTCATTCTTCGCATATTGAAGTAAATAGGTACTCGACCCAGGCGCGGCTACCTCGAACTGACGATAAGCAGCATCTGAATATTTCTCATCACTAATTATATAAAGTAGCTTCGGTGCAGATCAATCATTAATTATCCTTTTTCTATTTAGAAACTGCTTTAAGAAAGCGAACGACAAATTGAATGCTTCACGCTGGAATACAAAAACACTGAATACGTAAACTATAACCATCAATACCGAAGAGAAAATGGCACCAGCAATTATACTGTTAGAAAATAATGTTAATGTACTCCATCCGATGAAGGCTACTGCTGAAGTAATAACTAAGATTGGAAGAAAATCGCGAACTTGCTCCTTAATGCCATACCCTAAAAGCTTACTCGAAAAGTAGCTATTCGGAATAAAGTTGATAAAAGAAGTGATTATTTGGCCAGACAGTATCGCACAGACACCATAGCGATATGTAGCCAGAAGAACTAAGCCGTTAATTGTTTTTTTAACTATTTCCAGCCATAGGAAAAGATCAGATCGGCCTTTCACCTTCAATATGTTCAGGTTGATTGAATGCAGAGGCATCATCAATGAAGCAATACACAATAACTGGAAATACGGAATTGCCGGAGACCACTTCTCTGGTAACAGTATCTGAAAAATTGGTTCAGCAATAGCTGCAGTGAACAAAACGCCAGGGAATAAAATCATTGTCATCAATATAACTATCTTTTTGTACCCCTGTTTTAGGCGAACATTATCGTTCTGTATAGAAGCTAGTGCTGGATATGTTACAGCCTGAATAGACCGTACCAGCTGATTTACAATTAATTCCTTCATACTATTTGCAAAGAAATATAGCCCGGCAACAGATGCCGAAAAAACCTTGGCAATTACAATGACGTAGAGATTCTGAAAAACTGCATCTAATACACCAGACAAAAATAGTTTGTAGCCGAAATTATACATCCCTTTAACGGAAGACCAGCTAAACTGCATAGTCGGACGCCAGCCTTCCATTTTCCAAAGAAGCACAGTCTGAATAAAGGCATTCAGCAAAATCTGACTTACAATCGCCCATACTCCATAGTCATTGTATGCAAGGTACACTGCGATAGAGCCAGAGAGCATACTCGCTGGCAAACTCGCATTGAGCTGAGCCTTGAAGTTGAGCTTCCGGGTTAAACTTGCAACCTGAACTACCTGAAAAGACATAATTATAATGGTTAGGGATGCTACCCGAATCAAGTCTATCAATCTGGGCTCTTCATAGAAGTTTGCGATAGCTGGGGAGGAGATATAAAGTATACCGTAAGAAAATAGACCAAGTAGCACGTTCGCATAGAATGCGGTGTCATAGTCTTTCTGCGTAATATTCGCTAGACGAATCAGCGCCTCTCGAAACCCAGATTCCATTAATGAACTACCTAGTGCCAGAAAAACAGCCATCATAGCGACTAGCCCAAAATCTTCCGGCACCAAAAAACGGGCTAGTAGTAATGTAACAAGTATGCTGACACCACGAGTAACCAATTGCTGGCCAAAATTCCAGAGAATACCTGTAGTAGTTTTCGCTGCCAGGGACATCAGACAGGTGCTTTTATTAGATTTATGTTTTTGAGACCAATACATCCCAATTCCACCGTATTTAGGTGAACCGGCTTTCCTTCAGCCATTGCTAATAAGGCAGCTGGATAATCAGCCCCTGCTAGATGGCTAAAGGGGTACCCGCCACCAAACCGCGCATTAACCTCAAGAACAAATAAATCGCCAGATTGATTTTCCAGTACATCCACATCGATATTACCTCTGTGCTTGAAAAGTACTGATAGCTTTTCTCCTAAAATTACTAACCTTAGATCATCAACGATCTCAGCCAAATCTGTTTCACCGGAGCGCATTGCAATCTTTTTCTTAGCAATGGTCTGTAAGTGATTACCTTTAAGGTCATTAAAAACATCAAGACCAAACTCACTACCCTCTATGAACTCCTGGATAACTACAGATTTATTAATGTCTTCACGACTCAAAATATTTAAATAGCTTTTCTCAATCTGTTTTTGGGCATAGCCATGAAAAAAGGTTAACTCACCTTTGTCATCAGCACGAAAGATAGACATAGAACCCATGCCCCAGCGAGGTTTTATGATTAATGGAAAACCAATAGATCCAACCTCTATTTCAGATAAAACCGTATCTACATCAAGAAATGTGCGTGGAGTTGGAATACCATGCTCGCTTAGGTATTCCCAAGTTGCCCACTTATCATTAGCAACGTCGATAACCCAAGGCTCGCTAACCACCAACTCAATCCCCTTCTCAATGAAAAGCTTACGGGCCTTGGCAAGATAGGGAAGATCAATATCAAATAACGATACTACCAACCCGATATTTTCCGACTGGCAAATATCTAAAATAGCAGGAATATATTCTGATGAATCAACGCGCGGCACTGTATATGCTTTATCGGCTGCAAGCATTCCGCTGGTAAGGGCATTGCTATTGGCAGCAATTACTCGTCCGGCAGGACGTGCTGCCTGCTTAAAATAATCTACCAGATAACTTCTTCGACCTACGCATGTAAGTAATATGTTCATTCTATTATTTTCTTCGTATGTTCAAGGAGGTTTAGCAAGCCTCCGGTGTGCCAGAAAAGTACTTTGCTCCCGGCTGGTATGTCGCCATTGTCAATCATGGTCTTTAAGCCATGCAGCGCTTTACCTGTGTAGGTTGGGTCTGTAATTAGGCCGTAAGTTGTAGCGAATTTTTTGATCGTTTGTATTAATTCAGGATACGTTGCGCCGTACCCCTTGCCTACCCAGTCATCCTTAAAACAAATTTTTTCTGAACTAACTGGCTCAAAACCTAAGTGTAAGCTCAACTGATCGCAACTCTGGCGAATGACCTCATTTCCACGTTGTTCATTGCGTGAAACTGAAATACCGATCACCTTGGTTTCAGGTGAAAATTCATTAAAACCAACAGTCAAGCCTGCTTGAGTGCCGCCGGTACCTGAAGCATGAATAACATAATCTGGATGAAAGTCTGGATAAGAAGTAATAAATTCTTTAGCAGCATCATAAAATGCCATAAAGCCCGGAAGACCGTGACCACCACCATATATATAGTAAGGACTATTACCTGACCCGCGAAATCGCTCCATCTCTAGGTCCATGACTGGCCCAACTTCAGCAAGTGTAGTAAATACAAGTCGCGCTCCGGCCAACTTCATTAGTAGTAAGTTGCCTTGTGAATAATCTTCATTATCATGAACGACAATAGTGCATTTCCAACCTCGCTCAGCACAAGCAAGAGCGACAACTTTGGCGTGATTACTGTTAGCAGCTCCGGCTGTAACTATTGAGTTACATGCGGTAAGTTCAGCCTCTTCTAGAAAATGGCCTATTTTCCGTGCTTTGGAACCACCGCCATAGGCTGGAAAGTAGGAATCATCCTGTACAAATAATTCTACGGGGCAGTCAGAATACACCCTTGATAGGTTAATACCCTTCATAAATTGGCTTCCAAGAACACAGTTATTCTCTCGGCTGACTCTTGTCTTTCGACCTCATTAAATCCCTGAACTTGGTAGAGTTTAAGGGCACTTACATTCCCCGACCAAGTACTGATTTTAATTTTTTTCATACCCTTAATTTCCGATGTAGTCATCGCTTGCTGGACAAGAGATTTCGCCAGACTTTTGCCTTGGGATTCAGGGCTTACTGCAAGGTATGTAATGAAAGATGTGTACGAGGTCAGATCATTAGCGTAAAAGCCAATTAAAGATGTTATTTTCTGGTTAGCATCAACACTCCCTAGAAGGGTACCATAAGTTTTCAGCTTTTCGATATATTGGCTAAGGTCAGTCCTGGCTGCCATTGAAGGACTAAAAAAAACATCCATTTCTTTAATGAAACCGACTAGTTGCTCAACAGGCCAAGCAGATAAGTCCTGTACTACGGGTTTAAGCAAGCATTGCTCAACCGCCGACAACACTACCTCAACATCCAGTTCAGTATACAGTGGCAAGCACAACACTCTTGATGCCAACACTTGTGATAAAGGCACGTTTGCATGCGAGTTTAATTGCTTAACTGTGTTCAGACTAGGATAGAAATACCGACGAGCTTGTATGTTTCTCTCTAGCAAAGCTGCGAGCACCCTATGGACTTCCCCCTCACATTTTAATACAAGCGGGAAGTAAGCATGATTATTTGTAGCTTTGGGTGACCAGCATTGCCTACCTACTCGGTCGTTCAGCGCTTTATCGTAAGCTTCCCAAATGGCTTGTCGGGAGTGTTTGATGTTTTCCATTTCATCCAGAACACAAAGTCCCATCGCCGCCTGCAGCTCATTCATTTTGGAGTTAACGCCTAACTCTTCGATGATTTCTGGGCCGGCAATGCCGAAGTTGATTATTTTCTTCGCCCGGTCCAAGTCTTCTTTGCGCTTGAAAACAATCGCGCCGCCTTCTACTGTATGGAAAAGTTTGGTGGCGTGAAAGCTAAGAGTTGCTGCATCGCCATATTTTAAAAGGCTTTCACCTTTATATGTCACACCAAAAGCGTGAGCTGCATCATAAATAACTTTAAGATTATTCTTTTTTGCAATTGCATCGATGCCTTCTACATCGCAGGCGTTACCAAATACGTGAACGGGTACGATAGCGCGAGTGTTTGGAGTAATCGCTGCTTCGATGTTCGCAGGGTTCAGGCACCATGTATTTGGATCAATATCAACAAACACTGGTTGGACACCCTCCCATTTTAAAGAACTTGCGGTGGCGATAAAAGTAAAAGGTGTTGTGATGGCTTCAGGGGAATTGCCTCTATTAGAGTCACTGACGCCCAGCGCACGATAAGCAATTTGCAAAGCTAAAGTGCCGTTAGATACCAATAATAGGTTTTCTACTCCAAGGTATTTTCCCAGCCTTCGGGTTAACTCCTGAACCAGTGGCCCGTTGTTAGTAAGCCAATTACGTTCGTATATGCCATCTATGTAATTGTTGAGTTTCTCTCTGCTCGGGAGGTAAGGCTTAGTAACAGGTATCATACAACCAGGCTCATCAAGTACGCACCATAGCTATTTTTCATTAACGGCTGTGCAATTTCTTTTATATCCTGTTCGGTGAGCCACCCTTGGTTATAGGCAATTTCCTCCAAGCAGGCAATTTTAAAGCCCTGACGATGCTCTATGGTTTGCACAAATTGTCCGGCGTCCATCAAGCTGTCGTAAGTCCCCGTATCCAACCAAGCAAAGCCTCGCCCTAGCACCTCTACTTGTAACTCGCCGCGCTTTAGATACTCGTTATTAACACATGTTATTTCTAACTCACCTCGTGCAGAGGGTTTGATATTTTTAGCAATTTCAACCACGCTATTGTCGTAAAAATACAAACCTGTAACCGCATAGTTCGATTTAGCTTTTAAGGGTTTTTCCTCAATAGAAATCGCCTTTCGATTTGCGTCAAACTCAACCACCCCAAAACGTTCAGGGTCTTTTACTTGATATCCAAACACAGTCGCCCCCTTATCTCTGGCAGCTGCTTTGAGCAATTTTGGTGAGAAGCCTTGACCAAAATAGATATTATCACCTAACACAAGACATACCTTATCGGCCCCAATAAACTCTTCACCAATAGTGAACGCCTGTGCCAAGCCCTCGGGTTTTGGCTGCACTGCGTAACGAATACAAACACCAAACTGGCTACCATCGCCTAGCAGATTTTGAAAGTTGGTTTGATCTTCTGGTGTGGTAATGATGAGGATATCTTTAATGCCGGCCAGCATTAAAACAGACAGCGGATAGTAGATCATCGGCTTGTCATACACAGGTAATAACTGCTTAGATACGCCTTTGGTGATGGGGTACAAGCGAGTACCTGAACCACCGGCTAATATGATGCCTTTCATAGCTTGCTGCCTGCTGCTTTATTCTGAGTCATAACACCAAGGCGCTCGCCCTGGTAAGAACTGTCTATTACACGCTGCCACCAGCTCTCATTATTGAGATACCACTCTACAGTTTTACGGATACCACTTTCAAAGGTCTCTAGCGGCGTCCAACCCAATTCACGCTCAATTTTTGAAGCGTCTATTGCGTAGCGTACATCGTGGCCTGGGCGGTCGGTTACGAAGGTGATTAGCGATGAATAGCTAAGGCTTGAATCAGGACTGAAGGGTTCGGCCGAAGCAAAAGATGAATGCGTCCCCATAGGAACTAACCCATCCAGTATCGAGCAAATGGTTTTCACTACATCGATGTTTTTACGTTCGTTGTGGCCGCCTATATTGTAGGTTTCGCCTACCTTACCTTCGCTTACTACTTTAACCAATGCACGGGCATGGTCTTCCACATAGAGCCAATCGCGTATCTGGCTGCCATCGCCATATACCGGCAGCGCTTTACCCGCCAGGGCATTTAGGATAACTAGCGGAATGAGCTTTTCGGGAAAGTGGTAAGGCCCGTAGTTGTTGGAGCAATTGGTAATAACTGTAGGTAGCCCGTAGGTGCGCTGCCAGGCGCGTACTAAGTGATCACTTGAGGCCTTACTGGCCGAATAGGGCGAGCTGGGGTCGTAACTGGTGGTCTCGGTGAATAGGCCTTCTGGGCCTAAGTCACCATAGACTTCGTCGGTGGATATATGGTGAAAGCGAAACGCTTGCTGGGCAGCCTCACCTAAACCCTGCCAATAGCTGCGTGAAACTTCCAGCATATTATAAGTGCCAACAATATTGGTTTGAATAAACTCAGCTGGGCCATCTATGGAGCGGTCTACATGGCTCTCTGCCGCCAAATGCATTACCACATCGGGGTTAAAGTCTTGAAACACCTGCCTTAGTGCGGTTTGGTCGCAAATATCTACCTTGGCGAACTGATAGCGATTGCTATTGGCACAGGGAATGGATTCAAGATTACCCGCGTAGGTGAGTACATCTACATTTAGCACATGGTGAGCAGTGTGTTCGATAATATGCCTTATAACGGCACTGCCTATAAAGCCTGCACCGCCGGTAACTAGGTATTTCATGAATCAATCACTCCCAAACAAGTCACGGGTATACACTTTACTTACCACATCATCTAAAACATCTGTCATGCGGTTGGCCACAATCACATCGGCCATTTCTTTAAACTGATCTAAATTTTTTATCACCCTAGAATGAAAAAACTCATCCTCGGCCAATTCAGGTTCAAACAACACTACCTCTATACCTTTGGCCTTAATGCGCTTCATAATCCCTTGAATGGCAGAGGCCCTAAAATTGTCCGAGCCAGTTTTCATAATCAAACGGTAAATACCCACTACCTTTGGGTCCTTTTTAACGATGGCATCTGCAATAAAGTCTTTGCGTGTGGTGTTAGAGTCCACAATTGCGCTAATCATGTTATTGGGTACGTCTTTGTAGTTGGCCAATAACTGCTTGGTGTCTTTGGGCAGGCAATAACCACCATAACCAAATGATGGATTGTTGTAGTGGTTACCAATGCGGGAGTCTAACCCTACCCCCTCAATAATTTGCTTGCTGTCTAGGCCATGGCTTTCGGCGTATGAATCTAACTCATTAAAGTACGAAACACGCATGGCTAAGTAGGCATTGGAGAATAGCTTTACCGCCTCGGCTTCGGTTGGGTTGGTTTGCAAAATGGTAATATCTTCTTTTAT
>MAAA01014141.1_pt1 | contig 18478 bp, 15 predicted proteins | sample 1115971 | NCBI WGS metagenome assembly MAAA01 (sample SAMN04961123, study PRJNA320927) | seawater metagenome | isolation source: sample BD02T6 sea water enriched with oil for 6 days | place: USA:Gulf of Mexico | collected 2013-07-27 | reverse complement strand
ATACTTCCAATCTTTTACTTTTTTGTCCGCAATGCGGATTGGGTTTTTTTCTTTACGCGTAAAAAACATGCCCGGCCCCTTTCTCATTCATACAGAGCACCTCAAATGTGCGTTGCTGGACCTAATTTTTTATTAGTGCCCTATAAACGCGCAAAGTTATTCAATAGTGAGGTGATATACACATATTTATAATAATTATGCTGGGTGTTGCAACAGTTGGGCCAACTGATCCAAACACTGTATACATGGGGGCTAGAGCGGGTTTTATGGGATTTAATGTGGCGCTTCACAAGGGACTAACCTAGGAATACCGAGCTTGATTTACAGGCGTAATTTACACATAAAATAGAGGTGAAAAAGGCATGGAACATGGGGCTATTTTGCGGTTTTGCTTGCTCCTCTCAATAAGCGGTGGCCGGAATTCCGTACTTTTTCCATACGGGATACAGGGCACGAGCCTGCTCCATTTGCAGCAACAACTCGTTTAACTCTTCCACGCTGGGCAAGGCTCCGTCGCGTACGATAATAGAAAAACTGTATTCTTGATCCCACACATCTGACACCAATAACCGGTCTTGGTATTCAGGGTGCTCAATTAAATAACGGCTTAAAAAAGCGTCGGTTAATATGGCCACGTCTAAGCGCTGTTCAATTACTTTTAATAGGTTGCCTTCGTGAGTGGTTGAAAGCTCCATATTAAAATCTTTTTTAAGCACCTTAGGGTCGCTGTTAAAATTGGCAACACCATAGTGATAGCCTAAAAACCCGCCTAATACTTTGTTTTTAAAATCGTTAAAATACTCTTGGCCCCGCCCTGCCTTGGCCAGTGCCACGTATTTTTCACCGCCTCGCAAATACACTTTACTGGCCTGCACCGCATACTGAGCCCAGCCCCAATGCAAGTGATCAAAAAAGGATAAATCGTAGCGCCCCTTTTCAAACGAATAAAAGCGTCGCATCACTGGGCCATGCACTAGGGTGAAGTGGTATTTAGACTGAAAGGCATTAATCACCTTAAGCATGTCATCGGTTATGCTGGTATTAGAGTATGCTTTTTCATAAGAGTAAGGAGGGAATTGGCTTGAATTCACCCTAACAACAATAGGCTCACTATTGACGCTTTGGCTTATGGTAAGGGTTACAACAGCCAGCATTAAAAGGTAAAACCATAGGCGGCTTAACATGCGTTTATCCTCCGGTTTATTTCAACCAGCGTAATACACCTATATATCTATAGACCATAAATAAGCATTTGAATGTACATATAGCGCAGGCTTTACAATTGAATACCGTTTATAAGCGTTAATTACCAGATTAAACGGCTGCCCAGTCTTTGCCTAATAACCGTTTAATCTGTGTTTATTCACTTTCTATTCGCCCTCTTTTAGGGAGGCCAGTCATGAAGCCCGTACTAAGGGCACCTCTATTAATTGCTTGTAGTCTCTGGCTTTACGTCTAATTCAGAATCAAGACGGGCTTTCGAAGAAATGCTTATTGCCTTTCAAGGAAGACCAACGCGGAGTCTGGGTTAGACGTAAAGCCCCGAAGGGCGTGTCCGATGCATGCATTTACTGCGTTGCGCACCTTGAAAATGGAACCACCATTTCACTGCGGCGCGCGCCTTATAACTGCACGCATCGGTCACGCAGAGGCTGCAATCAATTATTATAGGTGCCCTTAAGCTACACTGTCCTGAACAACATCGGCCAATAACACATGAGCAAAATTTTAATCAGTGCCTGCCTATTAGGCGAACCGGTTCGCTACGACGGTAAAAGCCTGGCAAGCGAGCACCCTCTTATAAAGCAGTGGCTGGCACAGCAATGTTTAATACCCTTTTGCCCAGAGGTGGCCGGTGGCCTGCCCACACCCAGAGCCGCTGCCGAAATTATTGTGCATTCAGGCCAATTAGTGGGTGGGCAAGCGTTATTAAGCAATCAGGCCAGTGTGCAAACCCAAGCGGGTGTGGATGTAAGCGCCCCATTCATGAAGGGCGCACAATTGGCATTAGAGCTGTGCCAACAACATGATATTCGCTTTGCCTTATTAAGCGCACGCAGCCCCTCGTGTGGCAATGAAACAATCTACAATGGTCAGTTTAATAAAACCTTAATAGAGGGTTTGGGGGTCACGGCGGCGTTGTTAAAACAACATGGCATTGAGGTATTTAATCAATTTGAGATTGAACAGCTGGCTCTTAGAATAGAGCCACAAACGCACACTCAGAAGTCACACTAACCCACATTAAAAATGCTAACCACGATATTCACAAGTGTAAGTGATCTACGCAGCTAGCTATTTAGGCTTATTTAGATTCGCGATGTTGATACCAGTCGGTCATGTCGTCGTGCATATTTCCTTTAAGGATATGAGACAAAGACTTGTGGTAAATTTTAATATCATGAAAAGGGTCAGTGAGTATTTTGGTAAACCATACCAAACCCGACTGCACATTCTTTAAAAAGAACAAGTGCACAGTACGAAACAATACCGCCCCTACGCCAATGACTAACCACATCTTAGCGATATTATCTAAAAACCCCCAAAACTCAGTGGCACCTGGTAACAAACCAAATAAGCTTGCATCAAAATACAATGCAAATGGGGCCAATATCCAGATAGACAACAGGATCACCTTACGCTTAAGGTTGTAACCCACTTTAATGCTTTCTTTATGTTCGTGAGAGGCTTGGTTTACATTGTCATAGGTTTTAGGTTCAAAGAAAAAATGCCCAGTTTGGCGCAATACCATGGCCAATAACCACCCCACCATCACCGCCATAACCGGGTTAACAAACAGCAAACCATAACTTAATAAAAAACAACTGGCGCTTAACAAATGTAAAAATTGATTAATGCGATTATGATGATAAAAACGGTGATCATCCCAACGTTGTTGTTGTAACTCTTGTGAAAAATTCATACTCATTCCCTTTGATAAAATGTTCATTCAGGTTTAAAAAATAATCTTCAGAAAACGTTTTCAATCCACAGGGTCAAAGAGGTAACGGGTATTAAGCAGCGCCTGCCCCATTTTAATTCGCAGTCCCTCTTTAATGCCGTCGTACAAAGTGTGATGGTCGCTCGAAAATACTATAATAGTAGAGCCATGCTGAAAATAGCCCATTTCTTGGCCCTTTTTATAACCCGCACTGCAATCAATTTTTTGAGAACCGCGATAATGCATATCTAAATTCACATCTAAACAATGCAGTTTAATGCTGGCCACTAAAATGGCAGCCACCGGCACTAGGGTAATATTAGCGTCTTGGTTGGGGGTATTTAATTCAATGACGGCCCGCTCATTTTTACAAAATAAATTCTCAACACGCTTTAATGCTATGGGATTTACATTCCAGGTATCCCCCGAAATATACGTCACCCGCTTAACCTCACAGTCTTGCGGGGCATGAAAACGGTGATACATAGTGGAGGTAAGCCTTAAGGTCACGTATACACCGTTGCGGTATTTTTGCTGCAAGCGCACATCGGGTATTAAGTCACTAATGGCATAGGGAAAACCTTTGGCCTGAAACACTTGGCCTTCAATTATTTTTCCACAACTGCCCACAATAGCGTCGCAGGGGCTAGTAATTATATTTTCACGCACATCAACATTACGTGTACCGTCTTTTAATTCCCGCACAAAGCAGTCGTGCAGGCTGTTAAAGTGCTGCTTTTTAGCCTCCTTTAGATTAAGGTCGCCGGCAAACAGTCGCCATAGATACAGCGTAACTTTTGTCAGGGTTTTATTTTCTATCTTACTAAACCAGCCCATAAACTGAGTGGCAAGTTTGCGTGGAATGCGATTGGTGAGCAAAAAGTTAAGTTGCTCTTGCTGAGTTAAGTTGCCAATTAAACGACTCATAGGTTCACCACGCTATATACATCATCCGGCACTCTCTTAGTGGGCAAACCTAGGTCGCTTAAAAACTTATCCATGATGGGCTGTGCCTGATACTCTTGAGCGCGTTTAATTGCTTGCAGACTCATGGCTTCACGATACAACAGGTTTTGGCTAAAATAGCTTACGATCTGCTGGCTCATTTCTTTAATGTCTTGCACTAGGTAGCCACTTGCATCGTGTTCAATAATATCCTTAGGTCCCTTACTGTTATAAGCTAGCGCCGGCATACCATGTACAAACGATTCAAGAATCACATTGCCAAAGGTGTCAAAACGAGACGGAAAAATAAATAAATCCAGCCCGCTGTAACAAGATGCCAGTGTATATGCATCTACCCAGCCCAAGAACACGGCTTCAGGCAGGGCTTCTTTTAATTCGGCCTCGCAGGGGCCCGTGCCGGCTACCACCAGCTTAAGATTAGGTATGGTTTTTTGGGCCAAGCGTAAAATGTCGGGCAAATCAAAAATACCCTTTTCTCGACTTAAGCGACAAGCAATAAACAATATTGGAGTGGCGTCGCAGGCATCACTAAACAGACTGGATTTTTTAATAGGAGTAACGCCGGTTTTTTTAGCCTGAGTGTGATGCGCGGTTAGGTGCACCTTTTCTTCAGCCAATTCCATCTGGTGCCCCGTTAACCACTTTTGGTGATCGGTATTGAGCACAAATACACCGTCATATTGATGATAAAGCTGCCTTAACATGCGCCGAATGCGATCGCGCTGATGCTGGTCTAGGTCGGTGGTGTGTTTTATAAAGTCTATCCAGTCGGTGTGCATGAAAAAATAACTGGGCACATTAAACATATACTTTAAAAACAACGACACCACCGCCATGGGCCCCTCGGTAGAACACACCACCCGATCGTACCCCCCTTCGTAAAATATACGGGCAATTTCCAATACGTTAGGAATACGAATTTCTTGCTGGCTGTAGCCCGGCACATTAAACACCGTAAGCGGAGCCACCACATGCAAGTGCGGCTCACTGGCGTGATCGTTGTGACAGATTAAAAAATCAATGGCTAAGTCCTGACGCTGTATTTCTGCTAATTTTCCCGACAAAGAGTTAGACACCCCATTTTTATCCTTTAGGGTATCGGTGAGATACAAAGCCCGCTTAGGATGGCTATTTTTATTAATGCTTGTTGCAAAGTTATTTAACAACTCACGATTTTGGTACAGTAAGCGTGTGCTTGCTAAATTAGAGCCAATTAAAAGTGCACTGATTAATATGGGAAAGGACAATTGATCCAACAGCTTAGCCACATTTATATTACTCATATTGCTCTGCCCCGGCCCACCAAACAACAATGCACTTATTTGACTGGGTATCTCTATTTTTTTAATGAGCTCTTCGGTTGAAAGGTTATCAAGGGATGCCTGGCCACTAAAAACATCTGCATTTTGAACACGCTCAATCATTAAGTGACTGATACGGGCAAACATATCTTCTATGGTTTGACTCACCGTTTGAATATATTCTTGTGGGCTGCCTTGTTTACTATTGGCAATATTTTCTAGGTACTCTATGCAAAATTTGTAATCTTTAGGGGCTTGCCATTTTAATAGTTTATTAGGCTTTTTACCTCGTAACGCTTCATGAATAAAATTAAAGAACTTGTTGGTATTTTTATGTTTTTGCAATTCCAACAATAAATTACTAATGGTAAAACACGCCATCTTGTCTTTAAAATCACCACGGTGAAGCATAATGCGTAAGAGGCCGGGGTCTTGTATTTTGGTGGCCACTTGCGAAAAATAATCTAATAACGCGATGTTAAGTTTATGGTTTTCGGCCACATGACCAAAAGGCGCCATATGGCCATTTTTGATGGCTTCTAGTGCTAATTCACTGGGGCTAGATGTTAATAATCGCTGCTGCAGGTTAGGCACCCATAACTTAGAGCCGCATTGACCGGCAAATATGCCCATGTGGTCATCTGAGCCACCACTTAGAACTTTTGCCTGTGACGGATCCACAGCAAAATCCTCAGGATTTAGATTATGTTTACGCGCAAAAGATTCTATTTTTTTTGGGGTAAGGCCCTGTATCCAGTTTAGGGTTAACACACACTGCCACACATCGCGCTGCCCATTTAGCACCTCAAAGCGCATAAACATCACCGCTAACTTTTCAAACAGTCCTAAATCAATTTTTTCATTAGAGGTATAAAAATACAATGGGTGAGGCAAGATCACCGGTATATCATGTTGCGTGGTGTAACGCAAAAAATCATAAATATTACTGCGTTTTTTATTGAGTATAATCTCTTGTTTTGGGGTAAAACCATAGGTTAAAACATGCAGGTACAGGTTGTATTCAGCAAAGTGACAGGTGAATTCTGCCCCCACTAGGACATCCTTGCCTTTGGCCATTAACTCCCAGCACGAGCGAGCATTATTGTGATTGGTAATCGTCACCACGTCGCACTCTTGTTTTTTTAAACACTTTTTTAATTGTTTGGTCTTCAACCATGTTTCCGGCAAGCCTAAAATACGACCCCATAATTCATCGGGTACATCACTATTGTGGTCGTGACAATGCAGGTCTACCTTTAAACATTCATGGTCTGGATATTTGTTGGCTTCGCGTAATAGGTATTGTTGTAATTCACTGTATAACGAGCGCCGAAAATTACTGACCCCAGCGGCATTATTAATGTCTATCATGATGAGCCTCCTCTTTCCATGGCGTGATGGGGTAATTGATTTTTTGACGGCAGCATGACCTTGGCCAACAATGGAAATTGGGCTGTTAATACATCAACCAACATGAAGCGTTTAATGGCCTTATTGCTTAATTTCGCATCTTGCCACCACCAACCGTGTGCTTTCATATTTTTAGCCGCTTGTACGAAGCGGGAAATTACCTCGTTAAATTCATCATCTGTGTAGGCCAAGCTCATAATCAGTCGACCCGTTCCGGTCCAACTTAATTCCAGCCCTTGCTGGCGTAAATAAAATTGCAACATCCAGTTATAGCGACTGGGAACGAGGTATTGCACACTCAGTACCGAATGCAAATGGGACACTTGAATTGGCAACTGTTCGTTACTAAAACGTCTGTTCATACAAGCCACCCGATCTTGCCAAACTTTGTGGGCGCCTTTATAAAGGTCTTGCACCTGCTCAGTTTCAAGGCGCTTAAGAAATTCATTCATGGCCCCCATCACATAAGGGTGAGAATTAAAGGTACCCCGAGCAAACGATATATTGGCTGGCGCATGGTCTTTATAGCGTTTCATTAAGGCGTGGGAGCCACAAACCACCCCAACTGGAAAGCCACCGCCCAGTGTCTTGCCATAGGTCACTATATCCGCTTGAATACCAAAATATTCCTGTGCGCCACCCTGGGCCAAGCGAAAACCGGTAAAAACTTCATCAAAAATTAATACGATGTTACGTTTTTGACAAACATCTTTTATTTTTTGTAACCAGTTAGCGTATTGCTGACAATTATAATCAGTACTGCGTTCACTATTAATTAACGTAGCATCGCCTGGTGCATCTTTGTTTGGGTGTAAAGCCTGCATAGGATTAATGAGCACACAGGCAATATCGTTACGGGTGGCCAAAACTTTTAAGGTGGCCTCACTTAAGTCGGCTAGGGTATAAACGTCTTGTGTATTGCGTTGGTTGCCAATGCCTGGTTGTACACCATCCCACCAACCGTGATAGGCGCCACATAAACGCACTAAGTGACTGCGACCAGTATGATAGCGCGCCAAACGTACAGCTTGCATGACCGCTTCGGTGCCAGACATATGAAAAGACACTTCCTCTTTTTCTGCGATGGTTTTAATGCGCTCTACGTTGTCGCGTATAATGGGATGATAAGCCCCTAATACCGGCCCCAATTCACGCACTTTTTCCATGCCCTTTTCCATGCACTCTTTATAAAAATCATAACCAAATACATTGACCCCATAAGAACCCGACAAGTCGTAATACCAGTTACCATCTAAGTCTTTCAGTTTTACGCCACTTGACTTATCTACCACTGAGCCTAATTTAAGTTCTTTGGGTAAAAAATTCCGGTAAGGAAAAGGCACTCGATAGGCGCTGATAAAACTCACATCTGATATGGATGACTCAAGTGACTGAGAAAAGGCGATGGTTTTTTCCAAAGTGCTATTAGCATGTTGTGTTAGCCCCTTTAAAGCGGATTTTCTTTTGTCGATCACATCTTTTGGTGCCAGATCACTATTAAAAAAACGTGATTCATCGTATTCAAAGAAGCGTAATAATTTTGCCACTCGACGTGACATTTTGGCGTGCCCGCGTAATGATGGATGCTTAGCACGGGACAGTCTAAGCCTAATAAATATTTTTCTAACTAGAAAAATACCAATCAGCCACAGAATGACATAAATCCATATTTGGCTTATCACAGGTTCACCGCATACGTCATTTGGATGGACAGAAACCAGCAAATATGAATTGACGCTAAGCTCAAGTAAGCCAAAATTTTATTCGTCATAGTTCCACCTCTGTATTGATTGAATTTACCCTAGCAATCAAATATTACAAAGATGTTAAAAATTTTTATGCATTTTTAAAGTTAACGATGTAAGCCTGCAGCCTTATAAATTGTAATAAAGCAAAGGTCATTATTACAATTTAAAGACATAGCCATTTTGTTCCGCTAGCCACTTAACAAACTAACTATTTAAGCTATAGTTTCCCAGTATGGTTAATAAGTTAACGCTCCTTTATGACCGTTTTATTATGTTTGCATGACAACGCATTAAACTTGGCTTTATGCATTGATTCATCCACAAGCATTAATCTCTAGTACTAGGCTATTCTAGCCACAAGGATATCGTACATGACTAAAACCTATATTTGGTGGCGGCTGCTGTGCGGCGTATCTGTGTTGAATGTTTTGTTATGGGGCTGGGTATTTTCGTTGCAAACAGCCATGGATTCTAAGTCCCAAATTCAAACAGCCTTGTCGGCTATTTATGTTTTAGTGTGCGCATTTCGCTCGTTTTATCCCAGAATAGATTTAGAGCGAAATTGCCTACACGACAGTCCTCTTTCATCCATCGTATTAGGGAGAGCGTGTGCCACTGTGGCCGAAATTTGTTTTAGTATTCAGTGTGCTCTTATTATTTATAACCTTGGTATTTTTATTGAAGCCAGCTGGGTGGTTTTAATTTCCTATACATTTGTACCTATCATTATACTGGCTCAATTATTTTGCTGGTACGCTACCCTCACTCTTAACCATTACTGGCACGCTCTAGAAGAAAGCGCTTGGGTGTTAATGATTACCCTAGCCCTTTTTTGTTTAATTAATGGTTATTTATCACTTGATGGACAAAAAAAATTAGTCATGCTGGCAGGTATCAGTGCCTGCTTGGGCAGCCTGTATATAATGGTGTTTGTGGACATCCCTATGTATTTGGCAAGAGTTAAGCTCCATCACACTGCTGGAAAACAATATTTAACGCTAAGTGCGGGCATTCAAGATGCATGGGGGCGGCGTGTACAAACCAGTGACTGGGCCATCTGGAAAAAGGAAGTATTATGGCTCACCAGTTACTTTACCTTAGGAGTTTGGCTAAGCATTGCGATGATGGCGTTTAAGTTTTAATGCGTTTTAACTTTCTTCTATTTACTATTTAACATTACTGTCTTATTTCTACCTTATGGTGCCTGAACCTGGATATTTAATTATTTAAGGATCAGACACTATGAACATCACCATTTTTGGCACAGGCTACGTAGGGCTTGTGCAAGCCGCGATTTTGGCCGAGGTAGGCCACCGTGTTTTGTGCGTAGACATAGACCAGAAAAAGATAGACAACCTAAAGCTTGGCATCATTGACATTTATGAACCGGGTTTAGAGTCCATCGTAAAAAACTGTTACACCAACGGCTCTCTTAATTTTACCACCAGCAGCGCGGATGGCGTAGCTCACGCCACAGTACAATTTATCGCGGTGGGCACGCCTCCTGATGAAAACGGCTCGGCCGATATGCAACATGTACTGGCCGTGGCACATACCATTGCCACTCACATGCTTGAATATAAGGTAGTCGTTAATAAGTCCACCGTGCCGGTGGGTACGGCTGAAAATGTTGACGCCATAATGAAAACTGAATTAGCGGCGCGTAATAAACCCATAGAATTTGATGTGGCCTCTAACCCTGAATTTTTAAAAGAAGGGGCGGCGATAAAAGACTGCCAAAAACCCGACCGCATTGTCATTGGTACTCAAAGCTCAAAAGCCGAAAGTTTATTACGGGAAGTTTATGCGCCCTTTAACCGAAACCATGAAAAAATAATGATTATGGATGTGCGTAGTAGCGAGCTGACCAAGTATGCAGCCAACTGCATGCTGGCCACTAAGATCTCATTTATAAATGAAATATCTAACTTGGCTGAAAGGCTAGGGGCCGATATTGAACATGTTCGCCGTGGCATTGGCTCAGACGAGCGCATTGGTTACCAGTTTATTTATGCCGGCTGCGGTTATGGCGGGTCTTGTTTTCCAAAAGATGTGCAGGCGTTAGTGCACACAGCTCAGACGGTGGACTACGACAGTAAATTATTAAAGGCCGTTGAAAACGTTAATGTACAACAAAAGAAAACCTTGTTTAAAAAATTAGAAATGGCGCTGGGTATATTAAAAGGTAAAACCATTGCCCTGTGGGGCTTGTCGTTTAAACCCGAAACCAACGACATGCGCGAAGCCAGCAGCCGCGTATTAATGGAAGCGTTATGGGCCGCCGGTGCAACCGTTCAGGCTTACGACCCAAAAGCCTGTAGGGAAGCCGCACGTCTTTACGGGCAGCGCGAGGATCTAATATTAGTGAACAGTAAATACGACGCGGTAAAAGAGGCCGACGCATTGGTGATTGTGACCGAATGGAAAGAATTTAAAGCCCCTGATTTTAATGAACTTAAAAAACAGTTATTAAACCCACTGATTATAGATGGTCGCAACCTATATACACCGGCGTTAATGCAGGACTTAGGCATTGATTATTATGGGGTGGGCCGTGGTAAATCTGTTCACTCTTTGCAGCAAATATTATGAAGGCCGTTATTCCAGTGGCGGGGTTAGGGACTCGCATGTTACCGGCCACTAAGGCCATACCAAAAGAGATGTTACCCATAGTAGACAAACCGCTTATTCAATATGTTGTGAATGAAGCCATTGCCGCCGGCATTAAACAAATAGTACTGGTGACCCATTCTAGTAAAAATAGCATCGAAAACCATTTTGATACCAGCTTCGAACTGGAAGCCACATTAGAGTCACGGGTAAAGCGCCAGCTATTAAAAGAGGTGCGCAGTATTTGCCCAAAAGATGTCACCATTATGCATGTGCGTCAGGGCGAGGCGAAAGGGTTAGGCCATGCCATTGCCTGCGCCCAGCCGTGCATTGGCAATAATCCCTTTGTGGTTATGCTGCCCGACGTATTAATTGATGATGCCGCGGCAAACTTAAAAATAGATAACTTAGCGGCCATGATTGATAACTTTCGCGCCACCAACATTAGCCAGGTAATGGTTGAAAAAGTCCCCGAGGCCAAGGTAAATCAATACGGTATTGTTGACTGTGCTGGCATGGCGCTTAAACCCGGTGAAACGGTGCCTATGGTGGGCATGGTTGAAAAACCCTCGCTAGATACGGCCCCTTCAAGCCAAGCTGTGGTGGGCCGGTACGTGTTGTCCAGTGCCATATGGAATATTTTAGAATTTACCCCTGTGGGTGCTGGCGGCGAGATACAACTCACCGACGCCATTGCCAGACTCATGAAAAGTGAAACGGTTGAGGCATATGCCATGAAAGGCAAAAGCCATGATTGCGGCAGTAAAGAAGGTTACATGCTGGCCAACATGGAATACGGACTGCGCCACCCCGAAGTGGGTCACGCCATGCAACGGTTTATGGGCAATAGAACAAAATTCACTAACTTGGCTTAACACTCGCCCCCCTCAATAGGTAGGCTGCGAGAAAGCAACTTCACTTATTCATTATAAATCTACTGGATACTTTTTGATCAGGCACGTTTTTTGAGAGATTTAAACGCCATTTTCAGGGTTATAACAAATGGTTATTTCATCTTTTAAAGCTGCTTGATTATAGTCGGGCAAATTTTTTAGCAACGCCGTAGTCTTTCTTTTTCTGCAACCCGTTCCTGTTAATTTACTCTCATTCCCAATGCGGTTAATCCGTGCTTTTTGGGTGTTTTTTCTTGCCCACAAAAAATATGAATATTATGAATTACCCTTTATTGGCTGGTTGTTTTTTAATCAGCATGAATATTTTACTGTCTGCCTGCCAAGTAACTGACAGCACTGACGAACCCTCAAAGCAGATCAGCGAACAAAAAAACATCGATGAAAGCTTAAATATTGCACACACCCTTAAAGGGCGCAGTGACGGTAAAGGGTATGATTTGGTGTTTGTGGCCGACGGTTTTACCCAAGATGAAATGGTGTATTTTCGTGAAGCCGTAAACAATTACCGTACATTTAGTGAGCAGTACGAACGCGTGTTTGCAGGGCAGCAAAATGCCTGGAACATTCACCTTGTTCAAATACCCTCTAATGAATCGGGGGTGGATGAACCCAAGAGCGGCATTCTTAAAGACACCGCCTTTGATAGTAGCTTTGAATGCGAATGGGTAGACCGCATTATTTGTGTGAACCAAGAAAAAGTATTGGATACGGTAAGCGAGTACTTCCCGCAATACGATACTATCTTGGTCTTGGCCAACAGCACCCGTAACGGCGGTGCTAGCCTTGGTAACAATATTATTACTAGCTCCATGAACCCAAACTTAAACAACACTATTATTCACGAACTGGGTCATGGCCTGGCCAACCTGGGGGATGAATACACGTATGGCGGGGTTAACCTGCCTGCCATCGAACCCAGCCAACCCAACCTTACCTTAAATAATGACTCTGACAGCGTAAAATGGAGGCACTGGTTTGAAGATGAAGACGCTTCCGTTATTAATATTTTTGAAGGGGGTAATTATTTACCAAGCGGTGTATGGCGACCCAGTGAAAACTCGGTGATGCGCACCCTAGGGCAACCGTTTGAAGCGGTAAACCTAGAAGCTTGGAGCTTGGCGCTCTATAAACACAGCGGCACCTATTACCAAGCCCTACCCGATACCGGCTCGGTTAATCAAACCGGGCCCACACAACAGTTTGAAATTGAACTGGCATTGGGCTGCGAATTACAAAATATTGAATGGCGCATAAATGATGTAGTGGTGCAGGCAAATCCGCCTAATTTACTGACGGTTAGCGATCAACAAAAAAGCTACGTGGTGCAAGCCAGCATAGTTGATAACAGCCAAGTGATTCGTAAAGACAGCCGCCACGTTAGCCAAGATACGTTAACCTGGTGGGTAAGTTTGCATTAACAGCCCACACTTAATATTGCTGCACGCTTACTAAACCATTATTAAAAGATCGATAGAGTTATATAAAAACATGAACATGAATACATTTATCAGCCAAACTATTTTGTTAAGCCTACTGATCACACTACCCCAGTTAGCAAGCGCCGCCGGCACACTTTTAATTAAAGTGCGTTTTAACGCTCAGCAGTATGAGGTGGTGAATGTTAAACATTTAAGCCAAACGCTGCCTGAGTTTGTGCATCACCAAAGCCAACAACAGGATATTCAGTACCGCCTAATGGATAGCCTAGATAACACGTTATTAAACGGCACCCTAGCCAATCCGGCCATTTTACGTGGAGTATTAAGCGAAGGTGATGTTAACCAAGACGATGCCCACAATACCATAGCGGTGCCATCTGGTATTTTTATGCTGCGCTTGCCTTACCAAAAAGGCACGCGTTTTTTACAATTGTTTAATGAGAAAAACACAAATACAAACTCTGGAATGGCGCGCTCACTTAAAGCCAGTAGCAATATTCAACAATTTGATTTACGTCAATATGGCGAGCCTACTGCACCGTAAAATAACGCCTTAACCCTATACATTCATAACTTTTTACTATTTCCCTTCTGCATCTTTAGTAGTACATATTTGTGACCTCTAGTGAATATTTTGATACACAAATTTTAGCTATCTTAGTGGCCTATTAATATTTTCATATTTGTTAAGGTCCGCTATTCATGAAACATAACGTGTTACTTATGTCACTGCTGATGAGTTCAAGCGTGTTTTTAACCGCCTGTGGTCAAGAAGGCACCACTTTAGCCATTCAATCTGGCAGTGACGTTACCGATAAGCAAGACCATGAAACCGGCCAGAACACAGGGCAAGACACAGGGTCTGCTGTAGATACCAGTACGGAAACAGAAACTGGCAACGGCAACATCGATTCAAATACCGACACTGACACTAATACTGGCACTGACACTAATACCGACACTGACACTAATACTGGCACTGGCACTGGCACCAATACTGATTCAACTGGCGGTAACGGCTCTAGTACGGATTCGGATTCATCTACCGATTCAAATACAGATAACACAAACACCAATCCCAACACACTTGTCATCGCCCAACTACAATCCCCCGCGCCTGGCAGTGAACTTAACACCAATAGCATTACGATTACGCCCTCACACACCAGCGCTAACACGTGGCTTGATGTGGGCACCACTAAAGGCGGTGAAGACATTTTTAATGGCTCTATTAAGGGTGCCGTTGACGTTAACAATATTCCGCTAAATGGCCAAACCGTGTATGTCACCTTGTGGAGCGAAATAAACGGTCAATGGCAAAAACAGCAATACACGCTTAAGACTATTAAGCAAAATACGGATACCGGTACCAACCCTGATATGGGTTCGGATACTGATACTGGCATGGGCATGGGCACAGACACTGGCGGCACGGCTAACAATTCATTCAATCAAGCACCACTGGCCTTAAATGGCGCATTTGTATTATTGGCAGGTGAATCCATTAACGGCCAAGTTAGCGCCGACGATATTGAACAAGACATTCTGACCTATGAACTGCTTAACCAGCCACAATCTGGCGCGATTACGTTTAACAATGCTAACGGCCAGTTTTCCTACAGCGCAGGCAACAGTGCCAATAATAATTCAGACTCCTTTAGTTTTAGAGCATTTGACGGTGAGCACTACTCAAATACCGCCACTGTAACCCTTAGATACTCGCAACATGCGGGCGTAACACTACAAGGGCGCGGCGATGGTATTGGCGCTGACTTAGTGATTATTGGTGACGGCTTTACCCAAAACCAAATGAGTAAATTTCACCAAGCGGTAGATGATTATGTTGATTTTATGTTTGAGTACGAGCCTGAGTTTAAGGATCATAAAAAGGCCTGGAACATTCACCGCATAGATTTAATTTCGCAAGAGTCGGGCGCTGATAACAGCAACGGATCAAATACAGTCAACACTGCACTAGACGGCTATTTTAACTGCGGCAATATTGATCGTTTATTGTGTGTGGATTCACCCAAAACGTTTGCTGCGGTCAACCAAGCCTTTCCTCAGTGGGACAATATTTTAGTGATTGTTAACTCCAGTAAATACGGTGGCGCCGGTTACAGTAACGGTATCGGTACCGTGTCGTTAAGTAGCTCAGCCAAAGACGTAGGTTTGCACGAAATGGCCCACACTTTTGCCGGCCTTGCCGATGAATATACCTATGGCGGCAGCAATGCTCCCACACGGGAACCGGGCTCGGCCAACTCCACCATTAACAATGATATTAACAGCGTGAAATGGAAACACTGGCTGGGAACAGGCAGCGGTGACGGCACCATAGGTTTATTTGAAGGGGCCCAATATACGTCAACGGGTGTATGGCGCCCAAGCAATAACTCAATTATGCGCAGCCTAGGCAATGCTTTTCATGCAGTGAACAAAGAGGCTTGGACGTTGGCTGTGTATGAACACGGTGGTGTGTACCACAGCAAGATGCCTGTTAGCTCACAGGTTTCACAACAAAGTGGCGACAACACTCAGTTCAAAGTGGAGACGGTTATGGACGCAGGCGCACAAAGCCTACGCTGGTACATCAATGACCTAGAACAAACCTCACTCAACGATGAAAGCCAAGTGTCATTGGGCAATAATCAAAACAATAACTTCACAGTGCGCGTAGATATTTCAGATAAAACCGGCAACATTCGCAAAGACGATGATGGTTTTTCCAGCGACAGTATTTCTTGGGAGGTAACTGTTCAATAATCTTTAGTGCATTTTATTATCTATAACACACTAAAAACTTTGAATATTTAAAGTGAATATTATGAAAATATTTTTGAACATGTGCAAAATTACTATACTTACACTCTCTACTTTAAGTGCATTTTTTATCAGTGCGGTAAGCTTAAGTGCCCCTCCAGAAGTAGCAGTACAAACCAGCAATAAAACGCTTATATTAACCCTGCAATTCAAGCAAGGCGATTATAGCGTGCTGGATGCGCAAGTGATTAATCAAAAATTGCCGGCTCTTTACGTGAACCCACAGCAAGCCGATTTATTGGAATTTAACTTAAAGAACCTACAAGGGGACATATTAGGGCAAGGTAAAATTGTCAATCCCCATGTATTACGCGGCGTATTGCACGAACATGAAACTGGCGAGTCTCATGGCCAACAAACGTTAGACAACAGCACGTTTGTAGTGCGCTTCCCTTATGTTGAAGGCATGCACGTTTTGGGGGTATTACAAGATAGCCTGCAAAATGGCGCTAAAGCTCGATCGAATAGCCTGCCAGTGCCTATCACTCGTAACATATTATTTTCAAACCACTTACAATAAAATGCAGAGGGTATAAGCCAGCTTATACCCTGCCCCCTCCCTTTGCTAACCTAGGTGAGTTACCAGCGCCTCTGACAAAAGTCATAAATATTTCCTCTTTGTTACGAATAACTTTTCAAGCCAGTGCCCCATAAAATAGCGCCATAAATCACTATGTACTGAATGGATTCTTAGGCTTTCGAGGAAACACTATGCATAACGTTACCCGCTTATTCAGCATCACCCTACTGTCTTTGGGCAGTATGCTATCTATCATTCAGCCAGCATCAGCAAACGACGATCAGACCCTGTTACTGACCCTGCAATACCAGCAAGACGCTTTTCAAGTGGTACATAGCCGTTTACTAAACGAACATTTACCCAAACGCCACACTATTATTAGCAACCGTGATGATTTATCGTTTAACGGCTCACAACAAAACAATGTTGAGCAAGACGTGGTTGATACCATATTAAGAGACGTGAATTCTAACCCCAAATATCAAGGAAAAAAGATGCGTGGGACTAGCATTATTGTACGCCACCCTTATCAAGATAAGGGGCACGTAATTAGTAATCCTGTTCAATATATGTCACATGAAAATCAAACCGCCAATCAAGAAACTATTCGTAATGAAGACATTAATAATGAAGAGTTGGCGCAATTAAATGCTGCCCCCCGTGAGCCAGATTCATTACCCGAGCAATTAATCCTTAGCCCCAATATTGGAGACCAGACCAAACGACCCCTTTACTCTGACTTATTATAACGCCTTTTATACTTCACTCTGGGCCTAGGCCCAGCAGCCTTTTATTATCATTCTAAAGTGATAAAACTGCCGCACTTTCGCCCGATCTTTGTGAAAAATTATTGAGTTATTATTTCAGAATAATTACAGAACTGAGAGCGTCATGGCCCATATTATTGCAGCCAGCACCATAAACACACCCAACACAATCATATTAGATGGCAGTCAATCAACCGATGCCACGGCGATACTCTTACCTATATTTGGCGTCAAACTTCCGAGATTGAAGTGGCTTTAGTGAACCCTCAGCAGGCCATCAGTCAATTTAAGGTAGACGCCTTAAGCCAGGATGAAGTGGTGAGTTTTAAGCCCACAGTATTTGATAGGCAAGTTATTGATCAACAGGAAATCAGCATCACCTTAAAAGTGAATTTTCAATCCTATCTAGACCAACAGCCTGTGGTTATTGCTGATGTTGGCAAATTTCATGGGTATAAAACGAAAAAATAAAGCTTAAGATTACCCCTTTTTTATGAAAACGTTTCTTTTAATAGAATCGCTAATTGTTGAAAATACGGGTTTGTATACTTTTTATAATTAATGGCCACCCCTACACTGCGCTCAATATTTTGCACACCCTGTACTTTTGCTAAGGGGTAAATAACACAATGGGCATTTTTTTCTTGTGTGACCGGTATCGGCATAATTGTCAGCCCTACTCCGGACTCCACTAACGATAATGCCCATTCTTCGTTATCCACTTCTGCTACAAAATTTAAACTGATGTTGGATTCATTTAAAACCGACACTAACAAAGAGTTGCGATCGCAAAATGCACGATTTATAAAGCGTTGTTCATGAAGGTCGGTAATTTTAAGGTCTTTTTTAAAGGCTAATGGATGATCACTGGGCATGACTAAACAATATCGATCCTGCCAGCAAGGGATAAACTCTTCATTTTCAACCACACCTTGATCCATGGTTAAACGAATATCAAAGTCTGGGTATGTATCATTTGCGCCGCCTCTTACCACCTTAACTTCAGGGGGCTTAGGTTGGTTATGTAATAACGCGATTA
>MAAA01025584.1_pt1 | contig 18480 bp, 17 predicted proteins | sample 1115971 | NCBI WGS metagenome assembly MAAA01 (sample SAMN04961123, study PRJNA320927) | seawater metagenome | isolation source: sample BD02T6 sea water enriched with oil for 6 days | place: USA:Gulf of Mexico | collected 2013-07-27 | reverse complement strand
ATTAGGTTTGCGCTGTAATACTTGTCATAAAAAGCCAATAAATCATCACGCACTTTACTGCTGTCGTTGTCACTTAACGTTTTTAAATTACCGGTGGCAAAATGACTGGCTGGGTGTTGTGGATTCATGATTGACTTTAATACATATTGAATGCGGCGATAGTCATCTTGATATTTAGATTTATATTCGCCGTTAACCGCTTCTTTTTCCCGCTGAACATAGTCTTCGGTAAAAAGTGGCTCATGGAAAAAGCGGCTGAAACGATCAAGTGCGCCTTGTAATTGTTGGTGCTCTATTTCAAAGAAGTAATTGGTGTGTTCGCTTGCAGTGAAGGCATTGTGACTACCACCGTGCTGGCTGATAAATGATTGGTATTCACCGGCAACAGGGTATTTTTTTGTGCCTAAAAAGAGCATGTGTTCTAAAAAGTGGGCAAGACCTGGGCGCAGTTTAGGATCTTGCAAACTACCGGCATTAACATCAAGGCTGGCCGCACCGTGATCGGCTTTAGGGTCTGAAATAAGTAAGACCCTAAGCTGATTGTTCAATTGCAAATATTTGTATTGTTTTTCATCATTGCTGCTGGTGACAGGCTGTGGCTGAATCACTGTGCGAGCAAAACTAAAAACAATCGCCAAGATAACGGCAACAAAAAACGTGCGATTGCGAGAGAGCATACATATCCTTAATGCTAAATTTTTATTTTTAACCCCCTAAAGGGGCCTGATTATTTTTGGCTAAGGCTTTGTTGGGCCAATGCGATTAACTGTTCTTTTTCTAACTCTTTGCCTGTTGCCACAAATTCAAGGGCCGTGGTCACTTTTTCTAGACGTTCAAACATTGTGCGATATTCTTTATTGAAGGCCATATCTATAGCCAGATAAACGGCCTCAGTGGTGAGCTCGTTGACCTTACCCATTTCGGCTTGTTCTTTAAGCGCTTTAATGGTGGCTTTGGCGATACGGTTATAAGCTTGTTGTTTCTTCAAGATTCAGACTCGGGTTTAGCAAAAAAATTCAATTTATTATACCTAAATTTTAGCAGGGCTTGTAGTAGGCAGTAGTGTAGGTTTAGTTGGCAATGCGGGTTTGATTGCGCCCGCCATCTTTTGCCTGGTAAAGGGCGGTATCGGCCCGTTTAAGAATGGCTTCTACACTTTCATCTTGATGGTTATCCGCAACGCCAAGGCTGATAGTTATTGAGAGCGTGCGTTCATCATTTGAGGTGAGGGATTCATTTTGTACCGCCAAGCGAATACGTTCTGCCAGATCGTGGGCTCCCTCTAGGTGGGTGTCGGGTAGGCATAAAACAAACTCCTCTCCCCCATACCGACAGCATAAATCCACGCTGCGTAATTGTTGTTTTAATATCTTAGCCAGCATCACCAGAGCAAGATCGCCTATTAAATGACCAAATTGATCGTTCACTAGCTTAAATTTGTCTATATCTAACATGATAAAAGACAGTGGGCTGCTTTGGCGGTTACTACGGTCTAGTTCGCGATGTGCCATTTCAAAAAAATGGCGGCGATTAAAAAGGGCGGTAAGGGGGTCGGTGGTGGCCCATTTTTCAAGTAAATCTTGACGCTCTTTTTCTCTTAGGGCGCCGCGCACTCTGGCCAGTAATACCAGCAAGCTATAGGGTTTGATGATGTAATCAAAGGCCCCCATGTCCAAGCCATCGGCAACATTTTTTTCATCGGCATTGGCAGTAACTAAAATGATGGGAATATTCTTTAATTGGCTGTCTTGTTTTATATGTGCAAGTACCTCAAGGCCACTCATGATAGGCATCATGACGTCTAATAGAATTAGGTCTATTTCTTGTTCTGGGTCTTGTAGGGAATCATGCAAAATCTCCAAAGCCCGCTTGCCACTTAGGGATTCAAGCACCTCGTAGCCTTCATCACTTAGATGAATGCTTAAGATCTCCACATTGGCAGAGATATCGTCTACTACCAGAATTCGCGACATAGGGTTTCAATGTTACTTTGCGTGTTAATAACTATAGTCCATGTAAAAGCGCTCTTTTACATTAAAGACGAACAACAGAGGCTATATGTCTTTGATTTAAGCTAATGCGAGTGTTTTGGCGAATACAGACTAGCTCACCATGATATTTGGCTTAAGCTGACTATACTGGCATATAAGGGGAGAGACGGTATGAGGTGTTTATTATCTTTATTGGCATGTTTTTCAAATGTTACATTCGCTTATTCTGTGATTGAAATTCAGTCTAGCCCTGAACCCAGCTGGCTTTTATGGTCGGCGGCTGTGTTGTTAGTTTTATTAAGCCTAGTGATTGGGTTGCTATGGCATAAGAGTCGCCAACTGATGCAAGCAAGGGATCGGTTGCAGGTATTGTGGGCTCATGTGCCTGATGTTCTTACGGAAGTCGATGCACAGGGTAAAATATGTGCTGTGAATCAATTAATTAGTCCAAATTTGTCCATTGAGGAAGTGGTGGGAACCAGCAGCTTTGATTATTTAACTGAAGAAGATGGCAATGTATTTCGTGAACAACTAAAAAGCGCTTTCTCTACCGGTTGTGAAAGCCACTATTCACTCACCGTAACACTAGACGGTGGCAGTCGTTATTTAAGTAACCGTATAATTATACTGCCGAATGTACCTGGGAAAACGCCTAGGGCCTTACTGATTACTACTGATATTAGCCACCATAAAGAAGCGCAGAGTATTTTAAGTCAGGCTAAAAAACAGGCCGAAGAAAATGTATGGGCGCAGTCGCGCTTTCTAGCCAACATGAGCCACGAGGTTCGCACCCCGCTCAATGGTATTCAAGGCATGATAAACCTTATAAAGGAATCCCGTGATCTTGAAGAAATTAATCAATACACCGCGCCATTATTGTCCAGTGTTGATCATTTAAGGCAGATTGTGGATGATATTTTGGATTTATCTAAGTCGGATGCTGGGCAAATTGAGTTAGACGAATCTGACGTCAGTTTATGGCATATCTTGGATGATTTAGAGGCTTTGTATCGGCCACAAACGGCTCAAAAACAAATTGATTTACAAATTAAATTGTCAAGTAACGTGCCTCGCATGATTCATGTGGATGCTTTTCGTTTGCGCCAAGTGTTATACAACCTTATGAGTAATGCCGTGAAGTTTACTGAGCAAGGCTCAGTGAGTGTGCATATTAGTACTCAACATATTTCGCAGCAGCGCTTACTAAAGGTCGCAATAAGCGATACCGGAGTGGGTATAAACGCTCAAGAGCAAACGCATATATTTGATGTGTTTCGTCAAGCCAGTGCCGGCACAGCACACTCACATGGTGGAAGTGGGCTTGGGTTATCTATTTGCCGCAATCTTATTGAAGTTATGGATGGGGTTATCAGTGTGCAAAGTGAGCCAGGTGAGGGGTCAGAGTTTTGGTTTACTTTGCCTCTTAAAGCTAGCGAGGCCGTAGTGGGGTTATCACTATGGCAGGAAAAAGGGGTGTTTTTAGCCATTAAAGATAAGGAATTAAGTACTTGGTTTAGTGATTTTTTCCAGACACTGGATATTGATGTGCACAAGCTTAAATTAAACGCGCCTTTGCCTGCGGATAGCTTACTGGTCAGTGATTATGTGAACAATATTGATGAAAAATGGTTATGGTGGCTCGGGGATGATTATCAAATGAATCATGGCTTGGGGGTATGCTTGAATAAACCTTTGCGTCGCGAAGGTCTGTGCAGGCGCCTACAAGAATATGAACAACTGGCGCATAAAGAGCCCAATGGCGAGCTTCAAAAAACCTCCCAATCTCATTTATTGCTGGTGGAGGACAACCTTACCAATCAGTTGGTGGTGCGCAAAACCTTGGAGAAAATGAATTACCGTGTGGACATTGCCAATAATGGATTAGAGGGGGTGGAAGCCTTTGAGCGAGGGGAATTCGATGGGGTAATAATGGATGTGCAAATGCCCGTGATGGATGGCATTGAAGCCACCCGTAAAATTCGTCAATTAAAGGGGCGTTACGTGCCTATTATTGCGCTTACTGCCAATGCCCAAACTGAAATTGAAGAGGCCTGTTTTGCTGCGGGAATGGATGCTTTTTTAACCAAACCAGTAAACCGCTTGGAACTGCAAAACACACTTGAAACCCTATTGGGCAGTGACCAACATCAGCGCCAAAGCAGCGCTTAAAGCTAATTATATGACCTTAACGTTTAGCGGCTGAAATAGCCCTATAATAAAGGCCCAAAAGGTAAAAACTTATTATCACTGTGTTTTTTAACCCAGCCAACCAAAGGTTTGTCGATACCGGCTAATTTGCGTAGCTGTTTAAACAGTGCAATGACCGGTGATTTTTCACCTAGACTCCAACCCTGCTGCTGCTCAACGATCGTGAACATACGGATCAATTCAATTAAGGCTGTTTGCGGTATATTTTGTATACTTTGGGCCCAAATCTTTTTATCTACCTGCGCTAATGGCTGAATCCAACTTAAATGTGCGGTAAGGTCAGTATCTTCATTGAAGTCGTGAGCCAGGCTTATTAACTGATTTAGATCGCTCTCTTCCAATTTTTTGGGAGCTTGTACTGGTTGCCATGAATCCACGGACATATTTAAGAACCCTTTGCTAAATAAAGGTGATGTTGTTTAATGAATTGCGCATATTGTCCCATATGCGAGAAGTGATAAAAACCTGTGTTTTGTGGGGATATATTGGAGTCTTTCAGATAAATGTTTATTAAGGCATTGTTTAACTCATGCTGGGCCTATGTTATGTACCGCTTAGGTGCTTTGTTATTTTTAAGTGGCACCGGCCGTTTTCACCAAAGTATTCATGACTTTGCCATGAGGTGTTTGCAACGAGCCGCCAATGCAGGGAATGTTAAAGCCCTATTGTTGTTTGGCCAGTTATTAAAATATCGGGGAATGACGGCCCCTAATCGTTTAGCAGGGGTTGAGTATTTACGTAAGGCCTCAGGTAGGGGTTTAGTAGATGCCACATTCATGTTGGCGGAAGCGTTATGTGATAAATCATTAATGTTACAAGTCGCGAATGAAAAAGAAGTATTAACACTTTATACACAGGCTGCCGAACAGGGTCACCTTGTCGCTGCCTTACGATTAAAAAAAGCCTATGGTCAAGGTTTGTGGGGAGCCCCTGTTGATAAGGTGCTGGCACGTTATTGGTCTGAGCAATTTATGAAAAGCAGTAAGCAATAGTATGAAACAGAATTTTGATGATATACGTGACTATGCCGATCACGAAGTAAATGACGTTTTACTGTCTTTACTAAAAGACAGTGAGTTTTTACAGTTTTTGGCGTTACAGCGTTTTCCTCGTTTACAACGTCTTTTCCCCGCGCTCATTCAGGGGCGCATTAAAAAGACCATGTTGCAGCAATTTAAGAATGTTCATAGTGTTCAGTCCATGCAAAATAAACTGGCACCCATTGTCGGCTCCCTTATGGATAAAACAGTGACTAACTTTAAAGTGACGGGACTTGAACAGTTAGAAAAAAATAAACCCTATGTGTTTATGAGTAACCATCGTGATATTGCTATGGACCCGATGCTGGTTAATTACGCTTTACTAAGTGCCGGTCACCCCACCTGTAAAATCGCCATAGGCGATAACTTATTAGAGCGTCAGTTTGTGGCGAAGCTTATGCGTTTAAACAAAAGCTTTGTGGTACAGCGCTCGCCTGGTAGCCGTAAAGATAAATTGGAAGCTGTAAAAAAATTGTCGGCATATATTCATCATAGTATTAAAGCCGGTCAAAGCATCTGGATTGCACAAAAAGAGGGGCGTGCTAAAGATGGGAATGATATGACCGACACTGCAGTTTTAAAAATGTTGCATATGGCGGGTCGTAAAGCCGGCTGGGAGTTTAAGGAAAGCATGAATTTTTTAAACGTCGTGCCAGTATCCATCAGTTATGAATGGGACCCTTGTGATGAAGATAAGGCTCGAGAATTAGATGCACAGCAACGTCTAGGGTCTTATGAAAAGTCTAAAGATGAAGATTTTTTAAGTATTATTAAGGGGATTAAAGGTAAAAAGGGCAGGGTATCGGTTCATTTCTCAGCTCCGTTATCGTTAAACGAAAATATGGCCGACCAATGGAGCCAAGCCATAGACCATGAAATACATAGTCATTATGACCTTTTTGATAATCACCTTCAGGCGTACCAGTTATTAAACTCACCGTGTGAAGTAAAAGATGACATATGGCAAAAAAAATATGGCCATTTGTCGCCCACCATTTACCAGCAATTAATAAAAACCTATGCTCAGTCCGTCGTATTACAAGAGGCTGCTAAGAAAAATGATTGATCCTAATAGAAAGTCACCCCTCCCCGCTGGTGTAGCGTCGCTGGTTTTATTAGCAGCGGCTGTGATGTATCAATGGTGGCCTGCATCTTCTTGCGATGAGCTTGAGCAACAGGTGAAAAAAGGTTATTTTTTACGTTGGTTGCCGCCACAATTAATGCTGATTACAGCCGATAAAAAAACGTTAATGGTGCAGGCTGATGATAAAGCGGTGGCGTGCAAGAAAATGTTAGAGCAGTTAACACAGGTGCCCTTAAGTAAATAAATGTGCCCAAGAATTGTTCATTAGTTCTCTAACATGGCGCTAAGGGCAGACTTTAATGAAGCAGGATCAATGGTCTTGTCAAATAAAGCACACACGCCAGCCTGGCGAACCGCACTTAAACGGCTGTTTTCTGATTCACTCGTCACCATTAATACCGGTATGTATGAAAACTCAGAGTTACTTAAGTATTCGGCCAACTCTTGGCCGTTCATTTCCGGCATATTGTAATCGGTGATAATAAAATCTACAGGCCCTTGATGTAATACCTCAATGGCCTTCTTACCGTTTTCTGCCTGTAGGCAGTTATCAATACCGCAGGCCGTCAGTAATTTAGTAATGTGTCGACGAGCTGTTCTAGAGTCATCCACCACTAAACCTTTTAAATTATCCATGTCTAGGTTTTCAAGTGTTAAGCTGGAAACTTCAATGGTATCCCGAGCGGAACGCAGGGCCGTTCTAAAGTCTCTTCGATCAAACGGTTTGGGTAAAACGGCCAAAACACCCGCTTGTTTAATAGGGTCAATCATCGCAAAGCTGGTTTCACTTGAAATCAGCATAAAATTAATATCTTGGCTGTGAGCGTCAGCGCGAATACTTTGCACAAGTTCAATGGCGGTCATGTCATCAAAATACATAGTACTGATGATTAAGTCAGGCTGAGTGTTTTTAAGGTAAGCAAGTGCTTGCAGGCCGTTTTCAACTCTGTCTAATTTGTCTATGCCCTCATCAAGCAATACTTGCTTAATAATCTTACTTTGAGTAGTCGAGGGCTCAATGAGTAAAACCGCTAAATCGTGTATTTGCAGTGACATGTACTCTCCTTAGTGTACTTTAAACTTACTCAAGCCCCTTTGAGGCGGCGTTAATAGCGAACACAGTTTCGTCCGGCTTCTTTGGCTTCATACAGGGCTTTATCGGCTCGCTCTAATACTTGTTTGCTGGTTTCATTGTTTAAATCAGCCTGGGCTAAACCAATACTTAAGGTGACATAGGGCTGGCAGTCAGAAATTTCATGGGGAATGTTGGCGGTATGCATGGCTTCAATTAAACGTTCTGCCACGTTGACTGCCCCTTCAATATTGGTGTCGGGTAGGATCACAACAAACTCCTCTCCGCCGTATCTGGCGACGATATCAATGGGACGTTTAAGCGCTTTTTTTAATGTTTGGGCCACCTCGCGTAAACATTGATCGCCTTGGATGTGACCGTAGTTGTCGTTGTATTTTTTAAAGAAATCGATATCCATTAACAAAACGGTTAATTGGGATTTTCGCCGTACATGATCGCTCCAGTAACGCTCTAACATGTTCTGATAACCACGGCGGTTCATTATTTGCGTTAAGACATCAAAGTGAGCCACCTCGTCGAGCTTTAGGTTGGCCTTAATGAGTTCACTTTGAATACCGGATAACCGCAGCATGGCTTTGGCAATGGCGCTTAACACATCACGGTGCACAGGTTTGCTGATGTACGTGTCGCCACCCACATTCAGCCCTTCAACGATATCCTCAGGATTACTGCGACCGGTGAGGTAAATAATGGGCACCCAAGCATCCTGTAAAAATCCACGAATGGCCTTACAGGTATCAAATCCAGACAAGCCCGGCATTTCCACGTCTAAAATAATAAGGTCGGGAACCCGCTCACTAACTTTAATGAGTGCCTCGTCACCAGAGCTGCATAAGGTGATGTCACAGTTTAGCTGACTTAAATATTCACTGATAATGGCCCGTTGAGTGCGTGAATCATCGACCACCATGACTTGGGGCATAGGGTTTCCTTTTATGGCTTACCCATAAAGCATAGTTAATTTTTTGCCGCTTGTGAGAGTGATAATGCTTGGAAGTGTTTAATGTTTATATTTCGAACAAAGTAGAAGGTTGTGGGAGGTTTACGGCATTTTATAGCCTAATGAACTAACAAATGTGTCTTTGTATATAAAGGGTACTTTATACTTAACGATGGGCTGGCCGTGTTTTTGGTATGCTAGGGTTATATTGACAGTAAGGGTTTAATTCATGGGTACTCATGATCATCTAAGTCGGCAAGCCACAATGGCTTCCATCGTAGTGGCTTTGATTTTAATTGTAACTAAGACGTGGGTTTATTGGGCGACAGGATCGGTCAGTTTGTTAGGGTCATTACTGGACTCTTTGTTGGATGGCGTGACTTCCTTCATGAACTTTATTGCCCTGCGTTATGCTTTGCAGCCAGCTGACGACGATCATCGCTACGGTCACGGTAAGTTGGAATCTATTGCCGCACTGGCTCAATCTGCCTTTATGGTTGGCTCTGCTGTGGTGTTAGTGCTTAACAGTTTTGACGCAATGCTGGATAACCGTCAAGTAGTCAATAGCCAATGGGGGGTTTGGGTTAGTTTATTTGCCATTGTATTGACGTTTGCACTGGTGAGTTTTCAAAAATATGTGGTTAAAAAGACCCAATCATTGATAGTCGAGGCTGACTCGTTACATTATCAAGGTGACTTATTAATGAACGCGGCCGTGATGATTACTATGATCATGGTGGGTTTTGGTGTTTATTGGCTGGACTCAGTCATGGCGGTAGGGATCGGCGTTTTTTTATGCTTTAACGCTTGGAAGGTTGGAGCCCGTGCCGTTGAAGAGTTAATGGACCAGCAATTACCAGAAGTAGAGAAAAAAATTGAAGAGTTAGTATCGAATGCCCAAGGCAGCGAGGGCTGTCATGATGTGCGATGTCGTACATCCGGCCCCAATTTGTTTGTGCAGTTTCACCTAGAGTTGGACGAAAATTTAGCTCTTTGGTCTGCCCATGAAATAGGGGATCGAATCGAAAAAAGCATAATCACTGAGTACCGTAATGCGGATGTTATTATTCACTTGGACCCTATTAAGGTGGCGAATTGATGTGTAAGTGGCCATTAATGCTGTGTGCATGTTTATGCGGTGTTTTTTATACGGCTGGTTTATGGGCGGCCGATGATATTCAGCCACAACAAGTTGAAAGTGAAGCTGTGCCAAGTGAGTTGGAGTTAGGCGTGCCTACTGAGCAACCGGTTAGCTCTATAAATATTGAAGGCCAACAAAAGAGTAAAACTGAAAATAACAAAACGAATCCGGCAGGCTTAATTGTAAATAATCCCCCGGCACAGCCCGATCAAACTCAATCTGAAAATTTAAGTGAAAACCCCGCAAAAGGCGCGAGTGGTAATGACAAAAGCGGTAACGCCGCAGGATTTGGTTTTGAAGATGAAACACTAGAGCAGCAAGAAGACATCATCATTCTAGAATGGTCCCGTGACCTTGCTAAGGACTATGTAGAAAGTCTAAATGATGGTGTGGATTCGTTCTTCATGGGGGCTTTTTTTGATGATGAACTGGTGAATGATGAGTCTTCTGGTAGCAACGGGCGGGTATTTTTTACGACTCGGCGGGTACAGGGTGAGGGGGTTGACTATCAAGTGGGTATTAACCTTAAATTAGTACTGCCACGCTCCCGTGATCGATTTAAATTACTGGTGGAAACCGATGAAAATGAAGACAGTGATAAAGAGTCTGACTTAATTGGCACCACTGATAATGTAACCTATTCAACTGCCATTCGTGTGGAGTTAAAAGATGGAAAAAGGTGGAAATCCAGTTTGGATAATGGCATACGCTGGGCTGGTGAGCCGGTTTATTTCACTCGCATAAGAACTCGTCGCACCGATTACCTTGAAGAGTGGCGTTTACGGCTACTGCACAGTGTGTCATGGCGTACCGATGTTGAATGGGGCAGTAATGTCAGTGCCAGTTTACTAAGGCCAATCGATTTAAGGCGTCACTTTAGAACCGGTTTTAGTGCCGATTATTTGTTGTCGGATGATTTTGCAAATTTAAAGTCCAGTGCCGCCGTTTTTGACGAATTAAGCCATCGCTCGGCCATGTTGTATCAGGTGGCTGTCTTTGGGGACACTGATCGCATTGCTAAGGTCAGCAATACAGTTTTAACCGTGAGTTACCGTCGTAAAATTTATAAACACTTTGTGTTTGCTGAAATAGTGCCAGAAGTGGCCTGGCCTAGAGAGCAAGGCTATGAAGCAACTCCTGCTTTGAATTTACAGTTTGAGATGATCTTCGGCCCAGATAAACTTTAAGCCAGATTGAAAGGGTCTAGGTTGATTGGCTTATTTGGGCAATTCAAAATAAAAATGGCTGCCGCCATCGGGTGCATCCTTGTAACCAATGCTGCCCATGTGCGCTTCTATAATACGCAAACATATGGATAAGCCAAGCCCATGACTGGACTCCCCTCCTGTGGTTCTGTGGCCTAAGCGATTAAAAGCCTTAAATAATTTATTGACATCTTTAGGCTCAATTCCAGGGCCTTGATCAAATACATTTACCCTTAAAACATCAATATCCTTTTCTATAGTAAGGGTTATTTGAAAATTCTCTGGCGAATATTTAATGGCATTGCTTATTAGGTTGTCTATGACCTGAGTAATTCTAGCGGGGTCAAATTCCACCATAGCGCTGTCGGGTAGTGCCTCTATCATCTCAATTTTTTTATCCGCCGCCTTAGTTTTAAATAGGGCTATGCGTTCATGAAAAATTTCGCTTAAATTTAGTGGTAATTTATGCAGGGTTATTTTACCTGACTCTATAGCGCTAATGTCCAGTAGATCATCCAGTAAGTGTTGCATACTCAAACTACTTTTTAGAATCATATCCAGTAGGGAGTGTGTTTGATCTTCACTAAGGTTGGGTTTGTTCAGTCGTTTACTGGCTTGTTGAATAATGCCTAAAGGATTGCGTAGATCATGGGCTGCCATGCCTAAAAAATTATTTTTTTCATCGCTTATTTTTTTAAGCTCTCTAATTTGATCAACATAGTCCGCTCGTTGATTAACACGATGAACAAACTCTTCAGGGTTAAATGGTCGCAATAAAAAGTCGTCACCACCATTTTTCAAGAAAAACGCTGCGGTATCTTTGTCGCCTTTACTCGACACTCCTATAATCTGAAGACTGGGGTTTAAGTGTAATGTACGAATTTCACGGCATAGTTCATGCCCTAATCCGTCGGGTAAAAATTGATCCAATATCACCATGTCGGGTTCATTTTTCATGGCGATCATGCACTCACTTGCATCTTTTGCGCACAGTACTTTAAAGCCCTGGTTACTCAATAATTTGTTAATGCTTAATAGTGCAGAGCGGCTATCGTCCACCACTAAAATGGTAAAGTCTTGGTTGAAATACACACGATTAATAAGCCTACAAATGTATATAATACTGTAGCCACCGGTCTTAAATACATAATCTACTAGGTCATGAGTATCAAAGTGTGCGCGAACAGATGGGTCTTGTTGACCGGTAAAAACGATAGCGGGGATGTTGTGTTCGTTAACTAAATCAATGGCAGCGCCGTCAGCACAGTCGGGCAACTGTAAATCCACCGTGGATATAAAATATTCGTCAGGATTTTTTTTGAGTAATTCCTTGGCCTTGGCCAAGGTAGGGGCAATATCAGATCTAATTTGATAGGTTTCTTGCAACTCACATTTTATAGCTATCGCTAAAGACTGGGTATCTTCAATAATGAGTACTTTATTGCCAAGCATGCAAAAAATGTCCCTCTATCATGTATTTAATGGCGCTCTGAAAAGGAGTGCTTGTCTGCGTGCACTCCTTTTTAAAGGTTAGACTAAAAAATGAATGATTCGGGGATATTTCCTTTAAATTACATTGTGCATGCTTAGTGTAATAGTGGCTTATGCCATTTCAGCTTCGCTAAAGATGCCATCAAAGAGAATGGTCGATAAATAACGCTCTCCTGAATCAGGTAATATCACCACGATGGTTTTGCCCACATGCTGCTCTTGTTTAGACACTTTAATGGCAGCCGCCACGGCCGCGCCGCCCGAAATACCGGCTAAAATACCCTCTTCTTTCATCAGTTTTTGGGCCATCTCAATGGCTTCTTCGTTGCCAATGGTCTCTACCTGGTCTATTAAAGAAAGGTCCAAGTTATCTGGAATAAAGTTAGCACCAATGCCCTGTATTTTATGAGGGGCAGGGGCGAGCTTTTCACCAGAACGCTGTTGACTGATTAATGGGGAGGCGCTAGGCTCAACCGCGACGCTGGTGATCTGTTTACCTTGAGTGTTCTTGATATAGCGGCTTACACCCGAAATCGTGCCTCCAGTACCCACACCTGCCACTAGAATATCGATACTACCATCGGTATCGTTCCAAATTTCAGGGCCGGTGGTCTTTTCATGAATGGCCGGGTTGGCAGGGTTGCTAAATTGCTGCAGCATTAAGCGTTGCTTTGGATCAGCATCCACTATTTCTTGAGCCTTATCAATGGCGCCTTGCATGCCCTTAGGGCCTTCGGTTAAAACAATGTTAGCACCTAAGGCTTTCATTATTTTTCTGCGCTCAAGGCTCATAGTAGCCGGCATCGTCAGTGTTACTTTGTAACCACGAGCAGCGCCCACATATGCCAGAGCAATACCGGTGTTGCCGCTGGTGGGTTCCACTATTTCCATGCCCGCCTGCAAAATGCCGTCTTCTTCGGCCTGCCAGATCATGTTGGCGCCAATACGGCACTTAACCGAGTTGGCTGGATTACGGCTTTCAATTTTTAACAGGATATTGGCATCGCTGAGTTTCTTTAAACGAACCAAAGGGGTGTTGCCGATAGATTGACTAACGTCATCAAAAATTTTCATAGTGTTCCTTGTGAGTAACACGGGTAATAAAAGCGTAAAAAACAAAAGAGGCTTTAAATTACAGCCTCTTTGGGGAAACACAAGGGGTGAGAAGGGTTAAGGGCATCTTTATTAATTGCTTGTAGTCTCTGGCTTTACGTCTAATTTAGAATCAAGGCGGGCTTTCGAAGAAATGCTTATTGCCTTTCAAGGAAGACCAACGCAGAGTCTGGATTAGACGTAAGGCCCCGAAGGGCGTGTCCGATGCATACATTTACGGTGTTGCGCCCCTTGGAAATGGAACAACCATTTCACTGCGGAGTGCGCCTTGTAACTGCACGCATCGGTCACGCAGAGGCTGCAATCAATTATTAGAGGTGCCCTTAAGCCCGTTTAGCTTGCAATTGCTCGATAAGTTGATCTTTTTGTAGCCACATTTCATGCGTCCACTGCTGAAACTCGGCTTTAAATTCCGGGTCGTTGTTATAGTCTTTTTCTGTGAAATGAGCGGGTATAGGGTTCTCTTCCACATGCACGATAATGTTGTTTACCCTGCCTGAAATAAAATCCGCAAAAGTTGGAATGCCATCAGGGTAGACAATGGTTATGTTTAACAAGCTTTGAAACTTGTCTCCCATGGCATTCATGGCAAAGGCAATGCCACCCGCTTTGGGTTTAAGTAGGTGAGTGTATGGAGACTGCTGTTTGGCGCGTTTTTTCTGCGTAAAGCGTGTGCCTTCCATGAAATTCATGACGCTGGTAGGGGTTTGTGAAAATTTCTCACAGGCCACCCGTGTGGTTTCCAAATCTTTGCCACGCATTTCAGGGTGTTTTTCTAAGTAGGATTTACTGAAGCGTTTCATAAACGGAAAGTCCAGCGCCCACCAACAAAGACCCATCACAGGCACCTTAATCAATTCTTGTTTAAGGAAAAATTTTAACAGTGGAATCTTACCCTTAAACACATGCTGCAATACCAGTATGTCCACCCAAGATTGATGGTTGGCGTTGACTAAATACCAGCCCTTATACTTCAAATGGCCCACACCCTGAACATCCCAGTGGGTCTTTTGCGTTAACGCCATCCAACCTGAATTACAATATACCCAAGCTTCCGCTACTTTAGTGAGTACAGGCGTCATTAACTTATGCCAAGCCGGTAAAGGGATCATTACTTTAATTACGGCAAGTATCAGCAGCAAAGAGCACCATACTGTTACATTTATCAGCAATAAGCAGGTGGCGATAACGGCCACCAGTTTTTTAGGTAAAAAATTTAACATGCATTGGCTCAAGTAAGGCGTTCAGTTGGTTAATGTTAATGCACATCCATACTGGGGTAATGGATGAAAAGAGTCAAAACTATTAGCTTTTTAACTCATTCGCTTGTTTTTCAGCTTGAATGGCCGTCAGCGCTATGGTGTAAACAATGTCCTCCACTAAAGCTCCGCGGGATAAATCATTCACCGGTTTAGCCAATCCCTGCAACATTGGACCGATACTGACAACGTTGGCGCTTCTTTGTACCGCTTTATAAGTGGTATTGCCGGTGTTTAAATCTGGAAAAATAACCACGCTGGCGTTACCGGCAACTGGGCTATTAGGCGCTTTAGAGGCCGCCACATTGGCGGTGGTGGCGGCATCATATTGCAAGGGGCCATCAATCAGTAATTGCGAATTTTGCTGTTGGGCTAGTTGTGTGGCAATTCGTACTTTTTCAACATCATCCCCCGTGCCAGAGGCGCCGGTGCTGTAACTGATCATGGCCACTTTGGGCTCAATACCAAAAGCGGTGGCACTTTGAGCGCTTTGCAGTGCAATGTCTGCTAACTCTTCGGCGCTAGGGTCAGGGTTCACCGCGCAATCGCCGTAAACCATCACTTGATCGGGCAACAACATAAAAAATATTGACGAGACTAGCTTGGCGCCTGGAGCGGTTTTTATAAGCTGCAGGGCAGGGCGAATGGTATTCGCGGTAGTGTGAATGGCACCACTCACTAGGCCATCAACATGATTAAGTGCCAGCATCATAGTGCCTAGTACTACAGCGTCTTCTAGCTGAGCTTCGGCCATGGGGTAGCTTAGGTTTTTGTGTTTTCGCAATTCCATCATGGCTTCAATGTATTGCGGGCGAATGACCTCAGGGTCAAGAATTTCCAAGTCACTGGGCAATTCTAGACTTAAGCTTTCGGCCAGCTGCTCAATTTTTTCTCTTCTGCCCAATAAAATGCATTGAGCGATGCCTCGTTGCTGACACATAACCGCCGCTTGAATGGTTCTGGGCTCTTCACCTTCAGGTAATACCACGCGTTTTTTAGCGGCTTTGGCCATTTGCACCAATTGATAGCGAAAGGCGGCAGGGCTTAAACGTGTGCTGCTTTGGGTTTTTAGATGCTCCAACATGAATGGACCGTCTAAGTGCTGGGCTATGTGGACCATAATAGACTCCACTTGCTCAACATCGTCTGGGCGTACGGCATTATCCATGTGAGATAGTTGAGAGGCGGTTTGAAAAGTATCAGTGTCGACGGTTAAAACCGCTAATTTTTGCAAAGAAGGCGCCAGTAACTTCATTACGCTGGCATTGGGCATTAAATCACCGGTGAGCAGGATTCCCGCCAGTGGAACGCCATTGTTGGCAGCCATCGCGGTGGCGAGCAATACATCCTCACGATCTCCCGGTGTCACAATTAATGTGCCCGGGGTGAGTGTGTCTACCATATTTGGTACAGTGCGCGCACTTAGGCTAATACGTTGAACGCGTGTGTTGATGGGGCATTGATTATTTAGAAACTGGGCTTGTAGGTATTGGGCAATATCCGTGATGCGCGGCGCCACTAAACTTGCATCCCAGGGAATAAGGCCCAGCAAGGTAAGCTCTGAACTGGCCAGCTTGCGTAATTGATCGATTACTTGCTGGGTACTGTCGTTATTGGGGTTATTGTTGCTTTGATCTTTTATAGGGATAGCAGGGTTTTTAGGCGCGTTAATTTTATTAACAATAACCCCTAAAACTTGGCTATTTTTGCCACTGCCATAGAGGCCTTGAGCTATCGTTAGGTGCTCCTTAAAGGCTTTAAAACTACGGCCTTGTGGTGCTGCCACTAAAATGACTTGGGCATTTAGAGTTTTTGCGATTTGTACATTTAATTTAGAGGTATATGGCTCGTTGTTATCTGGATCAATGCCTTCTACTAACACTACATCTGCTTGTTGAGCGATAGAGTGGTGCATGGCGACGATATCCTCCATGAGGCGATCCATTTTTCCCTCAGAGACCATTTCTTGAGCATGTTTTAAAGAGATGGGAGCCGGTGGTTCTATGCCGCTGGCGAGCTGAATCATAGCAATGGAGCGATGTTGGTTGTTAACATTGTCAATCGGTTTGCAAACAGCGACCTTAAGTCCTAATTGATCCAAAGCTCGAATAATGCCTAAGGTAATCGACGTTAAACCGGTTTTTATTTCGCACGGGGCTATAAAAAAAGTATGTTGCATGTTTATTTCCTACGCCTGTGCCACTAAAGATTGAGTATCCAGGGCGATCATCAGTTCTTCATCGGTGGCCACTACCATGGCCAGAGTGCTATCAGAGGCGCTAATTTTGCCCGTGTCATCGCCATTGTTTTGATTAAGTGTGCCATCCAGTTTAAAACCTAAAATGCTTAAGTGTTCTAATACTAGGCTGCGGGTAAGACGGTCATTTTCGCCAATGCCGCCGGTGAAAATTAACGCGTCAATGCTGGGTAATGAGATGGCTAAGGCGCCCAAATATCGGGCAATTTTAAAGGCAAATAACTCCACCGCTAAATTTGCGCGTATATCACCTGCTTGGGCAGCTTGTTGAATTTCGCGCATGTCGTTGCTAATGCCAGAGATGCCCAGCAAACCACTTTTTTTATTAAGCACGTCCATCACCTCAGGCACTTGTAGACTCAAGCGTTGGCATAAAAAGTCAACCAGTCCGGGATCCACGTCTCCGCTGCGGGTACCCATCATTAAACCCTCTAGTGGAGTTAGGCCCATGGAGGTGTCGACACTTTTGCCCTCTTTAATAGCGCAAGCACTGCAACCATTGCCCAAGTGAGCAATGAGAAAATTAGATTCGCTAATCGGTTTGTTAATAAGCTGAGCGGCCTTTTGGCTTACATAGCGAAAACTGGTGCCATGAAAACCATAACGACGCACACCATGTTCTTGGTAAAGCTCTAAAGGGACGCCGTACAGATATGCAGCTTCCGGCAAACTTTGATGAAAAGCGGTATCAAAGACAGCTACTTGCGGTAATTGCGGCAATAAACTTTGAATGGCGCTAATGCCCAATAGGTTCACCGGATTATGCAGTGGCGCTAAGTGATGCAGTTGCGCCAAGGACGCAATATTTTCGCGGGTGAGGCGTAATGACTCACTGTACGCTTCGCCGCCATGCACCACTCTGTGTCCCACCGCACTTATGTGCTCAAGCATTTGGTGTTGCTTTAAAATGCTTAATACCGATTCAATAGCTCCTTCATGGTCAGTACTTTGGGGGGTAATTGTATGTGATTGTGCGTCACTGGCTCCTGCATATTCAATGCTGGCATTGGAGGAGTTGAGTCGCTGGGCTAAGCCACTCATAAGGATCTGTTGGCTTTGGGGCTCAATAACGGCAAATTTTAATGATGAGCTGCCGCAGTTGAGAACCAGGATATTGTGTTGATTCATGGGGGCGTCTTTTGAAATGAGAATTAAGGTTGCTGCATGTGCAATGGAGAGCGAAGGGCTTCAGGTGTGGCTTTTTCGATGGCTTTTAAAACCGAAATGGCTTCATGGTAAGGTTGCTTGTCGGGACGCTCTAATACGAAGAGTACGCGGGTTTGATAAAAGCGGCCGCTAGGCTCACATTCTTCAACACGACCTCGGACTTCGCGCAAACTATGTAAGCCCGCCTTAAGATTAAGGTAGATAACATCGCCCGCTTTAACTTTTTTATTACTGTTAAATACCAAGCTATAGCGATTAAATTTAATCACCTTAGCGGATACGGCTTTTTTAGGGCGACTAAACATGCCCAATAGACTAATGCTAACTTCCAATGGTTGGCCTCCCTGCGTAACTAAAGCATAGTAATAATGATGCTATTATGCACCACTTTGCTTAACTTTGTGCCCTAATTCTTGCAGGTAGTCCACACTTTGCGCCGCTAAGTCCCCTTGTAGCTCAATGACCCAGTTTTTTACCGCGCCACCGCAGCC
>MAAA01025583.1_pt1 | contig 18489 bp, 17 predicted proteins | sample 1115971 | NCBI WGS metagenome assembly MAAA01 (sample SAMN04961123, study PRJNA320927) | seawater metagenome | isolation source: sample BD02T6 sea water enriched with oil for 6 days | place: USA:Gulf of Mexico | collected 2013-07-27 | reverse complement strand
GGCTGCGGTGGCGCGGTAAAAAACTGGGTCATTGAGCTACAAGGGGACTTAGCGGCGCAAAGTGTGGACTACCTGCAAGAATTAGGGCACAAAGTTAAGCAAAGTGGTGCATAATAGCACCATTATTACTATGCTTTAGTTACGCAGGGAGGCCAACCATTGGAAGTTAGCATCAGTCTATTGGGCATGTTTAGTCGCCCTAAAAAACCCGTATCCGCAAAGGTGATTAAATTTAATCGCTATAGCTTGGTATTTAACAGCAATAAGAAAGTTAAAGCGGGTGATGTGATCTACCTTAATCTTAAGGCGGGGTTACATAGTTTGCGCGAAGTCCGAGGTCGTGTTGAAGAATGTGAACCTAGCGGCCGTTTTTATCAAACCCGTGTACTTTTCGTATTAGAGCGCCCCGACAAACAACCTTACCATGAAGCCATTTCGATTTTAAAAGCCATCGAACAAGCCACACCTGAAGCCCTTCGCTCTCCATTGCACATGCAGCACCCTTAATTCTCACTTCAAAAGACGCCCCCATGAATCAACACAACATTCTGGTTCTCAACTGCGGCAGCTCATCATTAAAATTTGCCGTTATTGAGCCCCAAAGCCAACAGATCCTTATGAGTGGCTTAGCCCAGCGACTCAACTCCTCCAACGCCAGCATTGAATATACTGGAGCCCGTGATACACAAGCTCACACCATTGCCCCCCAAAGTACTGACCATGAAGGGGCTATTGAATCTGTATTAAGCATTTTAAAGCAGCACCAATTGCTAGAGCACATAAGCGCAGTGGGCCATAGAGTTGTGCATGGTGGCGAATCGTACAGTGAGTCCTTACGGCTCACCAGCGATAACATAGCGTCCTTGGCGCAACTACATCATTTGGCGCCACTGCATAACCCTGTGAATCTATTGGGCATTAGCGCCATACAAAGTTTATTACCGCAATTACCCCAGGTTGCTGTCTTTGATACCGCTTTTCATCAAAGCTTGCCCGAAGCGGCATACCTGTACGGCGTCCCTTTAGAGCTTTACCAGGAACATGGCGTGCGTCGCTATGGTTTTCATGGCACCAGTTTCCGCTACGTGAGCCAAAAAGCCGCACAACTTATTAATAAACCAATTACCGAATCTAATTTCCTCATTGCTCACTTGGGCAATGGCTGCAGTGCTTGCGCTATTAAAGGGGGTAAAAGTGTCGACACCTCCATGGGCCTAACGCCACTGGAGGGTTTAATGATGGGCACCCGCAGCGGGGATGTGGATCCCGGTCTCGTTGACTTTTTATGTCAGCGCCTGAGCCTACAAGTGCCAGCTGTGATGGAAGTGCTAAACAAAAAAAGTGGTTTGCTGGGCATTTCAGGCATTAGCAACGATATGCGCGAAATTCAACAAGCTGCCCAAGCAGGTGATATACGTGCGAATTTAGCGGTGGAATTATTTGCCTTTAAAATTGCCCGATATTTGGGCGCCCTAGCCATCTCTTTACCCAGCATTGACGCGTTAATTTTCACCGGAGGCATCGGCGAAAATGACCGCCTTACCCGCAGCCTAGTATTAGAACACTTAAGCATTTTAGGTTTTAAACTGGATGGCACACTTAATCAAAACAATGGCGATGACGCGGGCAGAATTAGTGCCGCTGATAGCACTCTGGCCATGGTTGTGGCCACCGATGAAGAACTGATGATCGCCCTAGATACTCAATCGTTAGTGGCATAGGCGTAGGAAATAAATATGCAACATACTTTTTTTATAGCCCCGTGCGAAACAAAAACCGGTTTAACGTCGATTACCTTAGGTATTATTCGAGCTTTGGATCAATTAGGCCTTAAGGTCGCTATTTGCAAGCCCATTGCCAATGTTAACAATCAACATCGCTCCATGGCTATGATTCAGCTCGCCTGCGGCATTGAGCCACCTACTCCCATCTCTTTAAAACATGCTCAAGAAATGGTCTCTGAGGGTAAAATGGATCGTCTCATGGAAGATATTGTCGCGATGCACCACTCTATCGCTCAACAAGCAGATGTCGTGTTAGTGGAAGGCATTGATCCGGACAACAACGAGCCATATACCTCGAAGTTAAATGTTCAAATCGCAAAAACCTTAAATGCCAAAGTCATTCTAGTGGCAGCACCACAAGGCCGTGGTTTTAAAACATTTAAAGAACACCTAACAATGGCTCAAGGCTTGTATGGCAATGACAAAGATAGCCAAGTTTTGGGGATTATTGTTAATAAAATTAACGCCCCTAAAAACCCTGCTATCCCTATAAAAGATCAAAGCAACAATAACCCCTGTAGCGACAGCACCCAGCAAGTAATCGATCAATTACGCAAACTGGCCAGCCCAGAACTTACGTTGCTGGGCCTTATTCCCTGGGATGCACGTTTAGTGGCACCGCGCATCACCGATATAGCCCAATACCTACAAGCCCAGTTTCTACATAATCAATGCCCCATAAACACACGCGTTCAGCGCATTAGCCTTAGTGCACGCACGGTACCTAATATGGTAGACACGCTCACACCGGGCACATTAATTGTGACGCCGGGAGATCGTGAGGATGTATTACTGGCCACCGCGATGGCCGCCAACAATGGCGTTCCACTGGCTGGAATTTTGCTCACCGGTGGATTAATGCCCAATGCCAGCGTAATGAAATTACTGGCGCCTTCTTTGCAAAAACTATCGGTTTTAACTGTCGACACTGACACCTTTCAAACCGCCTCTCAATTATTACATATGGATAATGCCGTACGTCCCGACGATGTTGAGCAGGTGGAGTGCATTATGGATCATATTGCCCAACACTTAGACGGCTCATTTATGCAAGAGCATCTAAAAACCCAAAGCAGCACACGTTTAAGCCCTGCCGCCTTTCGCTATCAATTAGTGCAAATGGCCAAAGCCGCTAAAAAACGCGTGGTGTTACCCGAAGGTGAGGAGCCCAGAACCATTCAAGCGGCGGTTATGTGCCAGCAACGAGGCATCGCTCAATGTATTTTATTGGGCAGAAGAGAAAAAATTGAACAGCTGGCCGAAAGCTTAAGCCTAGAATTGCCAACTGACTTGGAAATACTCGACCCCGAGGCCATCCGCCCACTATACATTGAAGCCATGATGGAATTGCGAAAACACAAAAACCTAAGCTATCCCATGGCCGAAGCTCAGCTAGAAGACGCTGTAGTGCTAGGTACTATGATGCTGGCACTTAATCATGTTGATGGCCTAGTGAGTGGCGCTATTCACACCACAGCAAATACCATTCGCCCTGCCCTGCAACTTATAAAAACAGCACCAGGGGCCAAGCTAGTATCATCAATATTTTTTATGTTATTGCCCGATCAAGTAATGGTCTATGGAGACTGTGCAGTCAACCCTGACCCTAGCGCCGAAGAGTTAGCAGACATCGCACTGCAAAGCGCTCAAAGTGCCACCGCTTTTGGCATTGAGCCCAAAGTGGCCATGATCAGTTACAGTACTGGCGCCTCTGGCACGGGGGATGATGTTGAAAAAGTACGTCTTGCCACACAGCTAGCCCAACAGCAGGATTCGCAATTACTGATTGATGGCCCCTTGCAATATGATGCCGCCACCACTGCCAGTGTGGCAGCCTCTAAAGCGCCTGATAGCCCAGTTGCCGGTAACGCCAGTGTGGTTATTTTCCCAGATTTAAACACCGGAAATACCACTTATAAAGCGGTACAAAGAAGCGCCAATGTTGTCAGTATCGGTCCAATGCTACAGGGGCTGGCTAAACCGGTGAATGATTTATCCCGCGGAGCTTTAGTGGAAGACATTGTTTACACCATAGCGCTTACGGCTATTCAAGCTGAAAAACACGTAAATGAGTTAAAAAGCTAATAGTTTTGACTCTTTTTATCCATTACCCCAGTATGGATGTGCATTAACATTAACCAACTGAACATATTACTTGAGCCAATGCATGTTAAATTTTTTACCTAAAAAACTGGTGGCTATTATTGCCACCTGCTTATTACTGATAAATGTAACAGTATGGTGCTCTTTGCTACTGATACTTGCCGTAATTAAAGTAATGATCCCTTTACCGACTTGGCATAAGTTAATGACGCCCGTACTCACTAAAGTGGCGGAAGCTTGGGTATATTGCAATTCAGGTTGGATGGCGTTAACACAAAAGACCCGCTGGGATGTTCAAGGTGTGGGCCACTTGAAGTATAAAGGTTGGTATTTAGTCAACGCCAATCATCAATCTTGGGTAGACATACTGGTATTGCAGCATGTGTTTAAGGGTAAGATTCCACTTTTAAAATTTTTCCTTAAACAAGAATTAATTAAGGTGCCTGTGATGGGTCTTTGTTGGTGGGCGCTGGACTTTCCGTTTATGAAACGCTTCAGTAAATCCTACTTGGAAAAACACCCTGAAATGCGTGGCAAAGATTTGGAAACCACAAGGGTGGCTTGTGAGAAATTCTCACAAACCCCTACTAGCGTCATGAATTTCATGGAGGGCACACGCTTTACGCAGAAAAAACGCGCCAAACAGCAGTCTCCATATACTCACCTACTTAAACCCAAAGCGGGCGGCATTGCCTTTGCTATGAATGCCATGGGTGACAAGTTTCAAAGTTTGCTAAACATTACCATTGTCTACCCTGATGGCATTCCAACTTTTGCCGATTTTATTTCGGGTAGAGTAAACAACATTATCGTGCATGTGGAAGAGAACTCTATACCCACTCATTTCACTGAAAAAGACTATAACAACGACCCGGAATTTAAAGCCGAGTTTCAGCAGTGGACTCATGAAATGTGGCTACAAAAAGATCAACTTATCGAGCAATTGCAAGCCAAACGCGCTTAGGGCGCCTCTATTAATTGATTGCAGCCTCTGCGTGACCGATGCGGGCAGTTACAAGGCGCGTTCCGCAGTGAAATGCTGGTTCCATTTTCAAGGAGCGCAACGCCGTAAATGTATGCATCGGACACGCCCTTCGGGGCTTTACGTTCAGCCCATATTCAGCGTTGGACTTCCTTGAAAGGCAATGAGCATTTCTTCGAAACCCCGCCTTGATTATGAACTGGACGTAAAGCCAGAGACTGCAAACAATTAATAAAAGTGCCCTAACCCTTCTCACCCCTTGTGTTTCCCCAAAGAGGCTGTAATTTATAGCCTCTTTTATTTTTTATACGCTTTATTACCCGTGTTACTTACAAGGAACACTATGAAAATTTTTGATGACATTAGTCAATCTATCGGCAATACCCCTTTGGTTCGTTTAAAAAAGCTCAGCGATGCCAATATTCTGTTAAAAATTGAAAGCCGTAACCCAGCCAACTCGGTTAAGTGCCGAATTGGCGCCAACATGATCTGGCAAGCCGAAGAAGATGGCATTTTACAGGCGGGCATGGAAATAGTGGAACCCACTAGCGGCAACACCGGTATTGCTCTGGCGTATGTGGGAGCCGCTCGAGGTTATAAAGTAACACTGACGATGCCGGCTACCATGAGTCTTGAGCGCAGAAAAATAATGAAAGCCTTAGGTGCTAACATTGTTTTAACCGAAGGCCCTAAGGGCATGCAAGGTGCCATCGATAAGGCTCAAGAAATAGTGGATGCTGATCCAAAGCAACGTTTAATGCTGCAGCAATTTAGCAATCCTGCTAACCCTGCCATCCATGAAAAGACCACCGGCCCAGAAATTTGGAACGATACCGATGGCAGCATCGATATTCTAGTGGCGGGTGTGGGCACTGGCGGTACAATTTCGGGTGTAAGCCGTTATATCAAGAATACCCAGGGCAAACAGATCACCAGCGTCGCAGTTGAGCCTAGCGCCTCCCCTTTGATTAGCCAGCAGCGTTCTGGCGAAAAGCTCGCCCCTGCCCCTCATAAGATACAGGGCATTGGTGCCAATTTTATTCCTGATAACTTGGACCTTTCTTTAATAGATCAGGTAGAGACCATCGGTAACGAAGAAGCCATTGAGATGGCCCAAAAACTGATGAAAGAAGAGGGTATTTTAGCCGGTATTTCGGGCGGCGCGGCCGTAGCAGCTGCCATTAAAGTGTCTAAGCAAGAGCAGCATGTGGGTAAAACCATCGTGGTGATTTTACCTGATTCAGGAGAACGCTATTTATCGTCAATTCTTTTTGATGGTATTTTCAGCGAAGCAGAAATGGCATAAGCCATTATTACACTAAGCATGCACAATTAATTTAAGGCAATTTAGCGGAAATATTTCCGAATCATTCATTTTTTAGTCTAACCTTTAAAAAGGAGTGCACAGAGACTAGCACTCCTTTTGGGACACCATTAAATACATGATAGCGGGACATTTTTTGCATGCTCGGCAATAAAGTACTCATTATTGAAGATACCCAATCTTTAGCGACAGCTATAAAATGTGAGTTGCAAGAAACCTATCAAATTAGATCTGATATTGCCCCTACCTTGGCCAAAGCCAAAGAGTTACTCAAGAAAAATCCAGACGAATATTTTATATCTACGGTGGATTTACAGTTACCCGACTGTGCTGACGGCGCTGCCATAGATTTAGTTAACGAACACAACATCCCAGCTATCGTTTTTACCGGTCAACAAGACCCGTCTGTCCGTGCACACTTTGATACCCATGACCTAGTAGATTACGTATTTAAAACCGGTGGCTACAGTATTATTTACATTTGCAGGCTGATCAATCGTGTGTATTTCAATCAAGATTTCACCATTTTAGTGGTGGATGATAGCCGCTCTGCACTATTAAGCATTCACAAATTATTGTGTAATCAGGGCTTTAAAGTACTGTGCGCAAAAGATGCAAATGAGTGCATGATAGCCATGAAAAATGAACCCGACATGGTGATATTGGATCAATTTTTACCCGACGGTTTAGGACATGAAATATGCCGAAAAATTCGTACATTATACTTAAACCCCAGTCTTCAGATTATAGGTGTATCAAGTAAAGGCGATAAAGATACCGCCGCGTTTTTCTTGAAAAATGGTGGTGATGACTTTTTATTGCGTCCCTTTAATCCGGAAGAGTTTGTTCATCGTGTTAATCAACGAGCGGACTATGTTGATCAAATTAGGGAGCTTAAAAAAATAAGCGATGAAAAAAATAATTTTTTAGGCATGGCAGCCCATGACCTACGTAATCCTTTAGGCATTATTCAGCAAGCCAGTAAACGACTGAACAAACCCAACCTTAGTGACGATCAAACACACTCCCTACTGGATATGATTCTAAAAAGCAGTTTGAGCATGCAACACTTACTAGATGATCTACTGGACATTAGCGCTATAGAGTCAGGTAAAATAACCCTGCATAAATTACCACTAAATTTAACTGAAGTTTTTCATGAACGCATAGCTCTATTCAAAACTAAGGCGGCGGATAAAAAAATTGAGATTATAGAGGCGCTACCCGACAGCGCTATGGTGGAATTTGATCCCGCTAGAATTACACAGGTTATAGACAACCTATTAAGCAATGCTATTAAATATTCGCCAGAGAATTTTCAAATTACCCTTACCATAGAAAAGGATATTGATGTTTTAAGGGTAAATGTATTTGATCAAGGCCCGGGAATTGAACCTAAAGATGTCAATAAATTATTTAAGGCCTTTAACCGATTAGGCCACAGAACCACAGGTGGGGAGTCCAGTCATGGACTTGGTTTATCCATATGTTTGCGTATTATAGAAGCGCACATGGGCAGCATTGGTTACAAGGATGCACCTGATGGCGGCAGCCATTTTTATTTTGAATTACCCAAATAACTCAATTAACTATAAATCCTTTCAATCTGGCTAAAGTGCATCTGGGCCGAAGATCATCTCAAACTGTAAATTCAAAGCAGGCGTTGCTTCATAGCCTTGCTCTCTGGGCCAAGCCACTTCTGGCACTATTTCAGCAAACACAAAATGTTTATAAATTTTACGGCGATAACTCACGGTTAACACCGTATTGCTGACCTTAGCAATGCGATCTGTATCTCCAAACACAGCTACCTGATACAACATGGCTGAGCGATGATTTAATTCGTCAAAAATGGCGGCACTGGACTTTAAATTTGCAAAATCATCCGACAACAAATAATCAGCACTAAAACCGGTTCTAAAGTGACGCCTTAAGTCGATTGGCCTTAATAAACTGGCACTGACATTACTCCCCCATTCAACATCGGTACGCCATGACACACTGTGCAATAGGCGCAAACGCCATTCTTCAAGGTAATCAGTACGACGTGTTCTTACACGGGTGAAGTAAACCGGCTCACCAGACCAACGCACGCCGTTATCCAAGCTGGATTTCCACCTTTTCCCATCTTTTAACTCCACACGAATGGCCGTTGAATAGGTTACATTATCAGTGGTACCAATTACGTCAGACTCTTTATCACTGTCTTCATTTTCATCGGTTTCCACCAGTAATTTAAAACGATCACGGGAGCGTGGCAGTACTAATTTAAGGTTAATACCCACTTGATAATCAACCCCCTCACCTTGTACCCGCCTAGTCGTAAAAAATATCCGCCCGTTGCTACCAGAAGACTCATCATTCACTATTTCATCATCAAAAAAAGCGCCCATAAAAAACGAATCAACACCATCATTTAGACTCTCTACATAGTCCTTAGCAAGGTCACGAGACCACTCTAATATGATGATATCTTCTTGTTCCTCTAGTGTTTCATCTTCAAGGCCAAACCCTACCGCGTTGCTGCTTTCTCCATTACCACTCCCGCCTTTAATGGGGTTTTCATTTACACTTTCAGATGGATTTTGATCAAGCTCTGTTTGGGGATTTTTTACCATCAAACCTGTCGGGTTCGCTTTGCTGTTATCCGTTTTACTCTTGTGCTGGCCGGTAATACTTTTAGAGCTAACCTCTTGCTTTGTGGGCACGCCTACCTTCAACTCACTTGGCACAGCTTCAATTGCAACCTGTTGTGACTGAATATCATCAGCCGCCCATAAACCAGCCGTATAAAAAACACCGCATAAACATGCACACAGCATTAATGGCCACTTACACATCAGTTCGCCACCTTAATAGGGTCCAAATGAATAATAACATCCGCATTACAGTACTCAGTGGTTATACTTTTTTCTATTCGATCCCCTATTTCATGGGCAGACCACAGGGCTAAATTTTCGTCTAGCTCTAGGTGAAACTGCACAAACAAATTGGGGCCGGATGTACGACATCGCACATCATGGCAGCCCTCACTGCCTTGGGCATGCAAAACTAACTCTTCAATCTTTTTCTCTACTTCTGGTAATTGCTGATCCATTAGTTCTTCAACGGCCCGAGCTCCAACTTTCCATGCGTTAAAACATAAAAAAGCACCGATACCTATCGCCATTACTGAGTCCAGCCAATAAACGCCAAAACCTACCATGATCATAGTTATCATCACGGCCGCGTTCATTAATAAGTCACCTTGATAATGCAACGAGTCAGCCTCGACTATCAAAGATTGAGTCTTTTTTACCACATATTTTTGAAAACTTACCAGTGCAAACGTCAGTACAATGGCAAACAAACTGACCCAAACCCCCCACTGGCTATTGACCACTTGCCGCTTATCCAGCATGGCGTCAAAACTGTTAAGCACTAACACCACAGCGGACCCAACCATAAAAGCGGATTGAGCCAGTGCGGCAATAGATTCCAACTTACCGTGACCATAACGATGATCGTCATCAGCTGGCTGTAAAGCATAACGCAGAGCAATAAAATTCATGAAGGAGGTCACGCCATCCAACAAAGAGTCCAGTAATGACCCTAACAAACTGACCGATCCTGTCGCCCAATAAACCCACGTCTTAGTTACAATTAAAATCAAAGCCACTACGATAGAAGCCATGGTGGCTTGCCGACTTAGATGATCATGAGTACCCATGAATTAAACCCTTACTGTCAATATAACCCTAGCATATCAAAAACACAGCCAGCCCATCGTTAAGTATAAAGTACCCTTTATATACAAAGACACATTTGTTAGTTCATTAGGCTATAAAGTACTGTGAAAAACCCTACAAGCCTCGACTTTGTTCAAAATACAAGCATTAAACTCCTCTAAGCATTATCACTCTCACAATTGGCAAAAAATTAACTATGCTTTATGGGTAAGCTATAAAAGGAAACGCTATGCCTCAAGTCATGGTGGTCGATGATTCACGCACTCAACGGGCCATTATTAGTGAATATTTAAGCCAGCTAAACTGTGACATCACTCTATGCGGATCTGGTGACGAGGCACTCATTAAAGTCAGTGAGCGGGTTCCCGATCTTATTATTTTAGACGTGGAAATGCCCGGACTGTCTGGGTTCGATACCTGTAAGGCCATTCGCGGGTTTTTACAGGATACTTGGGTACCCATTATTTATCTTACCGGACGCAGTAACCCTGAGGATATCGTTGAAGGGCTGAATGTGGGTGGTGATACGTACATCAGTAAACCTGTGCACCGCGATGTATTAAGCGCCATTAGTAAAGCCATGCTGCGGCTATCTGCTATTCAGAGTGAACTCATTAAGGCCAACCGAAAGCTCGACGAAGTGGCCCACTTTGATGTCTTAACGCAAATAATGAACCGTCGTGGTTATCAGAACATGCTAGAGCGTTACTGGAGCGATCATCTACGGCGTAAATCCCAATTAACCGTTTTATTAATGGATATTGATTTTTTTAAAAAGTACAACGACAACTACGGTCACATCCAAGGCGATCAATGCTTACGTGAGGTGGCCCAAACATTAAAGAAAGCGCTTAAACGGCCCATTGATGTCGTCGCAAGATATGGCGGAGAAGAGTTTGTTGTGATCCTACCCGACACCAATATTGAAGGGGGCCTCAACGTGGCAGAACGTTTAATTGAAGCTATGGGCACAGCCAACATCCCCCATGAGTTTTCTGACTGTCAGCCCTATGTCACCTTAAGTGTTGGTTTAGCTCAGGCTGATTTAAATAATGAAACCAGCAAACAAGTATTAGAGCGGGCCGATAAAGCCCTGTATGAAGCTAAAGAAGCCGGACGAAACTGTGTACGTCATTAAAGTGCCCTAAAAGGGTTTGAGCATGATTAAAGTACAGTAAGGAGAGTACATGTCACTGCAAATACAAGATTTAGCGGTTTTACTCATTGAGCCCTCGACCACTCAAAGTAAAATTATTAAGCAAGTATTGCTGGATGAAGGCATAGACAAATTAGACAGGGTTGAAAACGGCCAGCAAGCACTCGCTTACCTTAAAAACACTCAGCCTGATTTGCTCATCAGTACTATGTATTTTGATGATATGACCGCCATTGAACTTGTGCAAAGTATTCGCGCTGATGCCCACAGTCAGGATATCAATTTTATGCTGATCTCAAGCGAAACCAGCTTTGCTATGATTGACCCGATTAAACAAGCGGGGGTTTTGGCTGTTTTACCCAAACCGTTTGATCGCAGAGACTTTAGAACGGCCTTGCGTTCTGCACGGGACACCATAGAGGTTTCCAGTTTAACACTTGAAAACCTAGACATGGATAATTTAAAAGGTTTAGTGGTGGATGACTCTAGAACCGCCCGCCGACACATCACTAAATTGCTAATGGCCTGCGGTATTGATAACTGCCTACAGGCAGAAAACGGTAAAAAGGCCATTGAGGTATTACATCAAGGGCCTGTAGATTTTATTATTACCGATTACAATATGCCTGAAATGAACGGTCAAGAACTGGCCGAATACTTAAGTAATTCTGAGTTTTCATACATACCGGTATTAATGGTGACAAGTGAATCAGAAAACAGCCGTTTAAGTGCGGTTCGTCAGGCTGGTGTGTGTGCATTATTTGACAAAACCATTGATCCCGCATCATTAAAGTCTACCCTTAGTGCCATGTTAGAGAACTAAAGTAATAACTATTGGGCGCGTTTATTTATTGACAGGCGCCTGAATTAACAGCTCTAACATTTTCTTGCACGCAGCCGGTTTATCTTCAGCCTGCGCCATTAAGGTTTTTTTATCGGCTGTAATTAGCATTAATTGCGGCGGTAACCAACGTAAAAAATATCCTTTTTTCATTTTCTGCTCAAGTTCATCACAAGAAGATGCAGGCCACCATTGGTACATCAACGCCGCTCCTAATAAAACCAGCGACGCCACACCTGCAGGTAGTGGTGATTTTCTATTTGGATCAATCATTTTTCTTGGCAGCCTCTTGCAATACAACCGACTGAGCATAGGTTTTTATTAATCGCTGATAAATGGTGGCCGACAAATGGCCATATTTTTTTTGCCATATATCATCTTTTACTTCGCACGGAGAGTTTAATAACTTGTACGCCTGAAGGTGATTATCAAAAAGGTCGTAATGACTATGAATTTCATGATCTATGGCTTGGCTCCACTGGTCGGCCATATTTTCGTCTAACGATAAAGGCGCTGAGAAATGAACCGATACTCTGCCCTTTTTCCCTTTAATTCCTTTAATAATACTTAAAAAATCTTCATCTTTAGACTTTTCATAATGCCCATGGCGTTGCTGTGCATCTAATTCTCGAGCTTTATCTTCATCACAAGGGTCCCATTCATAACTAATGGATACTGGCACGACATTTAAAAAATTCATGCTGTCCTTAAATTCCCAGCCAGCTTTACGACCCGCCATGTGTAACATCTTTAAAACTGCAGTATCGGTCATGTCATTCCCATCTTTAGCACGCCCCTCTTTTTGTGCAATCCAGATGCTTTGCCCGGCTTTAATACTATGATGAATATAAGCCGACAATTTTTTTACTGCTTCCAATTTATCTTTACGAGTGCCAGGCGAGCGTTGTACCACAAAGCTTTTGTTCAAACGCATAAGCTTCGCAACAAACTGACGCTCCAACAAGTTATCCCCAATGGCGATTTTACAGGTGGGGTGACCTGCACTTAGTAAAGCGTAATTAACCAGCATTGGGTCCATAGCAATATCACGATGATTACTCATAAACACATAGGGGATATTCTTTTCTAACTGCTCAAGTCCCGTTACTTTAAAGTTAGTCACAGTTTTATCCATTAGAGAGCCGACAATGGGTGCCAGTTTATTTTGCATGGACTGAACGCTATGAACATTCTTAAATTGCTGCAACATGGTCTTTTTAATCCGCCCCTGAATGAGCGCGGGGAAAATACGTTGTAAACGAGGAAAACGCTGTAACGCCAAAAACTGTAAAAACTCACTGTCTTTTACTAAAGACAGTAAAACTTCGTTCACTTCGTGATCGGCATAATCACGTATATCATCAAAATCTTGTTTCATATTATTGCTTACTGCTTTTCATAAATTGCTCAGACCAATAACGTGCCAGCACCTTATCAATAGGGGCTCCCCACAAGCCTTGATCATAGGCTTTTTTTAATCGTAAGGCAGCCACTACGTGACCCTGCTCGGCAGCCTGTGTGTAAAGTGTCAATACTTCTTTGTCATTCGTAACTTGTAACAATAAGGATTTATCACATAACGCCTCTGCCAACATGAACTTGGCATCTACTAAGCCCCTACCTGAGGCCTTACGTAAATATTCAACTCCAGCTAAACGATTGGGAGCCGTCACTCCTCGATATTTTAATAACTGCCCAATCAATAATAGGCCGTTAACATTCCCTGCATTGGCGGCTCGTTGCAAACACCTCATGGCAAAGTCATGAATACTTGAGTGGAAACGCCCGATACCACTTAAAAACAACAAAGCACCTAAACGGTACATAACATAGGCCCAGCATGGTTTGATCAATGCCTTAATAAACATTTATATAAAAGACTCCAATATATCCCCACAAAACACAGGTTTTTATCACTTCTCGCATATGGGACAATATGCGTAAATCATTAAACAACATCACCTTTATTTAACAAAGGGTTCTTAAATATGTCCGTGGATTCATGGCAACCAGTACAAGCTCCCAAAAAATTGGAAGAGAGCGATCTAAATCAGTTAATAGGCCTGGCTCACGACTTCAATGAAGATACTGACCTTACCGCACATTTAAGTTGGATTCAGCCATTAGCGCAGGCAGATAAAAAGATTTGGGCTCAAAGTATACAAAATATACCGCAAACAGCCTTAATTGAATTGATTCGTATGTTTACAATCGTTGAGCAGCAGCAGGGTTGGAATTTGGCTGAAAAATCACCGGTCATTGCATTGTTTAAACAGTTGCGTAAATTAGCGGGTATCGACAAGCCATTGGTTAGCTGGGTTAAAACACACAGTGATAATAAATTTTTACCTTTTGGACCTTTATTATAGGCCTACTTAAGTCACTAAACGTTATGGCCATATAATTAGCATTAAGCGCTGCTTTGGCGCTGATGTTGATCGCTGCCCAATAGGGTTTCAAGTGTGTTTTGCAGCTCCAAGCGGTTTACCGGTTTGGTTAAAAAAGCATCCATTCCCGCAGCAAAACATGCCTCTTCAATTTCGGTTTGAGCATTGGCAGTAAGCGCAATAATAGGCACATAACGTCCCTTTAATTGACGAATTTTACGGGTGGCTTCAATGCCATCCATCACAGGCATTTGCACATCCATTATTACCCCATCGAACGCCCCTCGCTCAAAGGCTTCCACTCCCTCTAATCCATTATTAGCAATCTTCACCTGATAATTCATTTTTTCTAAGGTTTTACGTACCACCAACTGATTTGTAAGGTTGTCTTCCACCAACAATAAATGTAATTGGGAAGGTTTAGGAACCTCTGCATTGGGATCTTTATGCGCCAGTTGTTCATATTCTTGTAAGCGCCTGCGCAAACCTTCACGACGCAGAGGTTTATTCAAGCATACTCCCAAGCCATGATTCATTTGATAATCTTCCCCCAACCACCATAACCATTTTTCATCTATATCGTTCACATAGTCACTGACCAATAAGCTATCCGCAGGCAAAGGCACATTTAATTTTAGTTTGTGCACTTCAATATCCAGAGTTTGGAAAAAATCACTAAACCAAGCACTAAATTCCTTATCTTTAATGGCTAAAAATACTCCTTTTTCCTGCCATAGTGATAACCCCGCTACAGCCTCGGTCACTTTAAGAGGCAGGGTAAACCAAAACTCAGCCCCCTCACCAGGCTCACTTTGCACACTAATAACCCCATCCATCACCTCTATAAGATTGCGGCAAATAGATAATCCCAGCCCACTTCCCCCATGAGAGTGTGCCGTACTGGCACTGGCTTGGCGAAACACATCAAATATATGCGTTTGTTCTTGAGCATTTATACCCACACCAGTATCGGTAATCGCAACCTTTAATAAGCTTTGGTGCGAAATATGTTGAGTACTAATATCCACACTCACTGAGCCTTGCTCAGTAAATTTCACAGCATTACTCATAAGGTTGTATAACACTTGGCGTAAACGAAATGCATCCACATGGATCATGCGAGGCACGTTACTTGACAATTTAATTGTCAAGTCAATTTGTTTTTGAGCCGTTTGTGGCCGATATAAAGCCTCTAAATCATCCAATATATGCCATAAACTGACATCGGATTCATCTAACTCAATTTGCCCAGCATCCGACTTTGATAAATCCAAAATATCATCCACTATCTGCCTTAAATGATCGACACTGGACAATAATGGCCCGGTGTATTGATTAATTTCTTCAAGGTCACTGGATTCATGAATAAGGTTTATCATGCCTTGAATGCCATTAAGCGGGGTGCGAACCTCGTGGCTCATATTGGCAAGAAAGCGCGACTGCGCCCATACATTTTCTTCGGCCTGTTTTTTAGCCTGTCTTAAAATGCTCTGTGCCTCTTTATGGTGGCTAATATCGGTGGTAATCAGTAAGGCCCTAGGCGTTTCTCCAGACACATTAGGCAGCGTAATGATGCGGTTGCTTAAATAACGACTGCCGCCGTCTAATGGTACGGTAAGAGAATAGTGGCTTTCACAATTGGTAGAGAAAGCGCTTTTTAGTTGTTCACGAAAGACATCGCCATCTTCATCGTTTAAATAATCAAAGCTGCTGGTTCCCACCACTTGCTCGATGGACAAATCTGGAGAAATTGATTGATTCACAGCACATATTTTCCCCTGTGCATCAACCTCAGTAAGAATATCAGGCACATGCTCCCACAATGCATGCAAACGATCCCTTGCTTGCATCAATTGGCGACTCTTATGCCATAGCAGCCCAATCACTAAGCTTAATAAAACTAACAACACTGCCGCCGCCCATAAAAGCCAGCTGGGTTCAGGGCTAGACTGAATTTCAACCACAGAATACGCAAATACGACACTTGGAAAACATGCCAATAAAGATAATAAACACCTCATACTGTCTCTCCCCTTATATGCCAGTATAGACAGCTTAAGCCAAATAACATGGCGACCTAGCCTGTATTCGCCAAAATTCTCGAATTAGCTTAAATCAAAGGAATATAGGCACAGTTGTTTGTCTTTAATGTAAAAGAGCGCTTTAACATGGGCTATAGTTATTAACAAGCAAGGTAACATTGAAGCCCTATGTCGCGAATTCTGGTAGTAGACGATATCTCTGCCAATGTAGAGATCCTAAGCATTCATCTAAGTGATGAAGGCTACGAGGTGCTTGAGTCTCTAAGTGGCAAGCGCGCATTGGAAATTTTGCATGACTCCCTGCAAGACCCAGAACAAGAAATTGACCTCATTCTATTAGACGTCATGATGCCCATTATGAGCGGCCTTGAAGTACTGGCACACATAAAACAAGACAGCCAATTAAAAAATATTCCCATCATTTTAGTCACCGCCAATGCCGATGAAAAAAATGTTGCCGATGGCTTAGACATGGGGGCCTTTGATTACATCATCAAACCCTATAGCTTGTTAGTGTTACTGGCCAGAGTGCGCGGCGCCCTAAGAGAAAAAGAGCGTCAGGATTTACTTGAAAAGTGGGCTACCACCGACCCCCTTACCGCCCTCTTTAATCGCCGGCACTTTTTTGAAATGGCGCATCGCGAACTAGACCGCAGTAACCGCCAAAGCAGCCCACTGTCTTTTATCATGTTAGATATAGACAAATTTAAGCTAGTGAACGATCAATTTGGTCATTTAATAGGCGACCTTGTTTTGGTGATGCTGGCTAAAATATTAAAGCAACAATTACGCAGCGTGGATTTATGCTGTCGGTACGGAGGGGAGGAGTTTGTATTATGCCTACCCGACACCACCCTAGAAGGGGCCCACGACCTGGCAGAACGTATTCGCTTAGCAGTACAAAACGAATCCCTCACGGCAAATGATGAGCGTACACTCTCAATAACTATCAGCCTTGGCGTTGCAGATAACCATCAAGATGAAAGTGTGGAGACCATTCTTAAACGGGCCGATACCGCCCTTTATGAGGCAAAAGATGGCGGGCGCAATCAAACCCGTATTGCCGACTAAACCTACACCACTGCCTACTACAAGCCCTGTTAAAATTTAGGTACAATAGATTGAATTTTTTTGCTAAACCCGAGTCTGAATCTTGAAGAAACAACAAGCTTATAACCGTATCGCCAAAGCCACCATTAAAGCACTTAAAGAACAAGCCGAAATGGGTAAGGTCAACGAGCTCACCACTGAGGCCGTTTATCTGGCCATAGACAAGGCCTTCAATAAAGAATATCGCACAATGTTTGAACGCCTAGAAAAAGTAACTACCGCCCTTGAATTTGTGGCAACAGGCAAAGAATTAGAAAAAGATCAACTAATCACATTGGCTCAACAAAGCCTTAGCCAAAAATAATCCGGCCCCTGTAAGAGGGGTTAAGAATAAAAATTAGCATTAAGGATATGTATGCCCTCTCGCAATCGCACGTTTTTTGTTGCCGTTATCTTGGCGATTGTTTTTAGTTTTGCGCGCACAGTGATTCAGCCACAGCCTGTCACTAGCAGCAATGATGAAAAACAATACAAATATTTGCAATTGGACAATCAGCTTAGGGTCTTACTCATTTCAGATCCTAAAGCCGATCACGGTGCAGCCAGCCTTGATGTTAATGCCGGTAGCCTGCAAGACCCTAAACTGCGTCCAGGCCTTGCCCACTTTTTAGAACACATGCTATTTTTAGGCACCAAAAAATACCCTGTTGCAGGTGAATACCAGTCATTTATCAGCCAGCACGGTGGTAGCCATAACGCCTTCACTGCCAGCGAACACACCAATTACTTCTTTGAAATAGAGCACCAGCAATTACAAGGGGCGCTTGATCGCTTCAGTCGCTTTTTTCATGAGCCACTTTTTACTGAAGACTATGTTCAGCGTGAAAAAGAGGCGGTTAACGGCGAATATAAGTCTAAATATCAAGATGACTACCGCCGCATTCAATATGTATTAAAGTCCATCATGAATCCGCAACACCCAGCCAGTCATTTTGCCACCGGTAATTTAAAAACGTTAAGTGACAACGACAGCAGTAAAGTGCGTGATGATTTATTGGCTTTTTATGACAAGTATTACAGCGCAAACCTAAT
>MAAA01025581.1_pt1 | contig 18504 bp, 17 predicted proteins | sample 1115971 | NCBI WGS metagenome assembly MAAA01 (sample SAMN04961123, study PRJNA320927) | seawater metagenome | isolation source: sample BD02T6 sea water enriched with oil for 6 days | place: USA:Gulf of Mexico | collected 2013-07-27 | reverse complement strand
CATAACGTTAATGCCATAGCTTTCGTTATCTAAACGAAACGTCACCCATTGCAACACGGGATCATCAGCCACCCCTTTTGCTTCATAGGTACTCATAACAATCTCCTATTAAATATAGGTTCGTGACGGATCTACCAAAAGACATCTCACTACACCTTACGTCCCATCATGGACATATCGTCAAAATCATAACATTGCTAGTTATTAGTCTAGACTAGAGCAGGTTGTGTGCCAGTCGGTTATGAAGGGAATTACGTATTCTCGCTTTCCAGTAGCTCAACCAGTGAATCAACGTGGATTAATGCACACATATGTTCAATGACCGTACCCGCTAACCAAGGGCGCTTACCTTCACTGGATCGCCATTTCACTTGATCTGGCAGTAAACGAACCGTGCTGTAGACTTCTTTGCACGCCAAACTCCAGTTACTACGCTGCAATTGAATAATAAACTCAAAACCTTGTTCGGCTAAATCGTAGCCTTTTTCTGGCATGATAAATTTGGCGGTATCCACCACATATAGGCTCTGCTCGTTTTCGCTATAGGCCCCCATAAACCAAGCTGGCCTGCCAATTAATTGATTCAACTCTTGCTCTACTTTGATGATGCGCCCCAATGATTCCATGCATACCGCCAATTTTAAGCCACACACATCAAACAATAAGACATCAAAGGCTTGTTGCGCCCACACTGGCGCGTTTGGATATGCACGCTCTTCAATTGACTCAGTCGCCACTGTCGTTTCAGGATTAATGACTTCTGGCGCCTCAGTCCTTACTTCAATAGGCAAGGTTATCTCAGCCACCTGTGCAATAACGGGCTCTATGGGCGCACTGGCTAATTCAGTAATAGCTTGGGGTTGTTCAAGCGGCTGTGGCGCGTCAGAAAGAGTACTGGAAGGGGCGGGCGTGGGCGTACAAGGTGCTGTGGGTTCGTCTTGCTCTTTAAGTGCTGCTTGCGCATTTTGCGCTGTTATCTCAACTTCCGTTGCGTCAAGTAAATCGACTATCGCTACCGGCTGAGGAGGCTCTATTTCATCTTGAATGTCTGGAAATAAATCCGCCAACAAGCTATCCATATAATCCTGAACCACCACATCAACTTTAACGGGCTTTTGAGATACAGGGCCACTCATGGACACGCGACTTGCAAATAATTGACTAAGGTTTGGCACTGCCTTTGACAGTAACGTCTAAGAGCGCTTGGTGGTAAAGAGGCACTAAGGCGCAGAACTAATATATACACTAACCAGTGTTGAGACCGAGAATATCCAGCCTTGATGTCCATAAATAAAAAAGGATCAAAACAAGGCACTAATCTTTGGCCGCTATCAATACTGCCTTGTGGAGAATAAGTGGCTAAGGGCGCAACGTTGACCGTCACCTCGGACAGGGTTAAATCCATTAATAAGCTGTCTAAATAATGACTTACCACGTTATCAGAAGTTGTATCCATGCGTATCGACATCCTTTAAATTTAAAATTTTGGCACTTCTACACCCCTTATTGAGAAGCCCTATGTGAGTCGTCGGCAGTTTTCAATAAGTCCGCCAATATATGTTTATAGACTCGCACACCGCGACCATCGGGATCCATTTTTGAGGGCATGCTCCCCAACTCACTGGCATCTCTAAAACGCGTATCCACCGGAATCGCCTCGATAAATACTTGTTCACCATACAGCTGTCGAATACTTTTTAAGGCGTTTAAAGAAGCATGAGTACGACGATCATATAGTGTTGGGATAATGGTAAATGGCAGGTTCTTTTTGGTCGACTGCATGACCATAGAAAGAGTATGTGTCATGCGCTCAAGTCCCTTAACAGCCAAATATTCGGTTTGCACAGGGATTAATAATTTTTGCGCGGCCGCTAAAGCATTAATCATTAACACCCCTAATATTGGCGGCGTATCTATGATCACGTATTGATATTGATCCCATAGAGTGGCTAAAGATTTAGAAATCACTAACCCCATGCCCCCCTGAGTTGCCACCTTACGCTCTAATGTGGCCAGAGCAGTACTGGCCGGAAATAAATCCACACCCTCTTGGCTGGTGGGCAGTATTATTTTTTTGGGCAAGCCCTCGGGCACTTTACCTTCATGCATGAATAAGTCATAAACACTTATGTCCATATCATCAGGATTATATTTAAAGTAACTGGTTAATGAGCCATGCGGGTCCAAGTCAACCATAAGCACCTTATGACCTTGCTCGCCTAACAATCCAGCCAAACACACAGTCGTGGTGGTTTTACCCACTCCACCCTTTTGATTTGCTACGGCCCATACGTGCACAGCTCACTCCTTGACCTTCCCGCTTCACTTATACTACTTAGTTAAAGCTGACTATCCGTGTTTATTAAGTCTTAAAAACGACCATGAAAACAATCACAGCCTTTTCCATATGTATGGATGCTAATGGGTTATAACCCATGTCTATTTTCTTTAGGGCACTGCTATTCAATAACTGAGCCTCTCGTGACCGATGTCTGCCGTCACAAGTCGCGACGCGTGAATTAATTGTGACGTTAACAGGGCGTAAAGCCAGAAACGACAAGCAATTAATAGAGATGCCCTTTAGTACTAAACAATGCAAATATCGTGCTTATTTGACCTAATAATAATTCAGCCCCTATTAAGATTTAGCAGATAAGTGCCGATTCGTCACAGTTTTTATACGCTCTCTGTGAATGGTTGATCTATCTATTAAAAATAAAACCCGCCGATTAAGGGCGCGACCGTCTTCATCATCATTCGTCGCTATAGGCTGAAATGGGCCATAAGAGACAACCGCCAAACGCTGAGCGGCAATTTGTTCCAATATTAAAAACTGCCCAATAACCCCCCCTTGGCGTGCGGTTAATAACCACGGATTGTCAGCTTCATTTTTTTTATTATCACCAAACACCTCGATATTAATAGGATTACTGAACGCCATAAAAGATTTAGCCAACTTCACTAAAACCTGCTCCCCTTCATAACTAAGCGCCACTCCAGAGTCGATAAACAACACATCCACCGGCACTTCTAATTGCAGCCACTTCTCATCCATCGACAGATTAAATTGTTTTGCATTAATCATCGGGTTGAGAGCTCCCTGTATTAACTCCAATATGTCGGCAGGCGGTTCTGGGCGGTCACCTTCTTTGGAGGCGATGAGCGCCACATCTGAAGCGGGTGCAAGACTGGGGAAAATCGCATCCAATTGAAAGGGTTTAAGGGACTTATTGGTGCCATCAAATACGCCCACAATAGAGGTAGACATGGCATCAAATTTTTTGTCATTCAGCGATGACATGGCATACATCACCACAAAAAATGCAAATAACAAGGTCATAAAATCGGCGTACGAAACCATCCAGCGATAGGGGTGCACCGATTCTGGCCGAAGATGACGCCTTGGCATGATTCAATTCCTTGTTGAGATATCAATTAGGTTTTTTTAAAATTTCATAACGATAACGAATAGAATTTGGATGTTCACCTTCCGCAATGGCCACCAAGCCCTCTATGGTCAGCTCGTTATATAGATATTCACAGCGAACTAAATGTTTAAGCTTTTGGGCTAACGGTAAAAATATTAAATTTGCGCTACCCAAGCCATATAACGTTGCCACAAACGCGGTGGCGATGCCGGGCCCTATTTCACTAGGGTCATTTAAATTTCCCAGCACTTGCATCAAACCCAGTACCGCACCAATAATGCCAATAGTGGGAGCGTACCCCCCTAAACTGTCATATACATGGGCTGACTGCATGCCCATGTCTTCTTGTTTGTATAAATCCAATTCTAAGCTATTGCGAATGGCCCCTGGCGTTTGCCCGTCGGCCAACAAATTAAGCCCTTTACGAGCAAAAAAAGAATGCTCCACCTCGGCTATATTCTCTAAACCAATTAAGCCCTCTCGCCTCGCTGCATGCCCCCATTGACACAAGGTTTCCAGTAAGTCATCTAAATTAAATCGGGGCGGAACGAATAACCAACTAGTGCGAATACAGGCATTTTTAATCACCAACCAAGGAGATTGCACCAATAGAGCTGCAAAGCTGCCACCAAATACAATCAAAGCCGCGGGTACATTTATTAAAGCCGACGTCACTCCCCCTTCGGCCAAATTACCCAGTACTATCGCTGCCAAACCTAAGACAATTCCAGCTAAACTCAACCAATCCATGGGCCATCACTATTTGTTAATATGAAATTACACTTAAAAACATCTATAAATATTCAGCATTTTTATGATGCATTAATTTTAGTTTACTCATTACCGCCTAACTTCTTTAATAAGCATTGGACCAATATCGTTTAAAGATAAAATGGCGTTGGCCAATTTTGCTTTTACAATAGCCATGGGCATGCCATAAATAACGCAGGTTTTTTCATCCTGCGCCCAAATTGACGCGCCATTTTCCTTCATAAGTTTAGCGCCATCTCGTCCATCACTGCCCATGCCCGTTAGCACTATTCCTAAGGCTTTGGAGGAAAAATATTTAGCGGCAGATGCAAATGTTATATCCACACACGGCCTATAATTTACTCGGCCATCACCGTCTACAATCCTTACCTTACTGCGCTCTAATATCATTTGTTTGCCACCTGGCGCCAATAACGCGGTGCCTGGCGACAACATGTCACCGTCTTCGGCCAACTTAACTTTAATTTTGCATAGTTTGTTCAAACGCTCGGCAAATGCCCCGGTAAATGAGGCCGGCATATGCTGAATCAATACGATGGGTTTAGGAAACTCCGCCGGCAAGCAGGTTAATACTTTTTGCAATGCCACAGGCCCCCCTGTACTGGTGCCAATTAACACCACATCAATACTGTCCAAGCGAGTATTATTAGTAGGATTTACAGGTGCATCCGCCCCTTTTACTTTTGGGGGTACTTCAATGGTTTTGGGCTTTACGCTCACTTTTACAGGGTTTTCTTTTGCTAGCACTGTATTTTTTGGCTGAGAAATGGGTGACGTTACTGGCCTTACAATATGTCTATCGTTGTCGGGCGATTTTTCTTCAGTTTCAGGATTGTTCACTCGGTAGGCATCAGGGCTTGCATTACGATTATAAAATTTCGCCACGGCCTTAATTTTATCGGTGAGTAAATCACGAATTTTGGTGCCCCCTTGTTGTAAATCACCAAAGTTTTTAGGCAAAAAATCCACCGCCCCAGCGTCCAGCGCATCCAAAGTGATACGTGCTCCTGCGTAGGTTAAGGATGAAAACATTAATACCGGGGTGGGTTTTAAATTCATGATGTTGCGCAATGCCGTAAGTCCATCCATTACCGGCATCTCATAATCCATAGTTATGACGTCGGGATTGAGGGCTTGGTTCTTTTCAATGGCCTCACGACCATTACTGGCAAAACCAATGATTTTTATATCCGCGACGGGCTTTAAAATTTCAGCGATGCGCTTTTGAAAGAATCCGGAGTCGTCTACCACCAATACTTTTATGGCCATTTACATACCCTTGGTGGACGCATGAAAAACTTAAGCGGCTAAATTTACTTTTGAGGCATAATGATTCAGCATACTAGGCACATCTAAAATAAGAGCAATACGCCCATCACCGGTAATTGTTGCTCCAGCCATACCCGGCGTACCTTGCAGCATTTTTCCTAAAGGTTTTATCACTACCTCTTCTTGTCCGACTAATTGGTCCACCACAAAACCCACTCTTTGTGTGCCCACGGATACCACCACCACATGACCTTCCTTCACATTAGCGGTCTCGCTATTCGTATCGGGATCTGCTCCTGTAGACGTTACCAGACAATCGCCCACCAACCAGCGTTTTAAATGAAATAATGGAACGGCTTTTTCTCGAACCACCACTACCTCCTGTCCATCGATGACATTGGTTTTAGTAAGGTCTAAGTGAAAAATTTCATTTACACTCACCAATGGAAAAGCAAACGCTTGTTGAGCTAACATCACCATTAAGGTGGGCATTATAGCCAGCGTTAACGGCACTTTAATTTGAATTTTTGTGCCTTTACCAATCTCAGATTCAATATTGATACTGCCGTTAAGCTGGTTAATCTTGGTTTTAACCACATCCATGCCCACACCACGGCCAGACACTTCACTAATTTCTGTCTTAGTAGAAAAACCGGGAGCAAAAATTAAATTAAACGATTCACTATCACTTAAACGTTCGGCAGCATCCTGATCCATAACGCCTTTTTCAACGGCAATGCGCTGCAATGCTTTAGGGTCCATGCCCTTACCATCGTCATATATAGACAGTAATATATGATCACCCTCTTGTTCAGCGCTTAATATCACTGTGCCGTTTTTAGACTTGCCGGCAGAGACGCGATCTTCAGGCTGTTCGATGCCGTGATCAACCGAGTTTCGCACTAAGTGAACCAAGGGATCTGCCAATGCCTCAACTAGGTTTTTATCCAGATCGGTGTCTTCTCCACGTAATTCCAAGGTCACTTCTTTTTTAAGATTACGCGCCAAATCTCGCACTACTCGAGGAAAGCGCCCAAACACTTTCTTAATGGGTTGCATACGTGTTTTCATCACGGACGTTTGTAGGTCACCCGTTACCACGTCTAGGTTGGCCACCGCTTTTGCCATGGATTCGTCAGTACTTTTTAACCCTAAACGCACTAATCGATTGCGCACTAGTACCAGTTCGCCCACCATATTCATGATGTCATCTAGCCGTTTAGTGTCTACTCGAACCGTCGCTTCAGCCGCCGGTACCGGTGCTTCTGCTTTTTTAGCCGCCGCAGGGCTCGCCGGTTTGGGTGCTGCAGCTGGTGCACTGGCCACAGGCGCAGGTTTCACTGGTGGCGCCACACTTGGCTCTGGTTTAGATTCAGGTGATGAAGATGCAACAGCTTCATCGCCGCCCTCTAGAGCCTTGTCTGTGGGACCATTGCCTTTTCCGTGCAGTTTATCTAATAAGTCTTCAAATTCAGATTCTGAAATGTTCTGACTTGCAGGATCAGAAGCGGGCGTGACGACTTCGGGTGCTTCAGCCTTGACTGGTGCCGCCTCTTCGCCTTCTTTCGTGCCAGGCCCTTTTCCGGAACCATGAAGCTGATCCAGAAGTGCATCAAATTCATCTTCTGTAATTTCATCGGTATTTGAGGCCGCCGCGGCGGCTGGAGCTAGAGTAGCCGGTGCTGGAGCAGCCGGTGCTGGAGCAGCTGGTGCTGGAGCAGCTTCACTTGCTGCTTTAGGGTCCTCACCTAAATCATCCAAGGCATCTAATAGCCCTTCAAATTCATCATCGGTAATGTCACCCGCTGGCACATCTGCGGCTGGTGGAGCGGGTTCACTGGTAGGAGCTGGGGCTGCTTCAACTTCAGCACTGACCTCGGACGCAGCCGCTTCATCGGCACTTTCGGGGGTAGAAAATTTAGTTAAATCGGCTATTAATTCAGGCGAGGCGGCTTCGGGTTCAGTGCCCGCACGAACACTGGTAAACATTTCATTAACGGTATCTAACGCGCGTAACACAACATCCATTAACTCAGGCGTGACACTACGCTGACCATTACGCAATATATCAAAAACATTTTCGGCTACATGACAACAGTCAACCAGAGCGTTAAGTTGTAAAAATCCCGCGCCGCCTTTTACAGTATGAAAGCCACGGAAAATAGTATTTAACAAATCCTGATCTTGTGGACTATTTTCCAGCTCAACCAGTTGCTCTGAAAGCAGCTCCAAAATCTCCCCAGCTTCCACTAAAAAGTCCTGAAGGATCTCATCATCTGCGTCTATGCTCATCCTATTTCCTCTTTAAAAATAAAAGTAAGGCTATTCGTAGTGCCTTCTTTTATCTTAAACTTTTGCGATATCCCTAAGCTTCAAAAACCTAAGCTTGAGAGAAGATCGTCCACATCATCCTGATTCGAGGCAACATCTTCTAATTCGTCAGCATTAACCTGGGGACCAACCCCTTTATCAATGTTTTCTTCTTTGCTCTCGACTTTAATTTCACCATGCTTCATGCCCGTCAACTGATCCACATGTCCCGCCATTGACACAAGGTTGACTAGGCGCGCCTCTACATCTGTCACCATTGTCGTGACTTTTTGAATCACTTGGCCTGTTAAGTCTTGAAAATCTTGAGCCAATAAAATGTCATTTAAATTTTGATTCAGCTTTTTAGTATTCGTACCCGTGCTTTTTAAGAACACTGTTATTTTTTTGCACAGCTCTCTAAATTCAGCAGGGTTTAATTCTTTATTTAAAAAACGCTGCCACTCTTGATTTATGTCACTTGATCCTGCAGCAATATCTTGCGATAACGGCAAACTGTCTTCCACTTTATCCATGGTTTTATTGGCAGCTTTTGCCGTCATTTCCACCACATACGCAAGCCCATCGTTGGCCTCGTCGATATCAGAGCCAGCGCCCTGTACTCCACTATCAAGCTTAAATTTTTTAATGGATTCGTGCAGCGCGCGGGTCAACTGCCCTATTTCTTGATAAAGGTTTTCATCGCGAACTTTTTGTAATTCTTGAATTAAGCCTACAGCTCCGGCTAAATCATTTTTTTCTAAACGGCCCATTAACTCTTTGGCTTTATCAGAGAATAGCTTCTCAAAATCATCGCCTGGGTCTTGCAGCTCCATTGTCGTCATGGAAATATCCTGTCATCTTTGACCCAAACCCAATTATAGGGGCCGAGCGCAAATAAAAATCCCTGAACGAAATCCACACGCGATTGAATAATCCTTATCCCGCTCGTTCAAATATTTTATCAATTTTTTCCTTTAGTACCGCGGCTGTAAACGGCTTAATAACATAACCGTTCACACCGGCCTGAGCGGCCGCCACAATTTGGTCACGTTTAGCCTCAGCGGTTACCATAAGAACAGGTAAGTCTTTTAATCTCTCATCTTCGCGCACATGTTTTAGTAGCTCAATTCCCGTCATTCCCGGCATATTCCAGTCGGTCACAAGAAAATCAAAATTACCACTTTGCAGCATGGGTAACGCGGTATTGCCATCATCCGCCTCCGATGTATTGGTAAAACCCAAATCCCGCAAAAGATTTTTAATAATGCGCCTCATGGTAGAGAAATCATCTACAACGAGAATCTTCATATTTTTATCCAAAGCTACCTCCCAGTGCCCCGGCTTGACCTTAATGCCTAGTTTTAGTCTAGTCACACTTAGGCAGTAATCCAGCACAGTAAACAATGATTTAAACAATTAATGACTGACGTAGGTGAAATTCAGCCTTTTAACGTGTAACTGCCTTAAATAAACCAAGGGCGCTCAATTAAAAAAGTACCCTTAACAAAGTTACTTCGAAGAAATGATTCTCGATGCGTGTTGTTACCGCTAACTTTGTTTTTCAACCCACTCACTCAAACGGGCACGTAAACGATGAGCTGCCTGACTATGAATCTGACTCACTCTGGACTCACTTACCTCTAATACCGCGCCAATCTCCTTTAAGTTAAGTTCTTCATCATAGTATAAAGCCAATACAAGCTGTTCACGGTCAGGTAGGCTGGCAATAGCTTTAGCAAGGTGCTGTTTAAAGTGCTCACTTTGTAAACCCGCCAGCGGGCTGTCTCCTCCCCCCACTAAGCCGCCTTCACGTTCCCCTTGTTGCGACAATAATTCTTCAAAGCTAAATAATCTCGATCCCATGCCATCTTGTAGCTGATGGTGATACTGCTCTAAACTCATGTCCAATGCCTTGGCCACTTCACTGTCCTTGGCGTCGCTACCGGTTTGCCCTTCCACAAAACGAATGGCTTCCGCTATACGGCGGCTATTGCGGTGCACACTGCGTGGGGCCCAATCTCCTTTGCGAATTTCGTCCAGCATGGCACCGCGAATGCGAATGCCCGCGTAAGTTTCAAAGCTGGCGCCCTTGCTGGGCTCGTATTTACGGGCCGCTTCCATCAAGCCAATCATGCCCGATTGAATTAAGTCATCCACTTGCACACTGGCGGGCAAGCGCCCTTTTAAATGGTGCCCAATGCGCTTCACAAGCGTAGCGTGCTGCTCGATAAGCTGGTCGTAATCCGGTTTTTGCTCACTGTACAAGGCAACTCCCCCTGTCATCGCCATGCCTTAAGCATGCACTGCCTGAGAGTATATGTTGGCCAAGCCTGTTCCATTCAAACAAAACGAATGGCTATAAACGTGCGTTTCAATCATTCTTCAGGCTCGGCGGTACGAACTAAATTTTCCACAAAGAATTCTAAATTGCCTCTGGGCGTAGTGGGCAATGGCCAACCATCGACTTTTTTGGCTAAGGATTTAAACGCCAATGACGCCTTAGCACGAGGATACGCCTCCACTACTGCGCGCTGGCGTTGCACCGCACGTTTAACCGAGTCATCAAAAGGAATACAGCCCACATATTGCAAAGCCACATCAAGAAAACGGTCCGTTACTTTGGTCATCTTGGCAAATAAGTTATGGCCGTCTTGGCTGCTTTTCACCATATTAGCGAGCACCCGAAAACGAAATAATCCATGATCACGATTAAGCAGTTTTATAAGCGCGTAAGCATCCGTAATACTGGTGGGTTCATCCGTCACTACGATTAATATTTCTTGGCTGGCTTTCACAAAGCTGGTCACGGCATCGCCAATGCCTGCGGCGGTATCCACCACCAATACATCTAACTGATCGCTGATCGTGCTAAAGGCACGAATCAAACCGGCATGTTCAACCGGCGCTAAGCTGGCCATGGCCTGAGTACCCGATGCAGCTGGAATAATACGAATGCCCCCTGGCCCCGTCACTAATACATCGCGCAGTGTAATTTCACCGCTTAATACATTACTGATATTATTTTTAGCGTGAATGCCCAATAAAATGTCAATATTCGCTAACCCTAAATCGGCATCCAACACCACCACTTTACGACCCAACTCTGCCAAAGCGATGCTCAAATTCACCGATACGTTACTTTTACCCACTCCACCTTTACCACCGGTTACCGCAATTACTTGTACTGGATGCATTTTTTCACCTTAATTACTGGGTAAACTGTATGTAGAGTCAGCTTATTTTTTTTATTTATTGTCACTACCATGCCCCTGCCGACAAACCTGTGGTATACGCTAACTGCTGTTCAAGTTTTGCCACTTGAACAACACGCTTCACTAAACCTTTTGCATGCACACGTAAAAAATCGTCCGGGATGCGCTGACCATCCGTAATGTAATTTAATGGCAATGCACTTTCTAATAAGACACTAATGGCCTCCCCTAGACTGCTCGCTTCATCTACTTTGCTTAATACACAACCGGTTAAGTGTGCAGCCTTATAATTATGATAGACCTTACGCAGCACTCTGCTATTACTGGTGGCCGGTAAGGTTAATAAAGTATTAATGCGGCCCTTTAGTTGGGCCAATTGTCCCAACTGATAATCCAACATAGGGTGCTCAGGACTCAAGCCTGCGGTATCTATCAATACCAAATCACACTCCTGTAAAGATTCAATACAGCCCAGTAAACTGTGTTCCTGATCGGCCACCAGCACCTGTACACCTAAAATTTGCCCTAATGTACGTAATTGATCATGAGCGGCCAAACGATAGTTATCCATCGTAATCAAGCCCACTTTTGCATCAACATGTTCGAGGGTAAAGCGCACCGCCATTTTGGCGATGGTAGTGGTCTTACCTGCACCCGTAGGGCCTACTAAAGCAAAAATACCTCCACTTTTTAAAAGATCTTTAGGGCAGATGTTTAAGTGATTGCTTAATTCTTGTAGGCAGGACTGCCAAGCCAGCTTTTCATCTTGTTGGCTTTCTAGCTTGCCCAATAATTGATAAATCAGCCACTCGTCAAAGCCCATACTCTCTAGTCGCGTCCATAGTTTGGCTTGTAAGGCGTTGCTGGGGCTGTATTTTTTCCACATAAAACTGGCCGGTTGAGCGCGCTCAACTAAAGGTTTATTTGAATTCGCTTTCAGCATTTCGGTCAGGTCATGCAGTTCGTTGCGCACCTCATCAATTAATTGTTTATTGGATTCCGGTAAAACGTCATTTACAGCTGTTTGATTCTTGGTATTGATGAATTCTATGGGCGAACTGCCACCCTCTTCTCGCTGCTGCTTTATATTTTCTAAGGCTTGCTGCAAACCCGCTTTGTCTTGTGGTAATTGAATGGGCGCCGTTTCTCGCATTGTCTTTAATGATTCAAGTTGGTCTTGTAGGCGCAGCTGCTCCTCCACGTCATTACGCTCATCACGGCTTAAAAATGGCCACGGATTAGAGGGGGGTTTACTGTCAATTTTAGCAGCCATTTTTTTGGCTACCGCAGCCTTTGCCACAGGCGGTGTTGATTTTGTTATTTTATCGAGTTCATCCGCTAAAAAAGATTTTGGCGCGGGTACATAATTTTTAGGCTTAGCTTTGGCCGCTGTATTCGTTTTTATAGGCTGATACACTTCATTGGCATTAGGCGCCGGCGATGTATGGGCACTTACCGGCTCATAGTTTTCAGCCACAATAATTTCCACGCCACCTTTAACTCGATGGTTAGAAAGAATAACCGCATCGGGCCCCATTTCGGCGCTCACCGTCTTTAACGCTTTTTGCATACTGGTGGCGGTAAAACGTTTTACTTTCATAATGTCCCTCCAGTATTGTTTAAAATATAACGTGTCATCTTAGTATCAAGCCCCAATAGTCGCAGCAATGGTTATTTGCTTGTTATCAGGAACCTCTTGGTACGACAACACGTGCAAATTATCCATTAATGAACGTACAAAATTAGCCAGCACGGGTCGTAAGATATTACTCACCAATAGTACCGCTGGATTCCCTGCCATTTCTTGGTTACGGGTGGCTTCCAATAACGACGTCTGTAGTTTCTCGGTCATGGAGGGCTCTAATATCATATTCTCGCTGGAACCTGTTTGTTGTTTGCTCTGCTGTACTGTCTTGAGCAATAACTGTTCCAAAGATGGCTCTAAGGTAATCACAGGTAGGTCGTCTACATTGCCATAGATGCTTTGTACGATGAGGCGCTTCAGTACCCGACGCACCATCACAATTAAAGCGGCGGTATCTTGACTGTCTACCGAGGTATTCGCCAAGGCCTCGGCGATGCTGCGAATATCTCGCACCGGAACCCCTTCACGTAACAGACTTTGTAATACCCCCAACAATTGACTGAGGTTAAGAGTATTAGGCACCAGCTCTTCCGCTAGCTTAGGCGAGATCTTTGCCAGCCTATCTAACATTTTTTGCACTTCTTCATGACCGATGAGTTCACTGGCATGCTTTTGTAACAGTTGATTTAAATGGGTGGCCACCACCGTACTGGAATCCACTACCGTATAACCTAGGGTTTGTGCTTGATCTTTTTTGGTGGCGTCAATCCATACCGCTTCCAAACCAAATGCAGGGTCTTGTGTGGCTATTCCTTCTAATTTACCAAACACTTGTCCGGGGTTAATGGCCATATCTTTATCCGGTTCTATTTCGGCTTCGGCGATGCTCACGCCCATAAGCTGAATACGATAGGCATTGGGCAATAAGTCTAAATTGTCTCGTATGTGCACACTGGGCACTAAAAAACCCAAGTCTTGTGACAATTTACGGCGAATACCCTTGATACGACTGAGCAATTGGCCACCTTGATTTTTATCCACTAAGGGAATCAATCGGTAACCCACTTCTAAACCAATGATGTCGACATTTTCCACATCATCCCAATCAACTTCTTTGGAATCCCCGCCAGGTAAAGCGGGCACAGACTGACCTGGGGCTTGAGGGGCGCCTGCCTTTTTCGCCGCTTGGCGAGCCGTACTGCCAACACCTTCGTCTATGACCTCTGGCTGTTGGTTTTTTCTATAAATCCAATAAGCCCCAGCAAGTGCCACCCCACCTAATCCCAAAAAGGCCACATGGGGCATACCAGGAACCAAGCCCATAAAGATCAATACGCCGCCGGCAACGGCCAATGAACGGCTAGTATCAAACATTTGTGAAAAAATTTGGCTGCCCATATTTTCTTTACTGTTATTGCGCGTCACGATGATCGCCGTGGCTGTAGACAATAGTAGACTTGGAATTTGCGCCACTAGACCATCACCAATAGTGAGCAAGGCATACACTTCGGTGGCACGAGAAAAATCTAAATCGTGCTGAACCATGCCAATGACCAAACCGCCTAAAATATTAATAATTAAGATGAGCATGCCCGCCACCGCATCCCCTTTAACAAATTTACTGGCACCGTCCATAGACCCGTAAAAATCGGCCTCGTTGGCCACATCACTGCGACGCTCTTTGGCTTGATCGGCATCAATTAGCCCTGCGTTTAAATCAGCATCTATGGCCATTTGTTTACCGGGCATGGCATCCAATGTAAAACGGGCACTTACTTCTGATACTCGGCCCGCGCCTTTGGTCACCACCACAAAGTTAATGATCATTAAGATTAAAAACACCACTAAACCCACAGCATAATTACCACCTACTAATACTTCACCAAAGGCTTCTATCACTTTACCCGCCGCCGCTCCTCCTTCATGCCCCTCAAGCAGGACCACTCGTGTAGATGCCACATTGAGTGCCAGTCTTAATAACGTAGCCACCAGCAGTACACTTGGAAAAATAGCAAAATCTAACGGCCGAGAGGCATAAATACTCACCATCAATACCACAATGGCCAGCGCAATATTAAAGGTAAAAAAGATATCCAGCAGTAGGGTGGGCACAGGTAACGTCATCATGCCCAGCATAAGCATGAGCATGAATGGCACACCCAGGTTTCCCTTGGCTAGGGCGCGTATTTGATTAAAAATTTGGTTTAAAACACTCGCCGAAGGCATCGATATTTTGCTGGCGGCCATGAAGTACTCCTAACAACTTTAATTGACAAGACAGTCTGATATAAATTGACGCTGTAGGGGCATTTGCAAAGAGGGGGCCAGCGAATAACTGGCTATATAATTAATTGTTTAATTAAGTAGGTTTAATACGCTTAAAGTCTATAACACACAATTTTACGCGCGCAGATCGGCCGGTACCGGGAAAACAGGTTGCTTAGGACGCTCTCCTAGGCCTTTAAAGTATTGATCCAACTGATAAACATACGCCAGCACTTGGGCGATGGCCACGTATAAACCCTCAGGAATCTCTTTGCCTATTTTAGTAAATGCATACACAGATCGAGCTAATGTGGGCGCTTCGACGATGGGCACGCTCTTGTGTTTGGCAATTTCTCGAATTTTCAGCGCCACCTCATCTGTGCCCTTGGCCAGTAAGATAGGCGCCTTCATTTCATCACTGTGGTATTTTAATGCTACTGCGTAGTGTGTGGGGTTAGTGATAATAACGTCCGCATCGGGCACGTCACTCATCATTCTGCGTTGACTCATCTCATGTTGTAACTGCCTAACTTTTTGCTTAACTTCGGGTTTTCCTTCCGTATCTTTATGCTCATCTTTAACCTCTTGCAGGCTCATTTTCATTTTTTTAGTAAACTCATAAATCTGAAAAGGTACATCTACAATACTGACTAATAAGGTACATAACGCTAAGGCCAAGGCCCCTATCATAACGAGGTTGGCGGCATGAAAAATGGCCGCGCGGTGTGGCTCTTGATTTAATACAAACACAGTGTCTTTCAGAGAAAAAAATAAAGCTAAAATAGTACCAACTACAATAAATATTTTTAACCAGCTTTTTAATAGTTCTACCAAGCTTTTCACGCTAAACATACGCTTAAAACCTGCTATAGGGCTAATTCTATCCAGTTTTGGCAATAACGATTTACCGCTAAACATCCAGCCACCTAACGCCAGGGGACCAAAGATCGCAGCCAATATCAGTAAAATCATCACCGGCGAAATAGCGATAATGGCTTGCAATACCGATGCAGATAAATGGATAACCATTTGATTAGTATCAAATATATGGAAACGTTGTAGAGTATAATTAAAATCGAATATTTTTTGCGTCGCGTTAAACAGCACCCCACTGAATACCCATAGAGAAAGCGCCCCCGTAATTAATATAAGACTTGTACTGAGCTCCTTTGAGCGTGGAATTTGACCGTCTTCACGGGCCTTTTCCAGTCGCTTTGCGGTGGGTTCTTCTGTTTTTTCCTGACTGCTGTCATCAGCCATTTAAGCGCTTCCCGTGTATGGTTTTCATTATTTAAGTTTTACAGCTCAACACAACATGTTACTTAGAATAGTCATGTTTATTTAGAAAAATAAAACAGGGTTTATCGATAGCCTCGCATAATATGAAATGCCTCGGATAACAGGCCTTGGAATTGTGAGCCATATCCGCCAAACGTGATCCATATTACAATTAAACCCAACATCATAGTGACCGGAAAACCCACGGCAAAAATATTCAACTGCGGAGCCAGTCTTGCCATAGTACCAAAGGCAAAGTTTACCATTAACATGGCGGTAATCGCCGGTAACGCCAATACGATAGCCGCGCTAAACATCCACTGCCCTAAGTTTGCCACCACCCATAATGTATCGCTACTGATGCCAGAGCTTGCTACTGGTATTGCAAAAAAACTGTCCACCAGTATTTCTATTGCCACTAAATGTCCATTTAAAGAAACAAATAATAAGTTCACAAAGATCAAAAACCATTGCGCTACGACCGCTACGGTCACACCATTGGATGGGTCTACCATTTGCGCCATTCCCAAACCCGTTTGCATAGCGACCATTTGCCCTGACATGATGAAAATTTGCATCAAAACTTCAAGCACTAAACCAAAAGCAATGCCTATAAATAATTGTTGCGCCGTCACTAACATAGTGGCCATGCTTAAACCGTCTAAAATAGGCATGGGTGGCAATAGCGGTGTGACCACCACTGTCACGGTAATTGATAAGAGTAAACGAATTTTTTGTGTGACTAAGCGCGTACCAAAAAGCGGCATCACCATAAAAAAACCGGCTATACGAAAAAATGGCCACAGATAACGACTCACCCAGCTGGATATCTCGGCACTGTCTAGGTTTAAAATATAGGCTAAATCACTTTCCATCTCGTTGTTTCGTCAACTAATTAGATAGGGAATGTTCATATATATACTTTTTGAATACCCCACCACTTTCCCCACTATCCAAGGACCAAACCACATAATGCATATAAGCGTGACGACCAAGCGGGGTAAAAAGCTCAGTGTTTGTTCATTAATTTGAGTGGCTGCCTGAAACGTGGCAACAATAAGCCCCACCATCAAACCCGGCACTAACACCGCGGCCACCACGGAAATCACCACAAAGATGCCTTCTCTTAAAAAATCCCCTATGTGTTCTACACCCATAACGCTCTCCTTTTGAATGTATGCACCGACAACAAAGTGGCCATACTCAACTTAATAAGCCCCATTAAAAACCATAACTGGCCGCCAATGTTCCCATCACCATGGCCCAACCATCCACCAGTACAAACAGCATTATTTTAAAGGGAAGTGAAATAATTATGGGGCTTAACATCATCATACCCATGGCCATTAATATGCTGGCCACAACAAGGTCAATGATTAAAAAAGGAATAAACAACATAAAACCGATTTGAAATGCCGTCTTTAATTCACTGGTTACAAATGCGGGTATTAAGATATGCAGCGGTGTCTGCGAAGGGCTGTTAATGGTTTTGTCACCAGAGAGGCGTACAAATAAATTTAAATCATCTTCACGCACCTGCGCTAACATAAATTCTTTAATGGGTAAGCTTGCACGCGTTAATGCCTCTACGGGTAATATTTCCTCATCGATATAAGGTTGCAACGCCGTTTCGTTAATGACCGTAAATACCGGCATCATAATAAACATGGATAAAAAAAGTGCTAAGCCTATCAGTACTTGATTAGAGGGGGTTTGCTGCAACCCCATGGCCTGTCTTAATATGGAAAACACGACGATAATGCGCGTAAAAGACGTCATCATCACTAACAGAGTTGGCAGTATCATCAAACTAGACATAATGGCTAGAATTTGGATGGTCACTGTATAACTGCCACTGCCATCAGGCTTAGGGGTATAGTTTATGGCGGGAATTTCAAATTTCGCCTCGGCGACGGTTGCCAGACTCAACAGCATCAACCATATAAAGGCCGATAAGCGTTTCATGATGGTTTCTCTGGGTTAATTTTTTCCGATGACGCCTGTTCTTTATGAAAAGGTTTATGAGAATCTTCTTGAGCGTTATCTTGTTTTACTTGGCTCATGATATCTTTGAGACGATCCGAAAAGCTTTTAGGATTTTTGTCCTTAATCACTAATATGGGTTCATCAAAACTGGCTAGGGTATTAATATTGTGAGCCGTCAATCCTAATAATATTTGTTTGCCCCCCACCTCAATCAGCACAATTTTTTCTTTTACCCCCATGGGTAATACCGCTAGGGTTTTCATGGGCAACCCTGTTAATCTTTGTATGCCTCTGTTGCGTTTTATTAACCATGCAAGGGCATAAATAACCACTAACACCGCCACTAAAGATAAAGACACTTGAATAAGTTGATCCTGGGTATTCAAAGCAGGAGCCGCGG